>Ga0208335_1000157_pt1 | contig 27851 bp, 27 predicted proteins | sample DeeseametaMP0759_FD_184202 | JGI IMG/M metagenome (GOLD analysis project Ga0208335, IMG submission 184202) | Marine microbial communities from the Deep Atlantic Ocean - MP0759 (SPAdes) | ecosystem: Environmental > Aquatic > Marine > Oceanic | place: West of Cape Town, South Africa, South...
TGTTGTGGCGGACCAAATTGCATATCGTGAGTTCCCACATAAACAAGCCCCAATAACAGCAATGCTATAAAAATCAGAATCACCTTCTTTTCCTGCGGATCAAAGTTATCAAGCATAATCAGAACTGCTGCAGGAATCTCAGGTCGTTGCTGTAGAAGCGGCGTATATCGTTAATGTTATGTTTGAGCATTGCAGGCCGTTCTACGCCCATGCCAAACGCAAATCCACTCCATTCTTCAGGATCGTAACCACCGTTTCGCAAAACAACCGGATGTACCATTCCCGCACCTGCAACTTCCAGCCAGCCTGTATATTTGCAGAGTCGGCAGCCCTTCTTTTCACAACTGCAGCTCATGTCGATTTCAATACTGGGTTCTGTGAAAGGGAAATAACTCCCCCGAATACGAACTTTTCGTTCTGCACCGTACATTTTATGCGCGAATTCACTCATCACGCCGATCAGGTCTGTGAGACGGATATTTTTTCCGATGGTTAAACCTTCAACCTGATAAAACTGGTGTTCAGAACGTGGAGTGATTTGTTCAAAACGGTAGCATTTCCCCGGCAGAATCACTCGAATCGGTTCCGGATAATATTCACGCATTGCCCAAATTTGACCCGGTGAAGTGTGGGTACGCAAAACGACTTCATCGTTGACCCAGAAAGTATCCCACATATCACGCGCAGGATGATATTCCGGTATGTTCAGTAACTGGAAATTATACTCATCACTTTCCACTTCCGGTGCTTCGTAAACCTGAAAACCCATTTCCTGGAAAATATTGTAAATAATACGTAAAGTTTGAGTGGTCAGGTGGAGGTGACCAGTGGTACAAGGTCTTCCGGGAAGGCTAACATCCAGGTCATCAATTTCCAGTTCCTGATGAAGTTTTGTTTCCTTCAAAGTTTTCTGGCGCAGTTCAAAAGTTTCCTGTAACATCTGCTTGACTTCGTTGATGACTTTTCCCATGACAGGCCTCTCTTCTGAAGAAAGAGTCCCAAGCTGTTTGAGCAGGGAAGTGAGGTCACCTTTACGTCCCAGATACTGATGGTACCACTCAGGAAGTTGATCTGTACTGGTTATAGCATTAAGCTCGTTTTGCCCCTTTTCGCGGAGCTTATTTATTTGTTCAAGCATTTTATAATTACAGATTATTTCTTAGGAGTTTGAATCCGCATCCGAACTTTCCCTGTTGCTTTCTGTTTCAGCTAAATTTATGTCAATTCCTGAGCTGCGCAGTCGTGAAAAAGACTCCATGACACTTTCCAGTTGTTTAACTTCTTTTGCATTTTTCAGAATACGGTACCTGAACTGCTGAAAGGAAATTTGATGACTGCTTGCAACTCTGAGAGTTTCTTTGACGAACTCCTGCAGATCTAGGTGCACCTCGTCAAATTGATCGCACCAGCGATTATAACTTAGATATGCGTCTTTAAGTTTCACAATCTCAGGTTCAGGTATATCCGTTTCAGATTTGGTGCCTGCCGAACCTTTCGCATTTGGTATTTTACTGTGCATCTGCAACTCCCTCTCCAGTGTTCGCGCGAGATCGGGACGACCCAGAGGATCAGATAAACCTGAAACAGATAAAGCTGCCGGCACTTCAGGTGTCGCTGGAATCAACTTAGACGCAGTTTGTGCTGCAGGGCTTTCTGACCTTTGCGCGGAACCTGTTTCCAAGTTGGCTATACGCTGCTGAACCGTATGTATCTGATCAATCATCCTGGTCAGTTCTGTCTGCAGACCACTAATCTCAGTAATTCCGGGAGTTTTATTTTCTCCATCTTTAAGCACTTTGGGGATTACTGTTATTTGTTGTCTTTTTAGCCAGACAGGTGTGGTCAGTCGCGCTTGCCAGTCTGGATGCTGATTCAGCTGTTGATCGCAAGCATTCAGCCATGTTTGAAAACTGAATGGCCGGTTAGGAATCTGCAGCGGTTTCTCAAATTCAAGCGGACAATCAAGGTCAGCTAACCACTGGAGCCAATCTTCCCACGTCTTTTTTGTTTCCTGCTCCAGCAGGAACTGCAAAAGTCGCTCTTCAAGCGCATCAATGATGCTTGACATTCGAACCCTCTATTAAAAACTAAAATCAGTGCTTACCGCTTCCTTCAGCAGAATAAATGAAGTCCAGAAACGCCCGAACTGCGGCACTTTCTCCAAATGTTTCCTCTATTACCCGCAGAGCCTCATCATTTTTTAGATCGGGACGATAATAAATCCTATGGGCTTCAAGTATTTCTCCAATTGATTCACGGCTAAAATTCTGACGTTTCAAGCCGACTATATTAACACCCTTTACTTCAAAACGGTTCCCATAACCTGTGGCATAAGGTGGAATGTTTCGATCAATCAAAGAAGCAGCTCCCGTATAAACATAAGATCCAACTCTTAAAAATTGAGCTACTCCGTTCTGTCCGCCCAGAGTGACATAGTTATCAAGAGTAACATGACCGCTCAAACCAGTGTAATTTGCAAGAATATTATGGTTGCCGATGCTGCAGTCATGTGCGACGTGTACGTAACCCATCAGCAAATTATCATCTCCTATGATTGTTTTTCCGCCACCGCCGACAGTTCCGCGATGTACAGAAACACCTTCACGAAAAATGTTTTTGCTTCCGATAATTACCAGTGATTTTTCCTGATTATATTTTAAATCCTGAGGTTCACCGCCTACATAAGAAAAAGGGTGAAAAATGTTTTCAGTTCCAATCGTTGTCTGACCGTCCAGGACAACATGGGATTTTAAACTGCAGCCATTTCCAATTTTGACACCGGAACCAACCATGCAGTAGGGTCCGATTTCCACATTAGTGCCAAGCTCTGCACCATCTTCTATGATGGCGGTTGGATGAATTTTATTCATAAAAAATTATTAGTCATGTGCGTTGTGAAGGCTCTTTTGCTCCTGCAAAGTGATAAATGAATACATCCATTGTGTGCTAAGTTAAAACCTAAAGTCAAGAAAACACTGTGGAGAAAGAAACCCACTCTTTTCTGAAACATTTTCTGTAGATGTTCACTGAAGCAAGGTTCACGAATTGCATTCATCCTGCGTAATGAAGACATTATTGAAAACGACAAACGAATGAAAACTGTGATAAAATATTTATTTATATTGTTGAGTACACTGCTCTTTGCCTTTACTGCAAGTGCAGAAACTTTGCGGCTAAACAGCGGAGAGTCTCTGGAAGGAAAAATCCTGAAAATGGATGAAAATACTTTGTTTATTGAATCACATCTTACTGCCCAGGAATTAAAGATTGACCGGGCGGACCTGAGTCTTATCGAATTTGACTCATCCGCCCGCAGTCTTGCCCGGCGGCTTGGAATAGGCCTTCATTACAGACCAAATGGAAATGAGGAGAACCTTTCTATAAAAAACTGGATTAGTGCAGTTGATTCAGCAGAACTGATTGTTGGTTACAGTTCAGGCACGCAGGACACATTTGGATTCGAATTACGTTATTCCCGGGTATTCATGGTTGAAGGCGCCACCGATCTTTTTTATGGAGCCGGTGCAGGAATTCTTTCCATAGACAGCAAACGCGGCACAATATTTAGAATTTATTCTGGCAGTGAGTTTTTCCCTCTGAGCAGCCCAAGTTTTGGTTTTTCACTGGAAATAGGTGTACAGCGTAAACAGGGTGTTGGAGACGTTACTCAAAGCTTTTACAATGCAATAGCTGCACGTTACTATTTCTGAAAGCGGCAAACATGGGCAAGAAAAGCTCGCTCCCGTCCCGTCTCACTTTCGAGGAATCTGAGCAGAATGATGCTCTAATGGAAAAGATTTTTGCCGGCCTCGATAAAGTCCCGGATAAAGAGCCCGCACTGGGAATTCCACCCTCTGAATCTTCCCTTAAAAAACCCCGGACCTCTCCAGCAGACTCAGTATCCAGTCCGGATGCTGAGCTGGACTTGCACGGAAAAACACGTGAAGAATCAATTATGATGGTGCAGAATTTTGTAATGACCTGCCATGCGAATCAATTCCGTACAGCACTTATCATTACCGGAAAAGGTCACCATTCAGGGAACCAGGGACCTGTTCTGAAGAGAGAAGTACAGCTTTGGCTGGAGCGTAATGGGAAACAGTATATCAGTGATTTTCATACAGCTCCTGCGCGTTTTGGAGGTTCCGGTGCAATTTGGCTGAATATAAAATAATTCATGTCAATTTATCATTCCTGGTACGGCTAGAGTGAAGCATGGAATTGCAATATCAAATTCGTCACCGTCTGTTGTTGTCATCCGATATGTCCCCTGCATCGTTCCAACAGGTGATTTAAGCTGGGATCCACTGGTATATTCATATTCCTCATCCGGAACCAAAACCGGTTGATCCCCCACCACACCATCGCCCCGTACCTCATTAATGTCTCCATTGCTGTCGGTGATGATCCAGTGTCGCCGTAGAAGCTGCACAGTTCTCTGGCTCAAGTTTTTCAAGCGGATACGGTAGGCAAAGACATAGAGATCTTCTTCAGGGATTGAATGAGAATCAAGGTAAAATGATTCAACCTGAACCTGAACTCCTTCGGTAACTGCTTCTTCCATTATTTTCAAATTTTCTGCAAAAAATATACTATTCAAAATTTAGTTCGTGTTATACAGTAATTCGAGAGAATGGCAAAGTGAAAAATATAGAAGTAATTGGAATTATAAGCATGACTTGCCCTTCAACCGTACTTTGAGTAAAATATTTTCCTGTGCAAGCTTCTAAATTCTATCTCAAAAAGCTCTCGCTTACACTCGTATATTTCATGAAATTTGTTGATTCAGTAAAAATACATGTCCGTTCCGGAAATGGGGGAGCCGGCTGTACAGCCTTCCGCAGGGAAAAATATATTCCAAACGGAGGACCGGACGGTGGTGACGGCGGGAAAGGAGGTGACATTTTTATGTTTGGAGATTCAGGAAAAAATACTCTGCTTGATCTTTCTTTTCAGCAGCATCAACATGCAGAACATGGAATAAGCGGCGGCGGCAGCGACAAACACGGACGTAACGGGAAAGATCTTCACATTCGTGTTCCGCTTGGGACAGTGGTCAAAGATATTGAAACTGGTGAGATATTTTTGGAGGTAGTTGAAGAAAAAGACTATCTGCTATTTGCTGGCGGACGCGGCGGACGCGGCAATGCACGCTTCAAAACTTCAACCAACCGCTCTCCGGAGTACCACCAGCCGGGAGAACCTGGGCATGAATGTTGGGTCCGGCTGGAACTGAAATTGATGGCAGATGTCGGTTTGGTTGGTTTCCCGAATGCAGGAAAATCAACTCTGATCAGTAGTGTGTCTCAGGCACACCCAAAAATCGCGGATTATCCTTTTACTACGCTGGTTCCGCAGCTTGGTGTTGTGAAAATAAATAATCTAGATCCATTTGTGATTGCCGATATTCCGGGCATAATTGCAGGCGCACACGACGGCAGAGGACTGGGTGATCAGTTTTTACGCCACATCGAGCGTACTGCGAGTTTATTGCTGCTGCTGGATGTTTCAGGATTTTCCGAAAATCCACCTCAGGAAGAATACCAGACTTTGATTGAAGAGCTGGAGCTGTTTTCACCAAAATTATTAGAAAAATCCCGTGCAGTTGCATTTACAAAACTGGACAGTGTCAGTGATTTTGAACCACTGGATGAGTTACAGCAGCATCTTGAAGCTTCCGGAGAAACTGTCTTTCGTGTCTCTTCAGTAAGCGGTGATGGAATTCAGGAGTTGCTGAGTTATCTTGGTTCAGTGGTACAAAAGGAGCGTCAGCGGGAGAATGAGAAACCACCAAATATTGTAGAAGGAGCACTTCCTGAAAACTCAATTTGGGATGATAAATAGTGTGGTTTAAAAACAGCAATTCTGTTATTTTAGACATCCACCTTTATACTTTTGCAGCGGTAAAAAAAGAACGCACTTGTCCAGCACAATAACACTTAAACTCATTATTTTACTCAGGCTGCATTAGCAGTGATATGGTATATAAAAAGTTAAAATTGAAAGAGAATGGAAAAGAAAAGATCTAAAAAATATGAATTAAGATTTGAAGTGGCGAGTGAGAGGAATAAGATTCCCGGTTACACTTTAATCCCCAAGCATGACCGTTCTGCGGAAGCACAACATATGACAGAACATGAAGCAGGTAATTCAGCGTTATGCACTGAGAGGTGATATAGAAGCAGTCAAAAGACAGTTATTAGAATTTCCAGAATATAAAAGAGGGGACCTTAAGAAAATGTTAAAAGCAAGTGTTGCTGCACATGGAAGAGTTCTGGAACTGTAAAAACCCTTCCCATCAAAAAAACCGATCCCTTGGATTCCCAATTCCGTGGGAGTGACAATTTATTTTTGGAAAAAATAAAGTAAGAAATTCTGGTTTCAATTTTCGTAATCAACCAAGTTCAAGCTTTGCGGAAATGACACCATTTACTGGATCATCTCTAAAATGTTGTCCAGGATTTAATTCACATTACAAATCAACAAATATCATTCTTTTAGATATTCATCGTAAGCTAACTTTCTGGATATTGAGCGGTAATTTTCTCTGGCAAGTTTTTTCCAAAGCTGGCCTCCACCATCTTTGTGATCCACCAGTTCTTTGAATATTTTTAATGCCTGCTCATTGTTTTCCTGACGAGCATAAATACTTCCGATTTGATAACGGGCCCAAAACACACGCTCGTTTATTTCTTTGTTTTCGCTATCAGCATAGAGCGAAATTGCCTGTTGATAGCTCAGAAGCGCAATTGTATCGTTTTGAGCTTTGTTGTACATATCTGCCGCCAGAAAATGGCTGTTGATAATATATTCTGGTGTATCCGGATGATCAAGCGGATGATTGTAACTTGAAACCGCTTCTTGAAAAGCCTCACCAGCATCTACAAAATTTCCTGTTTCTTCGTGGAGTTCTCCCAAATCATAGTAGAGTTCCGGAACAATTTCTGCTGAAAGCGGATCCTTGTTTTGATCATATTTCTGCAGAGTTTGATTGTAAACAAGCAGAGCATTTGGATATGATTTTTTCCTGCGGTAAATTTTTGCCAGCAATTGCCGTGCTTCTGCATCATAAGGACTTGCAGGGTATTTTTGTAGAAATCCTGCTGTGATATTACGGGCTTCAGTCAGATCTTCTTTTTCCAGCAGTGTCAGGGCTTTTTCCAACTGTACCAGTTCGCCAATTGTTCCTCCAGAGCGTGTTTCAAGAAAACGCAAAATATCCAGTGTCTCCTCGTAAAAGCCCAGTTTACGGTGAGCTACCGCAGTTTGAAAAAGGGTTGTGTCAAAGCGGAAATTGAATAAATATTTAGCTTTATAATCACTATAAGCGCTTACGAGAGCAAGTGTGTCATCCTGGCGAAAATACTGGTCAATCAATCCTTTTAGATTCTCGTCAATGTTTTCCTGTATTACATTTCTGCGCACATAAACGTTTTGAGGATATTTCTCCATGAAACTTTCCAAAGTTTTAATTGCACGTGCGTAATATCCGTAAAGAGTAAGTGTCAACCCCTTCCGGAGCAGTGCTTCTTTCGCCTGTGGTGTCTCCGGATAGAGTCTGTGTATTTCATCATAAACCGTGATTGCCTCAAGATGGTCCTCAGAATAAGGGCGTTTTGCCTGAATGTTGGCAATTCGCAATTTGCCCAGTAGCGCAATCTCTCTGGTGTAACTGCTGATTGCGTTTTTGTAGGCTAGAATGGCATCATTTTCTTTGCCTTCATCCCGCAGAAAATCGCCTAATCGGAGTGCAACCAACTTGGAAAAATCTGCTTTGGGATATTTTTCCAGGAGTAATCTGAAAATTTCACGTGCAGTAACGTAATCGGCATTTTCATAATATGTCTCACCCATATGAAATAAAAGCGTTGGATCGTCTTTGGCATAGTCCTCTTCTGCATTCCGTGCTATATCAAAAAACTCCTTTGCAGTTATGTAACGCTTAAGCTGGTAATAGGCCTGGGCCATTTTATAATGGGTGACAGCAAAAAATTTCGGTTCAGGTGAAGTCCGCAGATACTCTTTAAATTCGTTGATGGCCATTTCCCATTGCCGTTGCTCAATACGGCTCATTCCCTTCCAAAAACTGGCTTCCATTGCCTCAATTGAATTTTGAAAACGCTCCTGCAGAATATTGTAATAAACTGCTGCCTCATGCTGAAATTTCATTTTTTGATAGGAGCGTCCTATACGGAAATTGGCATGTGGTAAAAGATAAGCTGTTTCAAATTCTTCTCCATTTTCTTTGGCAATTTTTTCCGCATCCTGAGTAATACGGATTGCTGTTTTGTAAGCCTCAATTGCCTGGTGATAATTATCACCAATCCTGCGCTCCAGCATGGTGTAGATTGTGTCTCCAATCCGGAAGAGAGCACGTGCAGACAAAGGGTGAAGCGGATCTTCAAATTCATCTCCTGTGTGTTCCTTCCCGAGCGCATAGGCTTCTTTGTAATGGGACACAGCTTCATCGTACAAATTTTTTCTGAAAGCATTTTCACCGCGCTGAAAAATAGGATTGATTTTAGAAGCCCTGATCCTGCGCTCTTTTTCCTCTTTTTCAAATGCAGCAGCATCTTCCGGACTCAACTTTTTCCCTTCCGTAAGATCTGCTGCAATTTTGCCCTTTAACGGAGTACCGTGAATGTCAAGTATCCACTGGACGGGCCTGGAAACAAAATGCCGTTCCACACTCACGTCTGTTGCATTGAGTTTCAATTCAATAAAGGTTTGGTTTACTTCTGAAGTGAGTGCATGAAGCTCCAAACGGGCATCCTTGTAATCAAGGTTTAACAGCTGTTTTTCCGGTAAAGTGTTAGGCAGGCGAATAGTAAGTTGAGTTTGAAGGCTGTTTTCAAGTAAAAAAATCCGGGGCGGCTGCCTGTCTTCCGGAACAGAACCAGTTGCAGAAAATTTTGCAGGTTTTGTAAAACCGAAAGTCAAACGTGTAAAATCAGTATTGCCGGCATCAAATTTTATAGAAACCAGTTGATACGCAGCATCTTCCGGCGGATCAGGCAGGGGTTCAATTTGGAGTGCGGGACGGAAATCAATTTGGATTCCATTTTGTTCCATGAGGGAACTGACAGAATAACTTAAATCTTTTTTCAGTAATTTAAACTGTGCCCAGCTGTCTCCATCAATTGCTGAAAAACGTATTCCTGCCAGCTGCGGATCATTGAAAAGACGCTCATTCCGGCCGTCTGAAAAACCGATACGGGCATTGTTGAACTTAATCACCAGTGTCCGGGAAGCAAGGTTTTCTGTGATTACGTAAACTGGTGGATTGTCTGTCAGCAGACGCACGCTGATTTGCCTGCCGTGACGCAGTAGCTCTACATTTTGAATTATGACTGGATCGGAAGTCTTGGAAGTTTGCGCCGGAATGCCTGCAGCAGTCGAACAGCTGATGATCAGCAGAATTAGAAAATTCCGGAACAACCTCATACAGGAAAGATCAGTATCACGTGGTATGGTTCAAGGTTCAAGCAACAAGGATTAGTATTTTCTACACAGTTTTGAAGCTTAAACCTGATTATGATGTAATCTTGAAAAGTCTAAATACTCCTGGAACTCATTCCTGAAAAGAATATCATGGACCTGATTGAGAGCATGAAACAGTCATTTCAGTTGATGAAAATTTCCGCTTTCCAGCATTTTAGAAATGATACCTGAATTCCAAGGGCCCCGTTTATTCATTATTCGTAAAATGATTTGAGTAATTTTGAACGGGTTGGATGACGCAATTTTCGCAGTGCTTTTGCTTCAATCTGACGAATACGTTCCCTGGTTACATCAAAATCCTGACCAACTTCTTCCAGGGTGTGATCTTTGATTGAATCAATGCCAAAACGTAGACGTAACACATTCTCTTCACGCTTAGTGAGAGTTTTTAATGCATCACGTGTTCTTTCACCCATGTTTGAAGAAACAGTAGCTTCACCTGGATCCCTTATGTGTTCATCTGCAATAAAATCTTTGAGTTGCGAATCCTCATCATCACCAATTGGTGTATCAAGTGAGATTGGTTCCTTGGCAATTTTTAGTACTTTTCGAACTTTGTACAAAGGCATTCCAAGATCTTCAGATAACTCATCTGCAGTAGGTTCACGTCCAAGTTCCTGTACCTTGGCTCGTGATATCCTCGAAAGTTTATTGATTGTTTCAATCATGTGAACAGGAATCCGGATTGTCCGTGCCTGATCTGCAATGGCACGTGTGATTGATTGACGAATCCACCAGGTTGCATAAGTTGAAAACTTGTATCCTCGACGATACTCAAACTTGTCTACAGCTTTCATTAAACCAATATTGCCCTCCTGAATAAGATCCAAAAATTGCAGTCCGCGGTTTGTGTATTTTTTTGCAATGCTGATCACCAACCGTAAATTTGCCTCCACTAGCTGGCTTTTTGCAGACTTAACCTTTCTCTCTACTTGTTTAAGACTTTTTACTTCAAGGTTAAAATCATCCAAGGAGAGGGTTGTCAGTTCGATCATTGTGCTGATACGCTTCCGGTTCAGTTCTATTTTTTCAAAGTAACGGTTTGCTATACTGAACGGATGTCCTGTTTTAGCAGAAATGTCTTTTGCGGTTTTCTCTTTAGCTTTTTTACTGGTTGCAGAACTCAATTGTTCAAACAATTGATCCATTTTTTCAACGGGCAAGTCTAAACTTTTTATATTGGAGTTCATCTTGCGGAAAGTCAGGTTGATCTTTTCCTTGTGATTTAATATCTCATCGCACATTAATTCAATTTGGCGTGAGTTAAAACTAATGTTACGAATTGCATCTTTGAATAATGATTCGCTTTCTTCCAGACGTTTCTTTTCAGCAGGTTGGAGCTTTCGTTTGGCCTGATGTTTTTGGAATTTATTCACAGAACGATGGTGCTTCCAAAGTACATCGAATTGAGCAATTAGTTTGACGGTAGCCTTGTCTTCGTCTTCAATCACATTGTCATCTTCATCCAATCCTGAAATAACATGCCGTGCCTTTATTTTCTTGTTTTTGAGGTGCTTGGTAAGGTTCTGCAGATAAAGCAAAATCAATTTTGAATCAGAGAATATATCTATTAAGTCTGCGTTTCCTTTTTCTATTCTTTTGGCAACTTCAACTTCTCCGTCACGTGACAACAATTGGATACTTCCCATCTCACGTAAATACATGCGAACAGGATCGTCTGTAGAATTATCTATTCCAGGGTCAAGGTTGAGTTCACCAGTCTCATTATCCAGTTCAGTAGCAGAATCTGTTTGATCACTTACAATATCCATTTTTTTCTCCGAATCAATTACTTCAATGTCCATTTCAGCAAATATATTAAATATTTTTTCCAGTTGTTCTGGAGATGGAGTTTCATCGCCAAGACTTTCATTGATTTCGTCAATTGTGACAAACCCTTTTTCACGTCCATCCGAAACCAGCTCTTTGATAAGTTTTTTCTCTACTGATGAAAATTCGTTATCACTTTTATTTGCTGTGCTCATGTGCTGTATACAGAGATTATTGAGTCAATATATTGTCGATAATTTGCTTTATTTCTTTCAAATTCTTTTCTTCGAGTCTTCTTTTTAGAGCAGCCTGTGCCCGCTCCTCGTTACTTTTACTGTGAAGTAGCCACTCCTGATATTCAATCTCCAAGTTTCGTTCTTTCATGCGCAAGAGTGAAAGCCCAAAGTCGTGACTTGGAATTTCCTCAGAAAGCAGCAACATCAATGATTGAAACAGGTCAGGATCAGATTTCTCCAGAGTAAAAGGATCGAAAGCTTGAAATACTGCATCAGGTAGCTGCAATAATTTTTCGTAAAGCCGGCGTAAATTTGGTGTCTGGAATTCTTCCGGTTTTAGATGCTCCCGGACACGGGGCCATAATTTGCCTTTGCGCAACAATGACTGTAACAGCCACTGTTCATCTTGGGAATCTTTATTATTCTCAGATAAACAACTGACTATATCATTATTTTTATTTTTAAGCAAGCTTTTGTTTTCTTTTCTTTTTAACTCTTTCGACAATAATTCCGGAGGAATCTTCATTCTTTCACCAATTGTCATCAGAGTGAGTTGTCGACGTTTAGGATCCTGGATTTCGTACAATGCCGGCAACAGTTCATCCAGACCCTGCATTCTGCCCTGGATACTGTCTGGATATTTTTTTATGGTCTGTTGAACCAGGTAATCCAGAGCCGGAACTTTCTGATTCAGGAATGCATCAAAATTTTCTTTTCCGTTATTCAATAAAAATGTGTCAGGATCTTCTCCTTCAGGAAGAGTAAGGATGTAGGACTCAAGGGCGACAGGAAGCAAAAGATGAGCATGCCTGAGTGCGGCATTATTTCCTGCAGAATCACCGTCAAAAAGCAAAATTACTGTATCTGCGTAGCGCAGGGCTATTTTAAAATGTTCCTGAGTCAGGGCTGTACCACATGGGGCTACTGCTTCAGTAAAACCGTTTTCGTGAAGGCGGATGACATCAAGGTAGCCCTCAACAAAAATCAGTCGACGTTTTTTACGAATGGAGGTAAGTCCTTCATGTAGGCCGTAAAGTACCTGGCTTTTACGGTAGTATGAAGTTTCAGGACTGTTGAGGTATTTAGGCTTATCTTCCGGTTTCATCGCACGTGCCCCAAATCCGATGCAGCGTCCGCGGACATCCTTAACAGGAAACATCAAGCGTCCCCGGAAAGTATCATAGTGTCTTGCTGATTTTTCACTGACCTTGATCAAACCCGTTCTGGACATTTCTGCCAGAGAAATATTTATTTTCTGTAGATAGTTCAAAGTACCCTGCCATTCGTCCGGAGACATGCCGATTTGAAATTGTTTCCACATGCTTTCCGGAACCTGCCGCTGCTGTAGATATTTGACAGCATTTTCTCCTTCCGGGATAGAAAGTTTTTCACTGTAAAAAGCCGCTGCCTCCTTGAGACAATGTAATCCGCGGTCTTCTTCCGGATTGGAACTCCGTGGTCCTCCGGACTGAGTTTCCAGAGGGATACCGGCGCGTTTAGCAAGCTCTTCTACTGCTTCCGAAAAAGAAAGACGATCATATTGCATCAGAAACTTTATACCATCTCCACTGACGCTGCAGCCAAAACAATGAAAAAAACCACGCTCCGGATTTACATTGAATGAGGGCGTTTTTTCTGAATGGAAAGGACAAAGTCCCTTGTAGCTGGAACCTGCTCTTTTAAGAGTGACGCCATGATCAGAAATCAAGTCAACAAGGTCCGTTGCATCTGCAACTTGGCGGATAAAGCTTTTACTAAATTGCATTTCTTAGTATTTCGAGAATTTTTAGCTAAAGAAATTTTATAAATATTCGGACCTTAACCTTGAAGTAGCTAACTGACGCTTACTACTTTTGAGTTAACAGTCCATCAAAAATGTTTCGCAAGTCCATCTGCAGAAAAACTGATGTTAGTGCTGAAAAAAGATTTCAATGTGTCCTGTTGTTCTACTTTTCTTGAATTAACTGCCTTGAAATATTCAGGATGTTCTCCGAATATTACTGTAATTCCAGAAAAACTTTCCTGCCATTCCTGAATAAAAGGCAAACTTATTTCGTCCAATTGTGAAAGTAAGCGGTTTATCAAAACTACTTTTGTGTTTGCCGCAACCAGCATCAAAGCCCAAAATCGTGCTGCATACTCAGGCATAAGTTCATTAACGGGGAGATTAATAATTCGTCCGGTCAATCCTAAACGGTCCTTCAAAATATCCATATTTTTTCTTTGTCCTCCAAACCACGGACGAGTCGAAAAAAGTTTAGATTCCATATTTTCCAGTAGTGACGCTTTCTTGTCTGTACCTTCCCATAAGCAGTCGTCAGTGTGAAGGTGAGTATTGGCTGAAATCTGTAAAGAACCAGTTTTGGGCTTGAGCTTTTGCTGAAACATACGCCACAATACTTGTTTCTGCTCCTCATTTTGAAAATGGAAACAAGCTTTCTCTCCAGCATGTAATTCCAAATTCAGCTTCCGTATGTCCCACTTTTCTACAGTAGATATTCCGGTTCCGGAAGGTGCAGCATAGCCTAAATTATGACAACTAATGAGCACTCTTGGATTCATGACAGTTTGATGAGTAAACTAATACTTGAGCTAAATTCACTGGAAATAACTGATGTTGTTGCCAGAAAAACTGCAGCACATTTGTTTCCAGGTGCTGTTCTCTTGTTTTGGGGAAACATGGGTGCCGGAAAAACTACTTTTGCAAAAAGTCTTTGTGCCGGTCTGGGCATCCCTCATGAAACAGTTATTTCTCCAACCTATACTATGGTCAACATTTATTCAGGCAAATGGACAATTCTTCATGTTGACCTCTTCCGCTTGACTGCACCGGAGCAACTCGATGATTTTGATAGAGAAGATCTGTTTGCCGATGATGGAATTACTTTGGTTGAGTGGCCGGAATTTATTACAGATCATTTGACGGATGAACCCGTACTAAACTTGTATTTCAAAACCGTTTCAGAATATCAAAGACAATTAATCATTAAAAGTGAATTTGATGATTTTGACACACTTTTAAAAACTTTGTAACAATCGATTTAATCTTTACAAAAAACAACAGCCCCTTTGAATCAGGATAGTACATGATTAGACTCTCAGTGGATACTTCATTTGAACATTTGGGTTTGTGTTTGACCCGAAATGGAGTGCCTTTGGCAAATTACTATTCTCTGTGTCATCGGAGGAATGCAACAATTATTTTTGAAGTTATTGATGATTTGCTGAAAAGCGCAGAGTTAAGCTTAGCGGAAGTTGATGCCTATGTTGTAAACTGCGGTCCCGGCTCTTACACAGGAGTCAGAATTGGAATGAGCGTGGCCAAAACTTTCGCCCAGGTTCACGATAAACCGGTAATTCCAGTCAATTCACTTGAATTACTTGCAGGACAAATCAGGCACCTGAAAAATGATTTTCCTGTATTGCTTAACTGTACCCGTAGAGAAATCTTTCACTCAGTTTTTCGCATAGTAGATGATCATCCGGTAGCACAGACTGCAATTCAACTCACCAGTCTAGAAAAATTCATTGAAATCTCAGGCGGTGTTCCGGTTGTCCATTATCGCGTCAACCCTGAGCGGCGAAAACATGAGCCACTGTTTGAACAACTGGTTCTGCTGCCCTTGGATTATCCAGTTCCGGATGCTCAGCTTTTAGATCGCCTGGGTGCATATAAATTAGCTTCATCTGCATTTGATCCGGATCTTCCAGTGCAACCGTTATATATAAAACGTGATGTAGAAAAACCTTTATAAATGTTTTGGATCTGAGGATTTGGACTGAGAAAAAATCGCAGAAAGACTGACTTTAAAATGCTATACCACACCTTTTCAACACAAGAAGAAATAGACCAGGAATACAATCCGCGCTTTATTGTAGAGAATACAGATGAGTTGATTCAAAGCTATTTTACCGAAAGCCAAAGAGTCCTCAGAGAATATTCAAACCGTTCCGCAGTGGCTTATGGTCCAACACCGTCGGAAACCCTTGACATTTTTCCTGCTGAAAAACTCTGTAGTCCTATTCACATTTTTTTTCATGGAGGTTACTGGCATTCGTTGACGAGCAGGGATTTTGCGTTTGTGGCAGAAGGGTTGGTACGAAACGGAATTACGGCGGTGCTGGTTAACTATGCTCTTTGTCCTTCAGTTAACATCGATGAGATTGTACGTCAATCGCGTGCCGCGGCAGCCTGGACTTATCGCAATGCAGAGGACTTTGGCGGAAATCCGGAGCGGATCTCGGTTTCCGGACATTCTGCCGGTGGTCATTTGACAGGAATGTTACTGAGCACAGATTGGGAAAAAAACTATGGTTTACCTCCAAATTTGATCAAGGGATTTTTGCCTGTCAGCGGACTTTTTGACCTTAAACCATTTCCGTTTTCCTGGCTCCAGCCAAAATTGCTGCTGACTTCAGAACAAGTTCTCCGCAACAGTCCTGTATTCCTTAAACCTGTGTACACACCACATGTTATGGTCGCAGTTGGCGCAGATGAATCGCATGAATTTCAGCGGCAATCGAAAAATTATACTATTTTTCTGCAAAAACACGGAGTTCCTGCAGAATATCTATCTATGCCCGGAAAAAACCATTTCAATATCATTCATGATTTTCTTGGTGACGGGGGACCGTTGTGTAAAAAAATTATTGAATGGAAATAAAAATTTTCAGAAATTAAAGAAAAGTAAAACAGGAAATGATGAGACATTCAGGATTGACACTTTATGGATCGGAACTGATAATAAAAACGCAAACTTAAACCAAAACAAAAAAACTATGAATCTTGAAAATGCAACCAAAGAAGAACTGCAAACTTTGGAACAAAAACTTGCAGAAAAGTATCAGAAATATAAAGATGCCGCTTTAAATCTGGACCTTACCAGGGGAAAACCAGGAACTGCACAGCTGGAGCTTGCTGATGAAATGGAAGGCTTGCTCAAAGACAAACTGATTTTGGAGGATGGAACTGATCTCAGGAATTATGGGGGACTCGATGGGATTCCTGCAGCACGTAAACTGGGTGGCGAAATGCTTGACCTTCCGGAAACCGAAGTCATTTGTGGGGATCACAGCAGTTTGTCACTGATGTATCTTTACATGCTTCATGCTTTTTATCATGGCTCTCAAGGACCTAATACAGCCTGGGCCAGAGAAGGTGAAGTAAAATATCTGGCAGTTGTTCCAGGATACGATCGTCATTTTTCCATCTGTGAGGAACTGGGACTGCGGATGATTAGTGTAGACATGCTGGATGACGGACCTGATATGGACGCAGTAGAAGATTTGGTGCGCAATGATCACATGATCAAAGGGATGTGGTGCGTTCCTAAATATTCCAATCCCACAGGAAATGTATATTCTGAAGAAGTGGTGGAAAGAATCGCTGCACTTGGTAAAATTTCAGGCTCAAATTTTCGCGTGATGTGGGACAATGCATACGGAGTACATGACCTCTTTGAAAATCCGCAGCAGTTGGCAAATGTGATGGATTTCTGCCGAAAATATGGAACTGTTGACAATTTAATTTTAACTGCATCTACTTCAAAGATAACTTATGCAGGAGGCGGGATTTCATTTTTGGGTGCATCTGAGAAAAACCTGGAATATTTTCGTGAACGCCTTGCCATCATGAGCATTGGTCCAAACAAACTCAATCAGCAGAGGCAAGTTCTCTTTCTAAAAAATTTAGCAGGTGTACTGGCACATATGAGAAAACATGCTGAAATTCTGCGGCCCAAGTTTGCAATGGTACAAAAACATCTTGAAAGCGAGTTGGCTGGAAAAGGTGTGGGAACCTGGTCTAATCCGAAAGGCGGATATTTTGTCTCGTTTGACGCATTGCCCGGACTGGCGCAGGAAATAATCCGTCTTGCCGGTGAGGCTGGAGTTAAACTGACTCCGGCTGGAGCAACATACCCCTATTCTCATGATCCCAATGATAAAACTATAAGACTGGCCCCCACGTTTCCAAGTGTTGAAGATTTGGATCAGGCAATGCAGATTTTTGTAATATGTGTCCAGTTGGCTTCCATTCGGCAACGGCTATAAATCTTTGTCCATTTCTATTCTGTAATAAACTTGAAAAACCTGACTGGTTGCATTGTCGTTCAGAAACTATTTAAACTCATCGGTATCGTAAATAAAAACCTGAAACCTGAAACCTCGTATATTGAATAAAGAAGTCAACGACTGGGAATTATTTCAGCGGTTTCTCGTTTACGTGCGTCCGTACTGGAAAAGCGTGGTACTGGGAGTTGCTACAGTTCCGTTCTCAATTGCGGCAACTTTGCTCCTGCCATGGCTATTAATTCAAATTATTGATGAACATGTAATTCCCGGTGATCTGGACGGATTGTTTCGGATAGTGGTTTTCATGGCTGGAGCAGTTGCTGTCGGTTATTTTTCAGATTCAATTTATACATTTTACCTCCAAAAAACCGGCCAGTTAGCTATTAGTGCGATGCGCAGTGATCTATATGCGCACATCCTTTCTATGCCCCGCTCTTTCTTTGACCAGCGTCCAATTGGTGTGATTTTGACACGTCTCACAAGTGACATGGAAGCACTCAATGATTCTCTAGCCATTGGTGTACTTTCTATTTTTACCGACTTTCTTAAGACAATTGCGTTGCTAATATTGTTGATAATCCTGAGTTGGAAGCTCACGCTTGTTGTGCTGCTGATTTTACCTCCAATATATTTTGTCAGCAATTTTCTGCGGTCGAGATTGCGGCATTATTACAATCTGACTCGGGAGGCGCTTGCGGACGCTACTGGTTACCTGCAGGAATGTTTGAATGGTGTAAAAACAATCCAGTTGTATGCAGCAGAAGCCAAAGTTCGAAAACAATTTGAAGCAAAAACCAGGCATTTTTTTAAGGCACAGACCCACTCAAATTTTTATGATGCAGCTCTTTTTTCTGTGATTGAAGGTATTACCTCAATTGCACTGGCCTTGATGCTTTGGTATGGAGCCCAGCAAATTCTTACAGGACTTGTCTCAATTGGAGTTTTGGTTGGATTCATAAATACGTTGAACCGCATTTTTGTTCCAATTCGAGAATTTACTCAACAAATTTCCGTTTTCCAGCACTCGCTTTCTGCACTGGAAAATATTGACAAACTATTTCGTGAAATTCCGGAAGATCAAGATACGGCAGACATGCCTTCCTATGCGACCAATTCCAGAAAATATACTCCAGAAGAAATTATGAAACGTTTTCAGGAGTTTGAAGAATTACGTTTTGAAAATGTTCACTTCCGCTACACAGAGGATGGACCATGGGTCCTGCAGGGAGTCTCGTTTATTGTCCGTAAAGGCGATCGCCTGGCTATCGTTGGAGCAACTGGTTCAGGAAAATCTACAATTGTCCGTATTCTTACTAGAACTTATACACGTTATCAGGGTTCTATCAAAATAAATGGTGTGGAGCTTTACGAAATATCACGGGATCATTTGCAGTTGATGATAGCAATGATGCAGCAGGATTCGCATTTGTTTGAGGAAAGTATCGGCTTCAATATTGCTCTGAACCGTCCGGAAGTTTCTCCTGAAAAAGTCAAAGAAGCTGCAAAATATGTCTATGCTCATACATTTATTGAACTCCTGCCTGAGAAATATGATTTCAAAATTCTCGAAGGTGGAAAAAATCTTTCTGAGGGAGAAGGACGCTTGATCGTTTTTGCCCGTGCATTGGCAGGTGAAAGCGATTTAATAGTATTGGACGAGGCCACCAGTTCCGTTGATTCTGTTACAGAAAATCTTATTCAGAAAGCCATTGAACGCATTTTTCATGATAAAACGGTGATTGCCATTGCACATAGACTGAGTACAATTCGAAATTCTGATTTGATACTTGTTATTGATGCCGGTAAAATAGTTGAACGTGGATCACATGCTGAGCTAATGCAACTTAGCGGAGTTTACGCCAGTCTGCTAGAAACACTTGAGAAGGAAACTGAGCTGGTCTCTGTGCCTGCGAAATAAATAATTTTGACAAAGTTGAAAGTGAAATGCATTTTTTTATTGCATTTATTATTTTCCCTGTCATAATTATGGTTTCTTCTCTTCATTTAGAAGAGTATTTTTAATTAAAATATAAGGTCAAAATGGCAACAGGCAAAGTAAAATGGTTCAACGAACGTAAAGGATACGGGTTCATCGAGCAGGAGTCCGGAAAAGACTTGTTCGTTCATCATTCTGAGGTCCGCGGGGGATATCTCAGAGAAGGAGAAAATGTGGAATTCGAAATTGGAGAAGGGCAAAAAGGCCCTTGTGCGGTTAGTGTTCAAACTGCTTCATAATTCATTTTAGGAAAAAAGCGATTAAGACGGGATGGTTGCACGAGCGGTCATCCCGTTTTTTTTTGTCCTTATTCTGCAAATACAACAAAACTACTTTAAATCAAATGAATTATCTTAAGGAAGATTTTCAAGAATTTACAAATGCATTACGTACTTTGAAGTTTTGGTACATGCTACTAACGCTGACACTTGGTTGCTTTATCTTCAGTTTTGTCGTAAACGGAATTCTTTTGCCTCACAATTTTTTTGCCGGAGGACTGACTGGACTGGCATTATTGTTTTATGATTCTATAAAGGAATATATCTCTTTCAGCTTACTCTATGCTCTTCTCAATATACCAATATTTATAATTGGCTTTCGAGAATTTTCTCTGAAATTCATCATCACTTCACTGATTGGTATGGGGATTTATTCTTTGAGTCTTCAATTAACACAAGGAGTTGAAATTTCAATAAATGATCCCATGTTGGCAGCCATTTTTGGAGGAGTGTTGGCTGGTTTTGGTACCGGTTTTTATTTGCGTTTGGGTGGCTCGGTTGGTGGTCTGGATATCGTGGGAACTGTGATAAAAAAACGCTTTGCAATTCCTATTGGTACAGTTTTTAACCTGGTAAACATTGTGGTTATTTTCAGTAACGCATACCTTTATCACTTGGAAACGGCTCTCTTTACTGGAGTCTTCATGTATGTTTTCAGTTGGAGTATGCAAAAAGGGCAGGTTGGATTGTCTCAGCGAAAATCAATTTTCATCATTTCCTCCAAGCCTGATGAAGTTGCAGAAAAGGTGTTGAAAAAGCTGGATCGTGGATTTACTTATTTCCATGCCTCCGGTGGATTTGCAGGTGAAGAAAAGCAGGTGATTTATACAGTAATTAATATGCTGGAACTGGGACGGCTCAAAGAATATTTGTTTGATACTGATCCAGAGGCTTTTATCTCTGTTCAAGACACAGGAGATGTCATTGGCAAACGCTTTTTGACCTGGGAAGATGAGGGATTCAGGAAAAGAAAAAAGGATAACTAAGGTATTAAGCAGTAAATTAGCTCAAGGAAAGATTTAACTTTGCAGACAACTCAGGTCGAATCAGGTTTACCGGCTGCTTTAAGAATTATTTTTCTTGTTTTATCTAACAAAGAAATCGAGCCGAGTTTGTTTAAGTTGAACCACTGTACATCCTGTGCATCATCTCCGGGACTGCATTCTCCTGACAGCCAATGTGTTCGATAATCTGCCACGATGTAATGGTAGAGTATTTTCCCTTCTTCGTCGGGAACTATAATATCTATGACGTCAATTAAAGTTAATTCATTAACTTCAACTCCTGTCTCTTCCATTAATTCTCGGCGAGCTGCTTGAGTTACAGTTTCACCAAGCCGCTGTTTACCTCCGGGGATGCTCCACTGTCCTTTATATGGAGCTTTTTTACGTTTAACCAGTAAGACTTCTTCATTACGGAAAACAACAACTCCCACTCCTGCAATGGGGCGCTCCGGATATTCAATGTTTTTTCTCATTCGTATTTAAGTAACCAGTCTTTCAAAGACTTCCGTGCATCCTGCTCCTCTATTCCCTCAGTTACCAGTACTCCGCTTTCCCTGAGCATTCGTACACCTTCAGCATTAACTTTTGGATGTGGATCTCTGATAGCGATTACAACGTGTGAAATTTGTTTTTCAACAATGGTTTCTGCACAGGATGGAGTTCTGCCGTGGAAAGAACACGGTTCCAAGGTACAGTAAAGCGTTGATCCAGTGAGAGAGTGGCCCTGTTTTTCAGCATTAAGAATTGCATCTGCTTCAGCATGTGCTTCTCCTGGTGGATGTGTATGACCTTCTCCCAGCACTTTCTCACCCCTTACAATCACACATCCAACCCAAGGATTATCTCCAGTTTTATTACGAACCTGTTCACCCAGTTCTAAAGCGCGCTTCATGAATCGCAGTTTAATTTCGGACATGTAAAGTAATAATAAAAGCAGCATAAATTAAACACAGATAATGATACTGTGTCATTAAGCCAGGTTGTTATTCAATAAGTTGAAGAATAAAAATATAGAATTATTTTCAAAAAATAAATCCTATTCCGACACTTACCTGGCTCGAAAGTAATTTTACAGGATCAGCAAGTGTTACTGTTTTTCCTGAAATTTGGCTTTGATAATTCTTATATTCTATATTATTTTGCCGGTAACCCAATAATAACTCTCCCCCAATAAAAGGAATACCTAAATTAAAAAAGACTGCTCCTCCAGTACTGTTTTCAGTCGCATAGCTAACTCCATTCAGACTTAGTTCGCCCCGTCCATTAATTAAACGACCTGCTCCAAAAGTAAAACTGAGCGAGTTCCCAATTGTGTATGATAAATCCAGGCTGTCGTTCCTGAATATGTAGGAAACTCCTTTGAGACTTACGTTTGAACGTAACGTGCTGTAACCGACTCCGATTCCATTTGCAAATACCAAATTTCCACTGTGTCCGGATGTATTGAGTTTTTCAGCAGCCTTGCTTGAGCCAAATGTGATTTCACTTTCTGCAGAAGTTGGCACAAAATAGCGCAGGCGCCAAAGTTCTGCTGCTTCTGCAGAAAATGCTGTCAACATTAAAAACGCAACAAATAAGAAAATTTTTGCTAACTTTGGCACTGTAAATTGTTGTAGGTTGATTTGAGATGTAAAATTGTCCCCTCAATTCATGCAAATTAAGTGCTTTTTACAGTGTTTACTTCAAAATCAAAAACCGCAAAGATCATTCATTATTCATACGCTGGCAGAATTTGCATAAGTCGTTTAAACTGGGAAATAAAATTCTACTCAAATAACAGATGTGAAAGAATAAAAAAATGCAGAAAAAAGTTAAGCTGCAAAAAACAAATGCCATCACAGTATTTGGTGCCGGGCATCAGGCTTTAGCTGAAATTGAAGGCCTGCGCGGCATGGCTGTTCGAGGAATGTTTTTTAATTATCTCATCTTTTTTGCAGTTTCACTGGCGTTGAACGGTTTGTTTTATTTTCAACTTCTCGGTCCGTTTATCAACTGGCTTTTTGGTGGAGACGGGTTTTGGGCTGCTGTCGGTACAATAGTTTTGTGGAGTATTCAACTTACTGTCGCAGCTGTTATTGCCATGGTATCCTTACGATTTTCTGTTGAACTGCTTAGTCTCTGGCACCAAAGTTTAGTACAGCGGATTATAACACATTTCAGACAAATTGAAGAACCTGTGTTTTCTTTTAAAGCTTGGTTAGCTGAAATAAATCATATTTTGAAAGAAGCACTTAAAGCCTGTCTGTTCCCAGTATTGCTAATTTTTGTCGGTTTGATTCCGGTTATAGGTCTCCCAATTGTTTTTATGCTTGAATCTCATCTGATGGGACGGGAAGGTGTCATCGTTTATTTAGATAGTTTGACAAATCAGGAGGAAGCCGTAGAACTCCGGAAGATGTGGCGCTGGATGCCGATTAGAATAGGCTGGCTGCCGGCGTTTCTCGCTTTTATTCCGTTTGTTGGTTGGTTGTTTTTGCCGCTGTCATTGACTTATGAAGTGGTTGGTTTTGCCTATTTAGTCGAAAAATCCCGGAATAATTGATTACCAAAGCCAAGCTGCACCACGAACTCCACTTGAATCTCCATGTTTTGCAGGAAGGATCGGTGTGGAAAATTCTCCTCCAAAAGTCCATTTATGTACTAATTGCGGAACGGTTTTATATATCCGTGAAATATTTGAAATTCCTCCGCCGAGCACTAGAACATCCGGATCTAAACAATTTACTGCTGTTGCAATTGCTCGGGCAAGTCTGTTTTCATAAATCTGCATAACTTTTTCAGCAGCAGCGTCACCATGTTCCAGCATTTCAACGATTTCACGACCATTTTTGTTTATTCCAGTTTGCAGCTCGTATTCATTTTCAAATCCAGTTCCGGAAATAAATGTTTCCAGACACCCACGCTGACCACAATAACAGTCAGTGCCAGGATATTCTTCCGGTCTCATCCAGCCCAAAGATATGTGTCCCCACTCACCTGCAATTGCTTGATGTCCGGTATGAACCTCCTGATCAATTGCTATTCCCCCGCCGCAGCCAGTACCAAGTATGATAGCGAAAACGACTTTTGAACCTGCACCTGCACCGTCTACTGCTTCAGAAACAGCGAGACAATTTGCATCATTTGCGAGGCGTACTTCACGCTTAAGTGCGGACTCCAAATCCAGGTCGAAATGCTTTCCGATTAACCAGGTGGAATTTGCGTTTTTAACTAGTCCGGTTTGCGGAGAAATTGCTCCGGGAATACCGACACCAACTGTACCTTTTTGTTTAGTTTCTGATTCCAGGTTAAGGACAATTCCAGCAATAGCGTTAACAGTTTCATCGTAGTCATGTCTTGGGGTGTCAATTCGTTTACGGATCAACTCTTCTCCTGTATCAGCAAGCGCGATACCCTCAATTTTAGTTCCACCCATGTCAATGCCGATTCGCATTTTATTCCTTTTTATTATTTCTAGTATTTGGACTTGAGATAATGAATTTATTCCTGCCTAGTGAATTTTATATAGTTGATGATCAGTTTTCTTATGATTCAGAGTTCAAATGCAATTCCAGATTATTAAGAGATCTGAAAATGCTCCATTTTTTTGACAGGCTAAATTGCCAGTTATTGTTGTCTGTATGAATTAATTCAAAAATATTCTGGAGTTTGGCGTAACTCAATTTCAGTTCTGTTTGAGAATTGATAAAATTATGCATGATTTCCTGCTGAAGTAAATCATTTGCTTTCTCTAAATCAGTTAAAGACAAGACTTCCGGAGCCTCGCTTTTGTTATTTTGGCAGTGAAGTCTCCATTTTTCATACTGTGAATCCAGCCACTCTCGAAGAAGTTTGCTTTGTCCACTCATATCACTAATCCGGGATTGAAGCCCCTGCCGGCTTAATTCCTCCAAAAGCGGGACTAACTCCAGACGTACCCGGTTACGTAAGTATGCATTACTTTGATTGGAAGAATCTTCCATCCAAGTCAGATTGTTATTTTTTAAAAATACCTGCAGTTCCAATTTGCTGCAGTTGAGCAGAGGTCGGATGAAATGAGTATTTTTCCAGCGCATTCCCTGCAAATTGGAAATATGTGATCCCCGGAGCCATTTTAGTAGAAAAGTTTCAGTTTGGTCATCGGCATGATGTCCTGTAGCAATACAGCCACCCCCTAAAGATTCAAGCAAAAGACAGGATTCTTCAATCCTCCAGTTTCTTGCCGACTCCTGTAGCCCAGGCTGTCCATGCTTCAGGTGTTTTGCTGTTTTATAATGAAAGGGTATTTTATGCAGTTTGGCAAGTGACTCGACGAAATCTTGTTCCTGTTGTGCTTCCGGACGCAACTGGTGGTTGAAGTGCAGAACATGTAATTTCAATCGAAGAAGTGTGCTGAGGCGACGGAGCAAATTGAACAGAGCAACAGAGTCGCTTCCTCCACTAACACAGACGATAACCTCAAGGGGGCCTTTTTGAGAGTTTCTGTTTTTCTGTTTGTTTTCTGGAACTGCCAGTTGGTAAGTTTCCCAGTTTTTTTGAATTTTTTGAAGAAGACTCTCCACATGAAGTTTCAGGTCAAGCTTATTTAAAGCGAACTTTTAAGTGTGTTCACCCTCGACTTTATTCAACTGAGCCAGCAAGCTCTCTAAACGTTTTTGGAGTGGGACAAAACTTTCATCAACAGTCACAGCAGCATCCACGGAATCTTTTCCTAATTTTACCAAATTCATTACACCATCTTCGGTAAAGCGCATTAAATCCCTGTGTATAAAACCATAATGGGTTAAATTCCCAAACTCTGTAAGAACAGGAAGATCTGATTTTTTTGGAGTAGTTTTCGATGTAAGTTTCAGCGCTTTGCGGTAAGCGACAACTGCAAGATTGTATACCGGAGCCATGTTTTCTCGGGCTCTTCGGTCACCGCATTCAATCCTCAACAATTGATATTTTAGAGCTTGCATTTGAATTCGGCCCTCCATCACCAGAGGATATGTCAACTTGTTGTCAATTCGGCCCAGTAGTTGTGCCAAGTCAAGTCCTGCTCCATGCAGTAGAGGGACCTGCTTTAGCATTTCAATTGCCTGTACTGCTTTGCTGATGATCATATTCTGCTTATTTGGATTTTCTTTTTCTGATTCGCCACTAAAAAATGAAGAGGACGCTTTTTCTTTTGATGTCAGCTCTTCAATTTCTTCGTGTGAAAGCGTTGAAGTCATCTTGGTTTTTACTCTTTGAATTATCGTTTCACAATTATCTATCAAGGCCTCTGCAATTTGGATTTCGGTTTTCATAGATTCAGTATCTTTCACATGGGAATCTTCCGTATCTTCGTCATCTACATCTATACCACTCATATTCACATTTTTCAGAACTTCTGACCTGATGGCCATCATGTTGTGTTTGTGAAGATTTGCCAGACGCTCCAGATAAGCACGATAAGTATGCATAACCAACTGCAGAAAGGTTGTAGTTATATCACTAAGATATATTGGTATTGAAGCCTGAAGCATCATGTTCAAATGAGTTTGAAGGTGATGAACTTTTCTGTCTGCCATCATAGCATTGACCAGGCGCAAACGAACCAGAGGGTCGGTAGGGTCACTATCTAATTGTTTGATTAGCTTTGAGACCTCTTTGTTATTTGGCGCATCATTCCCCAGAATCCTTCCATCAACATGCGGGTTTACCTGTTTTTTGCCACCGAATATTTTATTTAGCCCAGTTTTTTTATTAGATTGTTTAATATCTTTGATAATTTCACGAAGTTGTTTTTGAAAGCCGATGAAATTAACATTTGGTGTATTTGGATTTTCTATTGGTTCTTTTGAGGCCATGATTTAGCTAAGGAACTTGGTTATAAAGATATCAAACCATCTGACAATGTCATTATACGAATACAGGTTAAATAAGGGAACTTATTTCTCTGTTCTTTTTCTTGCCACCCGCATCAGGTAAAATGAAATTAGCCGTGGAGCGATGCTCTGCCGATCTGATCAAATGTTCTTGTCAGTGGAGGTGGCAGCAGATGTTCTCTTGTACCAATTGAATCATTAGGCCAGAGTGTGTTGGCAATCCCGTTGAGATAGTTCTGTTGAAATTTTGGAGTAATAGGAAGTTTATAATTTGCTCCATTGACCCAAATCCGCAAACGAGGCAGGTGTGATGCTCGTATTGGAATTTTTAGAGCAGATAAATGGCGCATGAATAAAATCCGGCACTCCCGACTATTGAGACGCATAAAAAATTCAGCCAAGGCAGAATCTCCACCAATTCTTAACTTAGGTGGAACCTTTTTGATTACAATTTGTCTAATATCAAAAGCGATAACAAATTGCTCTCCAAGATTGTCTCGTACGATTAGTGAAATAATATTGAGCTTGTTGACATTACACACCATCAAAACATCTCGTATGTAATGAATGTTTTCCATCAGTTCCCGTGATGAAACAGAAAAATGCGAGAAAAATGATATTATTTCAGTAGCCAATGTGAACAATGCACCACCCGAAACTGGATTCATTGCAACATCACTATGAACCTGTGCGGCAGGTTTTTCAAAAGTAGAAAGATATTTGCCTCCAAAGCCAACGTAACCGCTAAAAGTACAACGTGCAATACCTTCCACCAGATTTTCTTCAAACATCGGAATAACTGTTTCTGCACCACTTTTTCCTCCACCTGCTTCTTTACGACTCAACATGGAACTGAATTGCCATTTTCCACTTTTTCGTACAAACTCAACCTTTATTCTTGATCGAGGAATACTCAAACTTTTTGAAATAGGTAACAGTACCTGAAATGGTTTTCTTTCAAAGTTTCTTTCAAAATGGAATTTAAAAATCACATTTTCCAGTGGGTCGCCTGCAACACTTACCTTAGCATTTGTGATGGTTTTTCTGACCCAGCTTTCCTTCATTATTAAGTCATACTGTTTAAAATAATCAACAATGTTGCCTTGTACGCTTTTTAGTTTTTGTAATTCCTCATAAACAATCTTAGCCTGCATTTGTTCAAG
>Ga0208335_1000162_pt1 | contig 27385 bp, 22 predicted proteins | sample DeeseametaMP0759_FD_184202 | JGI IMG/M metagenome (GOLD analysis project Ga0208335, IMG submission 184202) | Marine microbial communities from the Deep Atlantic Ocean - MP0759 (SPAdes) | ecosystem: Environmental > Aquatic > Marine > Oceanic | place: West of Cape Town, South Africa, South...
GTAATGCCAGTATCGAGTATTTTGAGCAAGTTTTCCAGTGGCGAAGTAGAGGCATAGATTGAACTGCAGCCGTTGACGATATCTTCACTGGTTTGGCTTAATTGCGAATGACCAAAATACGCCTTTAGACCGCCACCAGCAACCTGCAAAATACAATCAACTTGCCCGCTCTCCAGCAAATACAGGCTGATTGCGGTTAGTCCGCCGCCGGTAGCCGCCTTGTGTCTTATTTTTGGCTCACTTGAGTGACCAGTTACTATTTTTTCTATCGGCCCCCACATTGGATCGATGTTTTCTCGATTTAAAACTTTGTCAATAGGCATGCCAGAATGTACAACACCAGGGCAAAAGCTTTGTAAATGGCTATTTTGTTCTGAATTTAATGGCGTACTTTCACAGGGGCGCAAATGACCGGAGGGTGAAACCTGCATTTGAACTTGACTAGGGAAAACGCTAGCACAGAGACCACAACCTATACACAGGCCCTCTTCGATGATTTGTTTAATGTTGTTATTTGCGGTCATTTGCATGTTAATTAAATCAACAGTTTTTCAATTGCGTTGTCATCAAAGGTGAAGCCAATTCCTGGGCGTTCTGGAATATCAATGCATCCTTCTACAATAGATATTTTTTCGTTGAATAAAGGTGCATACCAAGGCATGTGTTCAATTGAAATACAATTCTCGACCGAGCCGGCGATACACAAACTTTGTTCGGTGAAAATATGGGTAGAAATTGGTAAGTTGTAAGCTTCGGCTAAATGCGCCACTTTGCGCATCTCACTCAATCCGCCAATGCGTTGCAAGTCTGGCATAAGAATATCACAGGCCTTGGCTTCAATCATAGCGCGCATGCCGTAACGTGTGTATTCGGTCTCGCCTGAAGCAATTGGTACATCCAGTGCTTGGCGCACTTCACTATGACCAACCAAGTCGTAAGCTGGTACTGGCTCTTCTAGCCAAAGAAGGTTAAATTCTTGCAATTCTTTACCCAGTTTTATTGCTTGTTTTGGGGTTAGAGCTTGATTGAGGTCCGCCATCAATTCAACGTCCTGTCCAATCGCGCCTCGAAGTTGTTTGACGCGCTCCACGTCGTCTTTGTAGTCTTTTGAGCCAAGTCTAAGTTTCATTGATCTATGGCCTTGTTGGAGAAAAACATGCGCCTCTTTAATGAGCTCATCAATATTTTGTGAAAGCCACAAGCCCCCACTGGCATAGGTTTTTATCTTACTACGACAGGCGCCAAACATTCTGTGTAGTGGTAAATTAGCTTCCTTGCCGACAATATCCCAAAGCGCTGTATCAATAGTAGAAAGCGCTGAAATGGTAACACCTTTATGACCAGTAGGGTTTATTGCCTTCCAGATATCCTGCCAGATGGCCTCAATAAAATGTGGATCTTTGCCAATTAGGTGTGGCGCAAAACCCTTAATCATTTCATCAAAGGCTTTAATGCGTATAGCATTTAACGCAAAAAGATAGGACTCGCCCGTAATTCCTTCATTGGTTTCAATAGTGAGCAACACACAACCTACTGAACGCATATCGTGAATTGCTGTTTTAATTGGCTTTTCGAAAGGAAGCTCGACAATCCTAGTTGTTAACTTGCTAATGATCATTTGTTAGCACGACTGCTATCTAAATAGAAATAATATACCGCTTGAATTAACGAAAACTGTGAAAAAAAACGTTAGCACTTATCGAAAAAAACGATTTCAACGAGTAGCTATAATTTGCAAAGTTAGTAAACGATTTTTCTTAATGCGCGAAGGGCTGCTTTGTGCAATTTTGAATCGATAGCGGTTGTGGGATAGCCCAAGTAAGTTGGCCGGTGAAAAGTTGGTGCGTTTTCCACCACAAATAATGTTTCGTCTTCGAGCATGTGTTTGACGGAGTTCTCTATAAAAAAACCTGAACCGCCGTTCTTTAGAATATGATTAAGAGCACTAGTTGCTACGCCAAAAGATATCTTAGGGATGTAGGCCATAGGAAATGAGAGGTTGTGTTGGGCGCGGAACTCATCACCCCAGTCAACAAATACATAACCATCTACTCTGCCCATTTCAAGAACACGTGGCTCTGTAGCCACAAGAATCAATTTATCGTCCATCAGTTGCTCTATATGGATATTAGGTTGGTGAATTGGGCGGTAAAGAATGGCCATGTCAATATGACCGTCTCGCAGTTGAGCCATCAATGGATCCGAATAATCACTGATTACTCTTGTTGCAATACTGGGCTCGGTTTTCCACATGATGTCTAACCATTTGGGGGCGATATAATCCCAGTGATTCATCTGAATGCCAAAACTAAAAACACCGGTCATATCGTCTGGTAAGGCAATTTCCTGCCGTGCTCTTTCCCATGCCTGAACGGCAGCAACGGCGTGCTTATGAAAAAGTCTACCGGCCGTTGTTAGTTCGCAACCGTTACGTTTTCTGATAATAAGCAATTGACGGAGTTGTTCTTCTAGTGCCTTGATTCTAGCGCTGACAGTAGATTGAGTAACGTGTAATTTTTCGGCTGACGCTTGAAAGCTACCAGAAGCACTGACCTCTAAAAAAGTGCGCATGTGTTCAATATTCATTTAGCCTCCGTTAATAAAACGTTATTTATTGTGTATTCTGATTATACAAAACATAAGAGGTAGGTATATCGCTATTTTCGATAGATGTTATAGTTTTTTATCAGCGTACTCCTTGAGCTAGGCGGTATATTTATTTGATTTAGCTGGTTGTAACATTTATGAATGCTGAGCAATTTACCCTCGAGCAAGAGATGGAAAAAGTCAGAGTTGACTTGGCGGCTATGTTCCGTTTAACGGTCTTGCACGGCTGGGACGACACTGTTTGGAATCATATCACTGCTAGAGTTCCGGGTTCGGCTCACCATTTTTACATGCATCGTTTTGGCTTAACTTACGAAGAAGTGTGCGCTTCAAATTTAATCAAAGTTGATGAAGAAGGCAATGTGCTAGAAGGCCCGAGCGATGTTAATACAGCTGGTTTTATTATTCATAGCGCCATTCATCTAAACCACCCGAACAACAAGTTTGTGTTTCATGCGCACCCTGCAAGTGCAATTGCAGCAACAACTTTTAAGGAGATTCCATTCTTAGTTCAGGATTCTGCCATGCTTTATGGAAAAGTCGGTTATCACGATTGGGAGGGTCTGTCGGTGGATCCGGATGAACGTCTACGTATCGCTGACAACTTGGGCGATAACAGCTGTTTGGTGATGCGCAACCACGGCTTTTTGACAGTCGGCGAGACCGCTGGCCAATGCTTTATGAATATGTATTATTTGATTCGCCTTTGTGAAGTGGCACTCAGCGCCAAAGCCTCCAGCCTAGAGTTGGATTCAGGTGCTGAACACTTGTGGCCAATTGCATCTAAGCAGTACGAGGCATTTTCACCAGGTGTGTATGAGTGGCCAGCTTTGCTGCGTCGTTGTGACCGGTTGGATCCCTCATATAAACATTAATAATGTCAGTTATTTCAACACCTTCCGCCTTTAGTGCTAATGAAATTAGATTAAAAGATTTTCTAGATTTAGAACGATTTCCTATCCACGATTTAACCAGTGACAAAAGGTCAGATCTTGTAGCAAGGTGTCGTCAAAACCTTGAGAAATGGGGTTGCGCCCATGTGCCGGATTTTATTACCTCATCTGCTATTCAAAAAATGAAAGAAGAGGCTTTTCGAATTATGGATGGGGCGAGGCGAGCACATGCATGGGTGAATCCTTATCTCACCAAAGAAGACACCAGTTTGCCGGAAGATCACCCTAAGCGTTTTTTTGAAGAAAGAACTTCATCCTTTATTAATTCCGATTTGTTAGAGGCGGATTCGATTTTAAGAATGATTTACGACAGTGATGTGATGGTGCATTTTGTCTCCGATTGCCTGAATGTTGGCCCTATTTATCGTTGGGCGGAGCCATTAGGGCGTAATCCGTACAGTGTGATGAAGGATGGCGATTACTTCCCATGGCATTTTGACGGCAATGACTTTACTGTAAGCATTCTTGTGAGTGAAGCTGAAGAAGGTGGTGATTTTGAGTACGCACCCGATATTCGTTCTGCTAATAATGAGTGTTTTGATGAAGTTGGAGCGGTCTTGCACGGCGCTCGAGAAAAGGTGCGGGTGCTGAGTTTAAAAACGGGCGACCTGCAAATCTTTAAGGGTCGTTATTCGATGCACAGAGTTACAACCACGCAAGGTGAGTCGCCAAGGATTATCGCCCTACCAACTTATGTCACTAATCCGTATTTAGTCAATAGACCGCATCACGCGGAGGCATTTTATGGGCGCTCAATGGACATTCACCACGAGCGTAATTTAGAGCGAGTTGACAACTTAACCGATTAAGGAAAAATAACATGAATATTGGATTTATCGGTCTTGGAAATATGGGTTCGGGCATGGCGCTCAATCTGCTCAGGCATTGTCAAGAATCTGGTGACACACTCATTGTTTTTGATATTAATGAAACAGCATTGGCTGACGTGGTTATCAAAGGCGCAGTTCATGGTCGGAGCGTTGTTGGGTTATGCGCTCAGTGTGAGGTACTATTTACTTCGCTACCAAGCTCTAAAGAAGTCAATCTTTTGGCTTTTGGTGATGATGGTATTCTTGCCAATCTTAAGGAAGGGGCGACTTGGTTTGAAACCAGCACCAACGAATTATCCGAATGGCAAAAAGTGAAAAATGAAGCGCCGAGTCACCTAACCTTGGTCGATGCGCCAGTCAGTGGTGGCGCCGAAGGCGCCTTGGCGGGAACACTGGCGATTTTTCTAGGTATTGATGAAGATGTTCTTACAAAGTTTGAATCTTTACTAGGCGTGTTTGCAGCAAGAGTGGTGCGTATGGGGCCTTCTGGTACAGGCTATGTCACCAAATTAGCGCAACTGCATTTAAATTATCTTGTCGCTCAAGGCATTGGCGAAACTTTAATGCTGGGTGCAAAAGCAAATTTAGACTTAAGTGTGCTACACTCTGTCTTGATGAGTAGCTGCGCTCGTAGTTATGTGGTTGAGAGTTATATTCCAAAAGTGCTCGATGGCAGTTACGATACATCTTTTGCTCTTGGATTAGCGGAAAAAGATATGCGATTGATAACTGAATTGGGCCAACATCTAGAAGTGAGTATGCCTCTTGGAGATAAAGTTTACAGTACATATCAGCAGGCAAAAAAAGCGTATGGCTATAATGCACCGCATCTTAGTGTTGTGCGCTTAATGGAAGAGCAACACAACCAATTATTACGGAGCTAGTGTTTTATGGCATTACTTGTCAGTCTTACAGATACGGATATCCAGCCTTGGGTTGAGGTGTTTGAATCTGAATTGAGCAATATGGACATCAGAATTTACCCTGATGTTGGTGATGCTAGTGAAATAGAATACGTCGCCGCTTGGCAACACCCATTTGGCGAATATAAAAAATACTCAAATTTAAAGGCCATTCTGTCACTCGGCGCCGGTGTGGACCATATTACTAAAGACCCCGAACTGCCCAGTGATGTGCCTATAGTGCGGATGGCGGATGATTCCCTAACAAACGATATGTGTTTGTATGCGCTCCATTGGGTGCTGCATTTTCACAGTGATTACTATCGCTATGTCAAGCAACAAGTTAAGAAACAGTGGTTGCCACAAGACTTTGTTGCACCCAGAAATCGTACGATTGGCATTATGGGCTTGGGTAATATTGGCAAACAAATTGCTGAGTCGTTGGCCAGACAAGGGTTTTATGTCGTTGGCTGGGGCGCAAACGAAAAACCCGCAACCCGCAACATTGAATATTTCTACGGCAAAGAGCAAATAAATGCTTTTTTAAATAAATCTGAGATTTTGATCAATGTATTGCCACTTACCGAAGCCACGACAAACTTAGTCACGGAGTGCGAATTGTGCCAACTACCCAAAGGTGCTTTTGTGATTAATATGGGCAGAGGCTCTATTATTAACGAGAATGATCTTTTGAGTCTGCTCAACAATTCTCATATCAGTGCAGCCGTGCTTGATGTATTTGACGTGGAACCCTTGCCAGTTGATGACCCGCTTTGGTCACACCCTAACGTAACTATTACACCCCATATTGCTGGTCAAAGTGATGGCAAGACAGCGGCGATGTTTATGGTTGAAAATATTCGCAGAATAGAAAATGGTGAGCCGCCTTTTCCTCTTTATGATGTATCACGAGGGTATTAGCTATCCAGAATGGCATGAATATTATGACAACAATATTGCCAGAGCCACAATTTTCTAAAAAGACACTTAGGGAAATGTTTGATTATCGTTTGGCAAGATTGCGCCGAGTGATGGCAGAGAAAAATGTCAGCCTATGCATTTTATCCAACCCAATTAGTTTACGATACGCCATTGATTTTGATGAATATCAAGTCTTTCAAGCGCACATCCCCACTTGTTATTTGTTTATACCTCTCGAAGGCCCACTTGTCATGCACGGAGCTACCAGTAACGATTTTCCTAATGTTTATGAATATTGTCGGCCACGTTTTGTCAGCCCTTTTGATGGTGGCTTGGATTTGGGTGAAAAAACGAGACTTTTTGCAAACGATGTAAAAACATTTATTGAAAATAATCAATTACAGCAAGCTAGTAATACTGTTGCATTAGAGAGGTTTACACCCCTTGCAACACAAGCTTTAGAGAGTCTAAAATTTGAAGTGATCGATGCCGATTGTCTTGTAGAGCAAGCCAAGGTAATTAAGTCCGACACTGAGATTGAGTGCATCAAGCATTCAATTGCTGTCACTGAGTACGGTATGAAATTAATGCAAGAAAACACGAGAGCCGGCATGACTGAACGCCAACTCTGGTCAATTCTACATCAGGTTAATGTTGCCAATAACGGCTGTTGGATGGAGGGTCACATGCTCTCATCCGGTCCACGCACCAACCCTTGGTTGCAAGAAGCCACAGGTCGAGTGATTGAAAATGGTGACATGATTGCTTTTGATACTGACCTCATTGGCCCCAGAGGTTATATGGCAGATCTCTCTAGGTCTTGGATTTGTGGTGGCGGCACTGGCACGCAAGCTCAAAGAGATGCTTATCAGCATGCTTTCGACGAGGTGCATTTCAATATTGATATTATCAAGCCAGGCATGCACTTTTCTGAATTGATCGAGAGGGCGTTTAAACGCAAAAAAATCTACCAGCATAATCACTATGTTTGTGTCTATCACGGCGCGGGTCTTTCCGATGAATATCCTAAGATTTACTATCAGGATGATTGGGCTAGAGATGGCTATGATGGCGTTGTAGAACCAAATATGGTCTTATGTGTTGAGAGCTACTCCGGTGCACTTGGAGGCGATGTCGGTGTTAAGCTTGAGCAAATGGTGTTGGTGAATGAGACTGGCGTTGAGGTTTTAAGTTATTACCCATTCGAAGATAGTTTAATTCAATAATAATTGAATTAAACTAAAAATATCTTTTAGTATATTAAATTGAGTCTATAATATTATTGATTGAATATAACTAAACATGTTTTGGTTTTATTATATCAGCTAATGTTAAGAAAATAGCTGTAAATACAAGGCATTGTGAGGTTGTTAAATTATATTATGGGTTTGGCAATGACAGAAACTATAAATGAATTCACTACGGAGTTTCACCAAATGCATGTTGATGCGGGTGCAAAAATGGTGCTATTTGCAGGCTACGACATGCCTGTTAGCTACCCACTGGGAGTAAAAAAAGAGCATATTCACACACGTGAAAAAGCAGGGCTTTTTGATGTTTCGCATATGGGACAGGTTAAGTTAATCGGTAAAAATGCAAAAAAAGCACTTGAGAGTTTGGTACCTGTTGACATTGTTGATTTAGCATTGATGAAGCAGCGTTATGCGTTATTCACTAATGAGAATGGCGGCGTACTTGATGACTTAATGGTCACAAATATTGGCAATGACAGTTTGATGTTGGTGGTTAACGCGGGCTGTAAACAAGCTGATTTTGCTCATTTGCAGAACACTATTGGCAATGAATGTGAAGTGAAAGTGTTGGAAGATTATGCACTGTTAGCGTTGCAAGGGCCGCAAGCTGGTAAGGTATTAGCAGCTTTGGCGCCGGAGTCATGTGAAATGACCTTTATGACTGCTAAGTTCTTGATCATTGATGGTATTGAATGTCTAGTGACGAGATCGGGCTATAGTGGTGAAGATGGATTCGAAATTTCTGTGCACAATAATCAAGCACAACAATTGGCTAAATGTTTTTTGGCGAATGAGGCAGTTGAATGGATTGGTCTTGGCGCTAGGGATTCGTTACGTTTAGAGGCAGGTTTGTCGCTTTATGGGCATGAACTGGATACAGAGCATAGTCCCGTGGAATCTTCGCTTGTATGGGCCTTGTCAAAAGCGAGAAGACCTGACGGTGCTCGTGCAGGCGGTTATCCTGGTGCTGACGTTATTATGGATCACATTGAAAATGGTGTTTCTCAAAAAATTGTTGGCCTTCAGCCTGAAGGCAGAGCGCCTGTTCGTGATGGTGTGTTGATTGTTGACGAGCAAGATAACAATGTTGGAAAAGTGACCAGTGGTGGTTTTGGACCTACAACAGGAAAACCCATTGTCATCGCTAGAATTCAAACCGAAATAAGCGACGGCACAAAAAAATTATTCGCTATTGTGCGTGATAAGAAAATCGCGGTTGAAGTAGTCAAACTGCCGTTTGTAAAACAAAATTATTACCGTGGCTAAACGCCATTAAAGGAGACGATATGACAATTAAATATTCAGAAGACCATGAATGGGTTGAGCTAACTGAAGACGATTTGGTTACTATTGGCATTACAGAATTTGCCCAAGAACAGCTTGGAGATTTAGTATTTATCGAACTACCCGAAGTGGGTGACGACGTAAGTCAGGGCGATAATATTAGCGTCATCGAGTCTGTGAAGGCAGCTTCAGATTTGATAGCACCCGTTTCTGGTGAAGTCGTGGAAGTGAATGAGCGCTTAAATGACGAACCGGAACTGGCCTCCGAAGATCCAACGGGCGAAGGCTGGTTTGTCAAAATGAAGCTTTCTGATGTGAGTGAACTGGACGGTCTGATGGATGAGTCAGCGTACCAAAAATTTAGCGAAGAATAAAGAGAGAGAAAAATGAGCGAAAAGATTGAAGCCTTATTAAATAACGACGTTTTTGCCGATAGACATATTGGCTCTTCCGCGGCCCAAAAACAATACATGCTTGACTATTTGGGCGTGAGTGATATGGAGGGCTTGTTAGATCAAGTTGTTCCTAGTAATATCCGTCGACAATCGGAGATGAAAATTGACGAGGGCCTTTCGGAATTGGCAGCTCTTAAAAAACTAAGAAATTTAGCGAGAGAGAATAAACGCCTTAAATCTTATATTGGCCAAGGTTATTACAACACCATAACACCACCAGTTATCCAGCGTAATATTTTGGAAAATCCTGCATGGTATACGGCTTATACGCCTTACCAACCTGAAATTTCACAGGGCCGTCTGGAGGCGATGATAAATTTTCAGACGATGGTTGCCGACTTGACCGGTTTGCCGCTTGCCAATGCCTCAATGCTCGATGAAGCAACAGCATGTGCCGAAGCAATGAGTTTTTGTAAAAGAGTGAGCAAGTCTAAAAGCAGCACTTTTTTTGTTTCAAGTGATTGCCATCCAAGAAATATTGAACTTGTTCAGACGCGTGCCAAACCGCTAAATATTGAAATTATTGTCGGCGATCCAATGAACGACCTTGAGTCACTCGATGTATTTGGCGTCTTGCTCCAGTATCCAAATACTTATGGTGGTTATGTTGATTACTCTGATATGATTGAAGCCGTTCACAGCAAAAAAGCCTTGGTTGCGGTGAGTGCTGATTTACTGGCATTGACGCTATTAAAGCCACCTGGTGAAATGGGCGCCGATATCGCTATTGGCAACACTCAAAGATTTGGTGTGCCTCTTGGTTATGGCGGCCCACATGCGGCTTATATGTCAACGAGAGATGAGCATAAGAGAGCTTTGCCGGGCCGAATTATTGGTTTGTCCATCGATGCTAATGGTAACCCCGCTTATCGCTTGGCGTTGCAGACACGTGAACAACATATTCGTCGAGAAAAGGCGACAAGTAATATTTGTACTGCACAGGCGCTATTGGCTATTATGGCTGGTATGTATGCTGTTTATAACGGCGCTGATGGTTTAATCAAAGTGGCCCAAAGAGTATTTCGTTATACAGCAGTTTTTGCCGATGGTCTTAAGCAGTTGGGTTTCAATGTTACTAATGAGACATTTTTCGATACAGTAACGATTGCACTCGATGACTCGAGTTTGGTTATCGAATCAGCTGAAGCCGCTGGCTTTAACATTAATCTTATTTCCGATAAATTAGTGTCGGTAGCTTTTGATGAGCTTTCCACGCCCGAAGATATTGAATCCTTATGGGGGGTATTTAGTAATAAAGCAAACTTTAGTGCGCAAAGCGTGTTCGAAAAAAATACCAGTGAGATTGGTGCAAGTTTGGCAAGAACGTCGTCTTTTTTAAGCCATCCAGTTTTCAACATTCATCATTCGGAAACACAAATGATGCGCTATCTACGTCATTTGGCAGATAAAGATTTAGCACTCGATCGTACAATGATTCCTTTGGGCTCATGCACGATGAAGCTTAATGCGGCTGCTGAGCTAATTCCAATTTCTTGGCCGGAATTCTCACAGATTCATCCGTATGTACCACTGGATCAAGTTCCAGGCTATCATAAAATGATTGACGAGTTAGAGCAGATGTTGTGCCAAGCAACCGGTTATGATGCTGTTTCACTTCAGCCTAACTCTGGCGCTCAAGGTGAGTACGCGGGCCTTTTGGCTATCAGTGCATATCACCGCTCTCGTGGAGACGATCAGCGCAATATTTGCCTTATTCCTGCTTCTGCACACGGCACCAATCCTGCTTCTGCACAAATGGCGGGAATGAAAGTTGTGGTGGTGAAAACGGCTCAAAATGGCAATATTGATTTACTTGACTTGACCCAAAAATGCGAACAGCATCGCGAAAATTTAGCTGCCATTATGATTACTTACCCATCGACGCATGGTATTTTTGAGCCAGAGGTTCGAGAAGTGTGTGAAATGATTCACGAGGCGGGTGGTCAAGTGTACATTGATGGCGCGAATATGAACGCCATGGTTGGCGTTGCAGCACCCGGTGAATTTGGTGGCGACGTGTCTCACCTTAATTTGCACAAAACCTTTGCCATTCCTCACGGTGGCGGCGGTCCGGGCGTTGGTCCAATTGGCGTTAAACAACATTTGACTGAGTTTTTGCCAACAACACCTGTTAAAAAAACAACGACAGGCAGTGTCTCTGGTGCCCCATGGGGTTCGGCAAGTATTCTGCCAGTCAGTTGGATGTATATTGCTATGCTGGGTAAAGAGGGTTTATATGACGTTACCACCAATGCCATTTTAAATGGCAACTACATCGCAACACGTTTGGCTGAATACTATCCTATTCTTTATACCGGCGAAAACGGCAGAGTTGCCCACGAGTGTATTGTCGATCTTCGCCCTATTAAAGATGCGGTAGGTATTAGCGTAGATGATGTTGCTAAGCGTTTAATTGATTACGGTTTTCATGCGCCGACGATGTCTTTCCCGGTACCAGGTACGCTTATGATAGAGCCGACAGAATCGGAATCATTAGAGGAGTTGGATCGCTTTTGTGACGCGATGATTCGCATTAGACAGGAGATCAAGCGCATTGAAGTGGGCGAGTGGCCTGTGGACGATAATCCGCTAATTAATGCACCGCATACGATTGAACTGGTAACATCTTCTACATGGAGTTGTTCTTACTCGAGAGAAGACGCCGCCTACCCGGTAAGAAGTTTGCAAAAAGGTAAGTACTGGCCGCCTGTTGCCCGAGTTGACAATGTTTATGGTGATAAGAATTTAATTTGCTCATGTCCGAGTTTGGAGTCGTATACATGAGTTAAATTAGCCACAAAGGAGCTAGTTTGAAGTCAATTGTAATAAGTGTATTGGGCGATGATAAACCGGGCTTGATAGACGGCCTATCTAGTATCGTTGATTTGCACAAGGGTGACTGGGTCGAAAGCAGAATGTCGAAAATTGAAGGTAAGTTTGCCGGTATCCTTAGAATTAATGTACCCGACAACTGCTTGAAAGATCTTGTAGAGGGCTTGAATAGTGCTGATTTAGGACTAGCTATTGCTTGTGAAGAAGTGCGTCCACCTGCTAGCCTTTCTAGATTCAAGAGCTACAATATTGAGCTGATTGGTAATAACCACAGTGGCATCATTAGGCAGTTGTCACACGTACTAGCTAATCTGGGCGCCAATCTAGAAGAAATGCAAACCGAAGTCTTTGATGGTTCTATGTCAGGCGAAAAGCTTTTTAAGGCAAAGATTCACTTGCAGCTTCCTGTTGGTGTGAATGAAGATTTTGTTAGAGCTAAGTTAGAGCAAATTGCTAACGAAATGATGGTTGAAATCTACAGCTACGAAGACTAAATACCTCGCACACCCCTCAGTAAAAACAATCAAAAAAAATTAGTGCACTATTGGTGCGTGTTGTTTGCGCGTGGCCAAACCTTGAAATGCTATAGCGCTCAGCATAATTAGGCCACCAATTAGGGTATTTAAATCTGGCACTTCATTGATGCCAATGATAGGGAGCCAAGCCCAGAAAATACCTACTACTACTTCTAATAACGAAAGCAATACAAGCTCTGCGGAAGGCAAGTATTTTGCACCGAGGCCGTAAAGTACCAGTCCAGCACCAACAATCGTGCCGTGTACAACGCTTAATTTAATATTTATTTCCGGCATGGAAAAGGTTAAATCGTCACTCGTCAGAACCAAAACACAGGTTACTACAATCCCCATAAGGCCAGAAAGGGCGGGGGTTAATAGCTTTGGCGTTTCCGGATTATGGCGGATAGTAATTGTGTACATAGCAAAACAAAACGCGGTAAACATGCCGTATAGTGCGCCAATAATTGTGTTGGTGTTTTCCACGTTCCAAACCATGACAACAACACCAATAATGACAATAGCCATATTGACGATGGTGGTTCGACTGAGTTTTTCTGAGAGCAGTAAATAGCCAAATATTGCAGAGAATAGAGGTGCAAGCGCCATCATTAATAATGTAATGGCAACCGTAGTAATGGTTAGTGCGTAGATAAAGCCAAACATACTTAACATTAGTAAAATGGCGCCAGCAATGGCCCAGCGGTCTATGCGTTTAAAGTTGGCAAAAAACCCCTTGCGATCACGCAAAAATATGAACAGAGTGATTGTGGCACAAACTGCGAATCCTCGATAAAATAGATATGGAATTCTATAGTTTTCTGCATCTTCCATAAGTCGGACAATAGTTGAACCAAAGCTCCATACAATGCCCGATGCGCAAACAAGAATAAAACTCAATAAATACTTATTATTCATTGTAGACAACCTGTTTTTCGTAGGTGAACTCAATCATGGCATTGGTATAGTTTGTGCTTTTCGGCTTATGAGGCCTTGAAAAACAATCGCAATAAGAATAATGACACCACCTATAATGGTATTGGTTGCCGGCACCTCGTTGACGCCAAATATCGGCAACCAAACCCAATAAATACCTACTACCACCTCCATTAGAGAAAGCAAGATGAGCTCAGCAGCGGGCAAGTATTTTGCACCGAGTGTATAAAGAATCATACCTATGCCAACTAGTGTGCCACTTGTAATTGCCATAGTCATATTCATTGCTGACAGAGTGAGAGAAATGTCATTTATAGCAATATATATGAATGCGCAAAGTGCACAAAAAAGACCCGCAATTCCTGGGGTGATTAATTTTGGAATATCTGGATTGTGTCTCAATGTGATAGTAAATAAAGCAAAGCAACAGGCCACGAAAAAGCCAACTGCTGCACCTAGCAAAGAGCCAAAATCACTAACATTGTTCAGCATGACTACAACCCCTGCAACAACAACAAACATATTGAATAAAGTGGTTCTTCTGAGTTTTTCCCGTAATAACAAAAACCCTAGCACGGCAGTTACAAGAGGTGCAATAGCAAGCATAATCATACTAATAGCTATCGTCGTTTTGGTGATAGAGAAAACAAAACTTAACATGCCAAGCCCTAAAATCAACGAGCCTAAAAGACTATAACGATCAAGCCTTTTAGCATTACTTAATACCTTCTTGCCATCCCTGTACCAAACAAAGAGAAAAATAATGACAAAAACACTGAGACCCCGATAAAAAAGAAACGGCATCAGATTGGCGTCTAAATTTATAGAATGGCGCAAGGTCAGTGCACCAAAGCTCCACACAAGGCCTGCGAGACAGACTAAGATAAAACCCAAAAAATAATTATTTGGCACTCATGAACTCCTTTTAAGGTACGGCTGTTGACTGTGGCTTACGAGCCTTTAGCCCTTGGAAAATGATAGCACCTAATATAAACACGCCTCCAATCAGTGTATTTCTTTCAGGCGTCTCGTTAATGCCAATAAAGGGCACCCATACCCAAAATATACCAAAGACAATATCAACAAGAGAGAGCATGGCAAGTTCCACTGTTGGCAAATACTTTGACCCTAGAACGTAAAGTATTATGCCCACACTGCCAAAAAGTCCATGCAACAAACTGAGCTGAATATTTTTTACTGGCATGATGAAAGAGTCACCGTAATAAAGCAAAATCATTGTGCAAAAAAGAGCGGTAAAAATCATTGATAAAGCAGGTATTAAAAGCTTGGGTGTATCTGGGTTATATCGTAGGCTAATAGTAAAAAGGGAAAAACCCAATGCAACTAAAAAACCAAGAAAAGCACCCAGTGCAATATTTTCATCGACCGCGCCAATGACCATGATAAAGACACCAACGATTACCAGTGCGGTGTTCATTATAGTCATGCGACTCAGCATTTCACCCAATAAAAAATAGCCTAAAACGCCGGACAATAAGGGTGCAGTGGCAAACATCAACATAGGCACAGCAACACTGGTTATAGTGAGAGCGTATATCCAGCCAATTGATGAAAGCGCAAGACACAATGCTCCCAGCAAGCTAAAGCGATTAATACGCTTAAGATTGGAAAAAAAATTACCCTTGTCTCGAAACAGGATAAAAAGCAGTATTATTGGGGCAGCTACAAACATACGAGAAATTAGATATTGATAGCGATAGAGTTCCACATGTTCTAAGGAGCGTATTATTGGCGCACCAAAGCTCCACATCAGTCCCGCGCAGCAAACCAGAACAAAGCCCAATAAATGTTGATTTTGCATTTTGATTTCCCTCAATAGTACTGTCAGATTAGACAGTAATAATATCGCGAATTTTGTTCCTTAGTTAATTGGCTGTCAAATGATATTTTTTCACCTGAGTTATCGAGTTTTTCGATTTCAGAGAACATCTATTAAGTATGCTATTAATATTTTTCCATACTTGTAATTTATATATATAATATGTATATAAATTAATTACGTTATTACTTTAAATAATATTGTTATGGGCGAAACACTCACTGAAAAGAATAAGAAATGGCAATTTTGGGTTGATCGAGGGGGTACTTTTACCGATGTCATTGCAAATACCCCGCAAGGGGCGTTGCGCACGCATAAGTTATTGTCTGAAAATCCTACCCAATACACAGATGCAGCTATTCAAGGTATCCGTAACTTGCTTGGCTTGGAGGCAGGTGAGACAATCCCAATTGATGCAATTGATTCGATAAAAATGGGCACAACCGTTGCTACTAATGCCTTATTGGAGCGCCAAGGAGAAAGGGTTGTACTGGCAATCACAAAAGGTTTTGGCGATATTTTACGTATTGGTTATCAACAAAGGCCGAAATTATTTGCCCTTGATATTCGCCTTCCAGATATCTTGTATAGTAACGTTATCGAGATTGAAGAGCGCATAAGCTCCCAAGGTGAGTGCATTAAGCCACTTGATATCGAAAAAACCAAAAAACAACTGCAAGAAGCGTTTGACCAAGGATACCGCGCTATCGCCATTGTACTGTTACATGGCTATCGCTATCACGAAAACGAAAGCACAATCAAAGATATAGCACATGCAATGGGTTTTGAGCAAATTTCCCTCAGTCATGAAGTTAGCCCGCTAATGAAAATTGTGCCTCGAGGTGATACCACGGTTGTTGATGCTTACTTGTCTCCTATTTTGCGTCGCTACGTCAATCAGGTGGAAACTGCGCTGGGCGCGAAGAGTGAAAAAACAAACAAACTGATGTTTATGCAATCCAGCGGTGGCTTGACCGATGCTCGGTTTTTCCAAGGCAAGGATGCAATCCTCTCAGGCCCAGCTGGTGGTGTAGTCGGCATGGTTAAAACTGCTGAACAAGCTGGATTTAAGAAACTCATCGGCTTTGATATGGGGGGCACTTCTACAGACGTGTCGCATTATGCTGGGGAATATGAACGCACGCTTGAGACACAGGTTGCTGGCGTGCGTGTGTGTGCACCAATGATGTTAATTCACACGGTTGCAGCAGGCGGCGGCTCTATTATTCACTTTGATGGCGCGCGCTATCGAGTGGGCCCCGATTCAGCAGGCGCCAACCCTGGCCCTGCTTGTTATCGAAACGACGGGCCGCTAACGATTACTGATTGCAATGTTATGCTCGGCAAGCTAAACCCTGAGTTTTTCCCCAAGGTGTTTGGGGAGAATGCCGATCAAAGCCTAGATGTGCAAATCGTTAAAGAAAAATTCACCCATTTGGCCGAACAAATTACAACTGCAACCGGTAAAGCTACAAATCCTTTTGAAGTGGCTGAGGGGTTTTTATTGATAGCGGTTGAATCTATGGCCAATGCGATTAAAAAGATTTCGGTTGAGCGAGGCTATGATGTTAGTGAATATACACTTTCTTGTTTTGGTGGTGCTGGCGCGCAACACGCGTGCTTAGTAGCCGATGCTTTGGGTATGAAACGCATTCATCTTCACCCTTTTGCTGGCGTATTGTCGGCCTATGGCATGGGACTTGCGGATATACGTACAATTAACGACTTGGCAATCGAATCTGAGCTTAACGAGGCACTTATTCAATCACTTGAGCGGAGATTCGACCAGCTAAAGACAAAAGGGCGTGGAGAGTTGCTTGCCCAAGGCTTAGATGTAAACAGCATTAGTTATCGGTCTCGGGTGTTTGTTCGCTATCAAGGATCAGACAGTGCATTGTCAGTTAATCTTGCCCCTCTTGCACAACTGAAAGCCGATTTTGAAAAGCTCCATAAAGCGCGCTTTAGTTTTATTTCGCCTGAAAAAGCATTAATCATTGAGTCTATCCAAGTAGAAGTTATTTGCGAAAATCAGCAAAGCCAATCTGTAGAGGTTCGAGTGAGCCCGAATAACACAGAAACTACAGCACTACTTGAGGTGGTGATGAGTGGTAAGTCACAGCAAGTTGCTTTTTATCAACGTGATTCAATTGCCACCAATGATCCGATTAATGGTCCTGCAGTTATCATTGAGCCCACATCCACCATCGTCCTTGAGCCCGGCTGGCAGGGTCGTATAAGTGATAACAACGATCTTATCCTTGAGCGCTTTGAGGTGCTCAAAAGAGACTACGCCATTGGCACCGAGGTTGATCCAATTATGCTGGAGGTTTTTAATAATATATTTATGAGTGTTGCGGAGCAAATGGGTACGGTACTAGAAAATACCGCATCATCAGTAAATATTAAAGAGCGCTTGGATTTTTCCTGTGCATTGTTTTCGCCTGCGGGAGAGCTTGTTGCCAATGCGCCTCATGTGCCGGTGCATTTGGGGTCGATGAGTGAATCAATCAAAACAATCATTCGCGAGAACAGAGAGACAATGTCTTCTGGTGATGCATTCTTAATCAATGCGCCATACAATGGTGGCACGCATCTGCCGGATATCACTTTAATAAAGCCTGTGTATGACGCACAAAACAAGAAGGTAATCTTTTATGTGGCAAGCCGAGGCCATCATGCTGATATTGGTGGTACCGTTCCTGGATCTGCGCCTGCAGATTCTAAACACGTCAGCGAAGAAGGTGTGTTAATTGATAACTTTACACTAGTTTCTGAAGGGGTGTTTCAAGAACAGGCAGTCTATGATTTATTTGCTTCAGGCGATTATCCGGCGCGTAATATTGCACAAAATATTGCCGATTTGAAAGCCCAAGTTGCCGCCGCAGAAAAAGGCGCGCATGAATTGTTAAAAGTTGTTGGCCATTACTCGCTTGAAGTGGTACATGCCTATATGCAGCACGTGCAAGATAACGCTGAAGAGTCAGTGAGGCGCGTTTTGGATGTGCTTAGCGATTCTCACTATACATACAAAATGGATGATGGTAATCAAATCTCTGTTGCTATCAAAATCGATAAAGATAATCGCGAAGCGAGTATTGATTTCACCGGTACCAGTCCCCAACATCCTGGTAATTACAATGCGCCGAGTGCTATTTGTTACGCTGCTGTACTTTATGTTTTTCGTTGCATGGTTGATGATGATATTCCACTTAATGCTGGGTGTTTTAAGCCACTTAAACTCATTATTCCTAAAGGCAGTATGATTAACCCAGCCTATCCAGCAGCAGTGGTTGCTGGTAACACCGAAACCTCACAGGTAATTGTTGATGCACTATTTGGAGCCTTAGGGGTGGTTGCTGCGTCTCAAGGTACAATGAATAACTACATTTGGGGTAATGACAAAGTGCAGAATTATGAAACGATTTGCGGAGGCTCAGGCGCCAGTGAAAAACAGGCTGGGTGCAGTGCGGTACACACCCACATGACGAACACTCGACTGACCGACACCGAGGTATTGGAGTGGCGGTTTCCCGTTCGTTTAGAATCGTTTTCTATACGCAAGCAATCTGGTGGCGCTGGGCTGAATAAGGGTGGCGAAGGTGTTGATAGGCGGATGCGATTTTTAGAACCAATGATGGTTAATATCATTGCAGGGCATCGCGTTGTGCCTCCGTATGGCTTAAACGGTGGAAAAAGCGGTTCTGTTGGCGAAAATTATGTGATACATGCTGATGGCAGGCGTACAGATTTAGGCACTAAGGGACAGATTGAAGTTGATAAAAATGATATATTTATACTTAAAACCCCAGGCGGTGGCGGTTTTGGGGAAATAAAAAACTAAAGAGGAAATACGGGTGAGTATTCATTTTACAAAAAAAGAATTTAACAGTCGCCAATCAAAAGCAATTGCTGCACTCGATGAGCGTAGTCTCGATGGTTTATTAATGTTTCGCCAAGAGAGCATGTACTATCTCAGTGGCTATGACAGTTTCGGTTATGCCATGTTTCAATGTCTTTATCTGGGCTCAGACGGGCGAATGGCTCTACTTACACGCGCGCCCGATCTCGCCCAAGCAGAGCTTACCTCTATACTTGATGATATTCGCATTTGGAAAGATGTAGCTGGGATGAACCCTGCACAGAACCTAAAACAGCTATTAAAAGAGCTTGGTTGTGAAAATAAAAATCTAGGTATTGAGTATGATAGTGTTGGTTTGACAGCCCACAATTACCGCTTATTAGACAGCGCTCTGGCTGGTTTTTGTAAGCTCAGTGATGCCTCTGATCTGATCAACAAGTTACGCTATATTAAAAGTGAGAAAGAGCTTGAATACACCCGCACAGCTGCAACTCTTGCCGACGACGCCTATGATGCTGGTATTCAATTAACAAAAGCAGGAGCGTTTGAGGGCGATATATTGGCTGCCATGCAGGGCGCAGTTTTTAGAGGCGGCGGTACTTATGCTGGCAATGAGTTTATTATCGGTTCGGGCGAACATGCATTGCTGTGTCGTTATCACGCAGGTCCACGCTATCTCGACACTGTGGACCAACTGACTCTCGAATGGGCTGGTTGCTATCGTCGCTATCATGCTGCTATGATGCGAACGGTGTTGATTGGTGAAGCCAAACCGGAACATCATCATATGCATGATATTGCCACCGAAGCATTGTTGGCCTGTGAAGAGACCTTGCAACCTGGCAATACACTGGGTGAGGTTTTTGAAGTGCATGCAAAAGTGATGGACGCGGGCGGCTTAAGAGAGCATCGATTAAATTCTTGTGGTTATACTATGGGCTGTGCTTACGCACCTATTTGGGTTGACTACCCGATGATTTATGAGAATAATCCAATGGTGATAGAGGAAAATATGGTGTTTTTTCTGCATATGATTATAATGAACCGTGACAATCGTTTAGCTATGTGCCCAGGCCATTCTGTCATTATCGGCTCGAATGGTGCAGAACGACTCAGTCGTACGGGGCTTAATTTGGAGATTAAATAAGTCATGGTCTTACAAGATAACGCTATTGTTTCATCAGCGCACCTAGCACAAGGTTCAGGTGCTGTACTTTCAGAAGTGGAATATGGCATTATTATTGCCAGTAATGCTATGCAAAACTGGATTGTCAGGTGCATGGTCGCAGCCGGTGGCCCAGAGAAAGTTACTTACACTGATGCCCTAGTTTTACACAATATTTATCATAGAAATCGAGCCAAACGTTTAGCAGATATTTGCTTTACCCTTAATATAGAAGATTCTCATACTGTTGGCTACGCCTTGAGGAAGCTGCATAAACTTAATCTCATCAAAGTTGAAAAACGCGGTAAAGAAAGCTTTTATCAAGTAAGTAGGCAAGGCAGGGGAATCTGCGAAAGGTATGCCGAAATTCGCCAACAATGTCTTGTTGAAGCATTGGGTGATATTTGTAATGATAACCAAGATCTACACGAAATTGCACGACTTCTTAGAACGTTATCTGGACTCTATGATCAAGCTGGACGGGCAGCTACTTCATTGTGATGAAAATCTGTGAAATATCAACCACAAAACTCTGAGCCACTTGACGTAGCTGAACGTTTAGGTAAACAACAAGTAGTCTGTTATCCTATTGATAGTCTTCCTTCAGCGGATATGGAGTGTTATCAAAAGGCAAGAGAAAACCTAACTCTAGTAGATGAAACCATCATTCCGCCAAGGCAGGCAAAAACTTTTTCTGTTCCAGCTGGTTATTTTTTCCGCATTGTTAGTATTGAAGGCCCACAAGTGGGTGATTTAAACCTGTGGCATAAAAACAATTTGAATGAGCGTTTTTATAGTGGTAAAACTCGTGCACTGCACGGCACCCATGTCAGCACTAGTGATCGCCTTTGGAGTAGTTTTCCCTATCTTCGGCCAATGGCCACCGTAACTTTTGATACCCTTGACTGGTACGGTTGGGATGATGATGGTGGTAGTGTTCATGATGTCATTGGCACACGTTGTGATCCTTATACTCATATGGCACTTAATAATCAAAACTATCATTATTGTTGTCACTCGAATCTTTGTAGGGCTATGGCTACTTATGAAAACAAGTCGGTTGAAGAAATTGAATATTTAATCCATGATGTCTTAAATGTTTTTATGTGTACTGGCTTTACTAAGGACACCCATCAATATTTTATGAAAGCAAGCCCTGTTCGTCCAGGCGACTATATAGAGTTCTTTGCCGAGATTGATTTGTTAGGCGCACTATCGGCATGCCCAGGGGGAGATTGCAGTAGTACTCATTCGAGCGATACTGCTTTATGTTATCCTCTCAAAGTAGAAATTTATAAGCCACAAAAAGAAGCTCTGATCGATTGGTCATCACCAGAAGTCAATAGCTATTCAGGCGAACACGGAACCAAATGAGTTATTCTAAAAAAGAAGGCACAACGAAAGTGAAAGGCAATACCCCAAAAATAAGCCATTATGATTATATTATTGTTGGCGCTGGCGCGGCGGGCTGTGTGTTGGCCAACCGATTAAGTGAAAACCCAGAAACCAGTGTCTGCTTAATCGAAGCGGGCGGCAGTGATAAGAGTCCGTGGATTCAAATACCCGCCGGTATTATTGGACTTTATGGCAATAAAAAATACGATTATGCTTATAAAAGCGTGTCGCAAAAGCATTTAAACAACCGCAAGATGACGATCAACCGTGGTAAATGTTTAGGCGGCTCCACTGCGATCAATTCCATGGTTTACATAAGAGGTAATAATGAAGACTATGACCATTGGGCCGATCTTGGCTGTGAAGGTTGGTCTTATGAGGATGTTTTACCAATATTTAAAGATCTAGAAAATGACAGAACCGGCGGCGATACAAACTTTCACGGAGTTGAGGGTGAATTATCGATTGTCAATCCTCAAGACGTTAATCAAGCATCAAAGCGATTTGTACGCGCGGGCGATGAAGCAGGATTACCAGAAAACTCTGACTTTAATGCCGGTTCCCAACTGGGATTGGGTATTTATAAAGTCAAGCAAGATAATGGTAAACGAGTCAGTGCTTATTCGGCTTTTATAAAGCCCATTAAAAGAAGGCAAAATCTTAGAGTGCTTAGCAATACAAAAGTACTATCCATTGATATCGATGAGGGCGTTGCCAAAGCGGTGAACATTAAAATCGATACTTTTGATTACAAAATAACTTGTCGTGAGGAGGTCATACTTTGTGCGGGCGCCATTGATTCTCCCAGATTATTATTAAGTTCAGGTATTGGTAATAAACAAGAGCTTGATGAATTAGGTATTGAGTGCAAGCAAAACCTTATCGGAGTTGGCGAGAATCTACAAGATCATCTAGATGTCATGGTAACAGTCAGGTCTAGTGTCCCAGAATCCATTGGCATCTCCTGGCAAACACTTTTGAATCATGTCGTTCCTGCACCTTTTCAGTATTACTTGCAAAAAATGGGTTTGTGGACGACCAATTATGTTGAGGCTGGTGGTTTTGCCCAAACCAAACTTGCAAGTGGCAATGCGCCCGATATTCAGTTTCACTTTACTCCCATTTTTAGAAGTCATCGAGGTAAGAAATTTGAGTTTGGCCATGGCTACTCGGTGTTTACATGTCTGCTGAAACCCTGTAGTGTGGGCAGTGTTAAATTGGCAAAGGACAACACAGAACTCAAACTTTTAATTGACAATAATTTCCTTTCTGATCCTAGAGACGAGCTGGTCATGATTGAGGCTGTAAAAAAAGCTAGAGAAATATTAGCTTCATCAGAATTTGATGCTGTTCGTGGCATGGAAATGGCGCCAGGAGTCGATGTGCAAAGCGATGAGCAAATATTGGAATACTTGCGCGCAACGACTAGTACTGTTTTTCATCCCGTAGGCACTTGCAAGATGGGTATTGATGACTTAGCAGTTGTTTCACCTAAAGATCTGAAAGTCAAGGGCATGAGTAATTTACGTGTTATTGACGCCTCCATCATGCCAAGCATTATCAGAGGCAATACTGCCGCTGCAACGATGATGATTGGCGAAAAAGGTGCGCGGATGATATTGGCTAATCAGCAGTCTAAACAAGAAGAAACTTAATGAAATAATTTGAATTAAAGATAATTAAATCTTTCTTTTATTTTGTTAAAGAAAAAACTTGCTATCTACACAAAACTTGATTAATATTCGCGTTTTTTGACCCACTGGGGAAGTTTATGAACATGCCAAGAACAAAACTCATTCCAAACGGTGACAATATTGTTCACACGTTTAGTGATACTGAATATAAAAATAGACAACTGCGCTTAAGGCAACATATGGCTGCAAATAATATTGAAGCAGTTATCCTTACCTCTATTCATTGTATTAACTATTACAGCGATTTTCTTTACTGCTCGTTCGGCCGACCTTATGCATTGGTTGTTACTCAAGACAAGGCAACGACTGTTACAGCAAACATTGATGGTGGACAGCCGTATCGTCGTACTTTTGGTGAAAACTTGGTCTATACCGATTGGCAAAAGGATAGTTTTTTCTACGCCCTGCAAGCACTGGTTGCAAACAAGGGGAAAATTGGCATCGAATATGATCACATTACCATGGAGCGCTTAAATAAATTGCAAGGCGCCTTTGATAAAGCACAACTTATCGATGTTTCTGTTGATTGTATGAACATGCGCTCGATTAAATCTGACGAGGAAATTACCCATATTATTCATGGTGCTAATATTTGTGACATCGGTGGCGCAGCCTTGGTCGAAGCAATTAAAGAGGGTGCCCCAGAGCATGAAGTAGCGCTTCACTCAACTCAGGCAATGATCAGAGAAACAGCCAAAAGATTTCCAAATTCCGAATTGATGGACACTTGGACTTGGTTCCAGTCAGGAATCAATACCGATGGCGCTCATAACCCCGTCACCACTCGTCAAGTGCAAAAAGGTGATATTCTGAGCCTGAACTGTTTTTCAATGAATTCTGGTTATTATGTCGCCCTTGAGCGCACATTGTTCTTCGATCACGTTGACGATGCTTCGTTAAAGCTTTGGGAAGTAAATGTTAAGGTGCACGAAGAAGGCATGAAGCTCATCAAGCCTGGCGTGGCTTGTAAAGACATTGCTCTTGAGCTTAATAAAATATTTGAAGAATATGGTTTGCTTGAGTCTCGCACTTTTGGTTATGGTCACTCGTTTGGTGTTCTATCACACTACTACGGCCGCGAGGCTGGAGTGGAGTTACGCGAAGACATCGACACCGTTTTACAAAAAAACATGGTGGTCTCTATGGAGCCGATGATTATGATCCCTGAAGGCCAACCGGGTGCGGGCGGTTATCGCGAGCATGACGTGATGGTAATCACACAAGATGACGCCTATGATATCACTGAGTTTCCTTACGGTCCCGAGCACAATATTATTGCCTGCTAGAGAATATTGTATTTATTATTTTAGATTTGGTAGCTGGATTTTTATTTTCGATTTTATCGATTGAATAATGTCATCTTACTACTGAAGCTTCACTGATAAAATTCGCAATTTTTATAGCTGCTTGAACTCAATTAATTGAGCAGCTACTTAAGAGTTGGTTTGTAACACTAGTGTCGTTTGAGTGCTACAATGCTGTTTTGTTTTTGTTGTCTTCTAGAGTGAATATGAGTTCAATAAATTTTCCAAATATTGATCATGAAATTTTGCCAAAGTGGGAAGGAGACTTGGCGCCCCTAGAGTGTATAGAGGTAATAGAGGAAACACATAACGTCAAGAGTTTTCGATTTAAATCAAAAAAAGATGCTTGGTTTCAGTTTTTACCAGGTCAACACACAACACTTTTTTTGAATATTGATGGCACGGATGTGATGCGCACCTACACCATAGCCTCCAGCCCAACTAGGCCACATACAATTACTATCACCTCAAAGCGAATGACTGAAGGCGTTGTGACCAATTGGATGCATGACAACCTCAAAGTGGGTGATTGTATTGATGCACTTAATATTGGCGGCTCTTTCAGTGTGGCTCTTGACCAACCTAGGCGCAAAGTTTTATTAATGTCTGGTGGGAGCGGTATTACACCAATGCTGTCGATGACACGTTATTTTGTTGACTTGGCAATTGATGTTGATGTTGTTTTTGTTCACAATGCGCAAACATCTGAGGATTTAATTGGTAAATATGAGTTGAATTATTATGCTCATCACCAATCTAATTTTGATTTGCATTATGTTTGTGATAAAGCGGATGCAAACTGGAAGGGTGAAAATGGTTTTTTGAGTGCTGAAATGTTGACTCGCATGGTGCCGGATTTTCTTGAGAGAGAAGTTTATTGTTGCGGCCCTGAAGCTTATATGGTCAATGCTAAGGCGTTGCTACAGGACGGCGGCTTTGATATGAGTTGTTATCACCAAGAGAGTTTTGATATTGAAAGCTCAACAGCGCAACAAAATATGGCAGAACCTCATGAAGAGCCAGTTGTAGAAGTAGAGTTTAGTGGTGAAATTGTTGAGTACAGTGTGACATTGAGTGAGACTGGAAAAACCATTTCTTGTCCAAGCAATGTCACTATTTTGGATGCAATTCAAAAGCAAGGTATTGGCGTGCCATTTGCCTGCTCGATGGGTATGTGCGGTACGTGCAGGGCGAAAATGACTTTGGGCACGGTTGATATGGACGCACAAGGCGGCTTATTAAAGTCCCACGAGGAAGAGGGTTATATTCTTACCTGTTGTTCACACCCTACAAGCGATGTAGTGCTCGATTTGTAGGTTTTATAGGTTTATTGAAAGAAATACTATTATGCAAAAAAAATATTCTTGGTATTCATTATTAAAAGCTGGCTTTAGCGGTCAAGATTGGGATCAGGCGATTCCTTTGGTTGAACCGAAGTCGAAATATGATGTCATCATTGTTGGTGGTGGTGGCCACGGTTTGGCTACGGCATATTACTTGGCAAAAGAGTGCGGTATTACCAATATTGCCGTTGTCGAAAAAGGCTATATTGGTGGCGGCAATACTGCCAGAAATACCACCATCATACGCTCGAATTATTTGAGAGATGAAGCCTCAAGTCTTTACGAACATGCAATGAAGTTGTGGGAAGGCATAAGTGAAGATTTAAACTTTAATGTGATGTTTTCTCAGCGTGGTGTATATAACCTTGGTCATACATTGCAAGATATGCGTGATATCGAGCGTCGAGTGAATGCCAATGTGCTAAACGGTATTGACGCCCAAGTGGTGACTGCTAAAGAAATTAAAGAGCAAATTCCAATTATTAACACGTCACAAAATGCCCGCTACCCTATTATGGGCTCTTCTTATCAGCCTCGTGGCGGTGTTGCAAGACACGACGGCGTTGCCTGGGGTTTTGCCAGAGCGGCTGCAATGCTTGGCGTCGATATTATTCAAGACTGTGAAGTTATTGGCATTGAGGTTGAAGCGGGTCGCGTCAAAGGCGTTAACACAACTCGTGGTGATATCATGGCAGATCGTATAGGTTGTGTTAGTGCGGGCCACTCCTCTGTTTTGGCAAAAATGGCCGGCCTAAGATTGCCTATCGAAAGCCATCCTTTGCAAGCCTTCGTATCTGAAGCAATGAAGCCCGTTTTGCACACAGTTGTGATGTCAAATGCCGTTCACGGCTATATCTCTCAAAGCGATAAGGGCGATTTAGTTGTTGGTGCAGGAATTGATGGCTACAGTTCATATGCACAGCGCGGCGCCTCTCGAATCATTGAGCATTCTGCAGCAGCAATATTAGAAATGTTCCCGATATTTTCACGTGTTCGTATGAATCGACAATGGGGTGGTATCGTAGACGTATGTCCAGATGCTTGCCCGATTATTAGCCCAACAAAAGTTCAGGGCTTGTACTTTAATTGCGGTTGGGGCACAGGTGGTTTTAAAGCAACACCTGGATCGGGTCATGTGTTTGCACATACGATTGCGCAAGATAAGCAGCACCCTCTAGCAGCACCATTCCATTTAGATCGTTTCACCACTGGCGCACTCATTGATGAGCATGGCGCTGCAGGTGTGGCACATTAATAAGGATAGATATTATGTTTTTAATTCATTGTCCATATTGCA
>Ga0208335_1000197_pt1 | contig 24232 bp, 24 predicted proteins | sample DeeseametaMP0759_FD_184202 | JGI IMG/M metagenome (GOLD analysis project Ga0208335, IMG submission 184202) | Marine microbial communities from the Deep Atlantic Ocean - MP0759 (SPAdes) | ecosystem: Environmental > Aquatic > Marine > Oceanic | place: West of Cape Town, South Africa, South...
GTTGACAAGCTTCCTTTGAAGTAATACGTTGGTTTTACGGAATTAGGAAAAGTTGCGATTTAATACTTTTTTCTTATTTTTCGCGACATCTAAAAAAAAGTAATTTTTTTGTTGACAAGCTCTTCGCATAGTTATACGTTGGGGTTTAAGCTTAGGGAAAATGTGATTTTAAAATTTTCAGATAGGGGTGACAAACATGATTGAAGGAAGAATCAAAAATCTTGATCTTGCTAACCGTTCAGCATTGATTGTTGAGGGGAATGGCAATGAACTTACGGTCAAATTTGCATTGCGTACCAATGTGGAAGTGATCGAACCTGAAACAGTGGGTCTAATGGGCGGTAGCTTGGAAGACCTTGAAGAAGGGTATGAAGTTGAGATTGAGGTGGCTTCATTGAACGAAGATGGAAGCATCATCTGTGATTCCATCACATGCATCAGCTGATTGATCATTTTCGACAGTCTGAATACCACGCTGTTGTAAAATCAGACTCGACTTCAATCAACTCACTACTGCTCTGCGTTGGGGCAGTTGATTTAAAGAGCCGTTCTGGCTTTTAATTAAGAACACTTTCTGACAGCAAGGAGATTTGGATATGGACAAGGAAAAAGGTTCGGGTAGAAGAGGTTTTCTCTTCGGAATGCTTGCGGGTGTGGGAGTCACCTCGGCGACCATTTTGACCGCACGCACAGTCGGGTTGAATGAAGAAGTTACAGATACCGGTACTTACACAGGTCCGATTTTGTACAAGCGGACTGAAGAAGCTGAGCGCTATTACAAAACTCTTTACAACTAAAAACCAGGAGGAGCATGAAACTGAACAGAGTTACACAAAGTGACGGGAAGTATTTTAATCCCGCGATGATGAATAGCCTCAATCCCAGGCTGAGCCGCCGCGGTTTTGTTACCGCAGCTGGAATGGGAGTTGGACTGGTGGCAATGGGCCCCTCTCTAGTGAGAGAGGCAAAAGCGGCAGAATCAGGAGTGAAGAATCCGCGCAAGCTGAAGCAAATCAAAACTATTTGCGGCAACTGCGCCGTCGGCTGCGGTTTTATCGCAGAAGTTGAAAACGACACTTGGGTCAGCATCGAACCGTGGTTCGAACATCCAATCAACCTGGGCAGCCTGTGTTCCAAAGGAGCAGCAGCTAGGGAGCATGTAATCAGCGAAAAACGGCTCAAGTCTCCCATGAAGCTGGAAGGTGGAAAATGGAAACGGATCAGTTGGGATACGGCGATGAGTGAGATCACCGCCAAGTTAAAGGAGATTCGCAAAAAGCACGGACCGGATTCCTTGATGATCCTTGGTTCAGCCCATCACAATAACGAAACTGCTTATGCACTGCGCAAGTTTGCGGCCTTCTGGGGTTCAAACAACATCGACCATCAGGCCCGCATATGCCATTCCACCACGGTGGCCGGACTGGCTAATGTGTGGGGATATGGGGCGATGACAAATTCAATGAACGACATACGAAACAGCAAGAGCGTTCTTATTATCGGAGAGAATGTCTGTACTTCGCACCCCATTGCGATGCAGCACATCCTCGTTGCCAAGGAAGAGAACCGCGCTCAAATTATTGTTGTTGATCCCAGGTTTTCGCAGACAGCTGCTTTCGCCAACAAGTATGTGCGCCATCGCTCAGGAACAGACGTGGCATTCATCTATGGTCTGGTGAACATTATCCTGAAGAATGGCTGGGAGGATAAGAAGATGATCCGGGATCGAACTTATGGTTTCAGCAACCTGCAAGAAGAACTGAAACGCTACGATCCTGAAACTGTGGCCGATATCACAGGAGTATCTATTGCCGATTTGGAACATACAGCTCGGTTGTTGGCTGAAAACCGGCCAGGAACAGTTATTTGGGCCATGGGAGGTACTCAGCATACCAACGGTACTTCAATTACACGATCCTACTGTGTGTTGCAGTTGGTGTTAGGAAACATGGGTAAAGCCGGAGGCGGCACAAACGTGTTCCGCGGACATGACAACGTTCAGGGTGCTACCGACCTTGGAGTGCTTTCAAATACGCTGCCTGGTTATTATGGGTTGTCAAAAGGCGCTTACAAGCACTGGTCTAATGTCTGGGATGTGGACAACAAATGGATCAATGACCGCTTTGCCAATGAAAAAATCCAGCACAAGGTAGGTTTCACAGTCGCTCGCTGGTACGAAGGTGTGCTGATGGATCCAAAGGAACTCGGACAGGATGAAAATGTCCATGCAGCTTTCTATTGGGGACACTCCACCAACAGCCAATCACAAATGGACCGGATCAAGACTGCTCTGGACAAAGTGGAATTGCTGGTGGATATCGACCCCTTCGTAACGACCACTTCCATTCTCCCAGACCGCAAGGACGGAGTTTACATCCTTCCGGCTGCAACGGTTTATGAGCAGGCTGGTTCGGTGACAAATTCCAACCGGGATATCCAGTGGCGCAACCAGGTTGTTGAGCCGGTTTGGGAATCACGCAAGGATCTTGATATCGTCATCGACTTGGCCGAACGCCTTGGCTTTGGCGACAAGTTCAAGAAGAGCAAAAATGGAGCATGGAAGCAGTTACCGGAGGACATCACTCGCGAGTGGAACTTGGGGATGCGCACCATTGGAATGACTGGTCAAACCGTGGAAAGAATGAAACGGCAACAAGATTGGGCTCACGCCTTTGACCTCAAAACTAAAATTGCTGAAGGTGGTCCGGTTCATGGCGAGCAATGGGGTCTCCCCTGGCCTTGCTGGACGGATAAACACCCCGGTACCCACATTCTTTACCGCACAAGTATTCCTGTAGCCCAGGGTGGTTTGGGTTTCCGTGCACGTTGGGGAGTTAAGGCGCCTGACGGCAATACCTTACTTGCAGGCAGTGGTTCTGCTCCAGTTGATAGTTCCATCAATGAAGGTTATGCGGAAATGAAGAACTGGAAAACCGATCTGACTGGGAAAGTGTTTGAAGAAGCGATCGCCAAAGGACTGGCTCCTTACGGCAACGGTCGTGCCCGCTTCAATGTCTGGACTTTCAAAGATGATCCGGTGCCTAAACATCGTGAACCGCTTCACACTCCACGGCCGGACTTAATTACCGAGTGGGTGACATACGACGATGTTAAGGATCATTATCGTGTGCCTACTCTCTACAAGAGTCTGCAGAAAGCCGATTGGGTTGAAAAGTATCCACTGATTCTCTCTACCGGAAGACAAGTTGAGTTCGAAGGTGGAGGAAACAGTGAACGGAACTGCTGGTGGCTTGTTGAGTTACAACCGGAAATGTATGTGGAGATACATCCGAAGTTGGCCAACGATAACCGGATCAGACACGGTGACTGGGTTTGGATTGAATCACCGGAAGATACCGATAGCAGTCCCAGCAAGATCAAGGTCAAAGCTAAGGTCACCAGACGTGTAAGCCCCGATATGGTTTATTTGCCCTTCCATTGGGGTGGAGTAATGTCTGGAGTAGACTTGTCAGATAAGTATCCCGACGGTTATCTACCTTATGGGATGGGAGAATCGGCAAACACAGTAACCAATTACGGTTATGACCGCATCACTCAGATGCAGGAAACCAAAACCGGTCTTTGCAGAATCAAGAAGGCCTGATTTCGGAGAAGGATTATGGCAACATCAAATATTACCATCCCTACCCGTGCAGCCTCTGGACCGGAAGGGAAACATGCGCCGGCCAGAATGAAGTTTTACGTCGACGTCAGACGCTGCATTGAGTGTGGTGGTTGTGAAATAGCGTGTAAGAACGAGAACGACGTTCCACCGGGGATTGCCCGCATTCGGGTGGTTACCGTGAACGAAGGTCAACCAGGCGAAACCAATGTAGCGGTTCCATGTATGCATTGCTCAAATGCACCGTGTGTTTCTGTTTGTCCTGTAGATGCATTGTTCACTAGAGCAGACGGCATTGTCCATGTCAACAAGGAAACTTGTATAGGTTGCGGCTATTGCCTCTATGCCTGTCCTTTTGGCGCACCGCAATTCCCCAAAGGCTCGCCCTTTGGCAAACGTGGTGTGATGGACAAATGTACTTACTGCGCAGGTGGACCGGAAGAAGCGTTCTCAGATCGTGAAAAGGAAATGTACGGTTCAAACCGAATTGCCGAAGGGAAGCTGCCGATGTGCGCTTCAGTGTGTGCTACCAAGGCATTGGTGGCAGGTGATGCGGAAGAAGTGGCCAACTTAGTTCGCACTCGTGCCGCAGCTCGTGGTTCTTCAAGCGGAGCTTGGGGCTGGAGCAAGGCCTACAATTATTAAACAGGCAAGCGCGTTTGTAGATTCGTAATTTTCACCGGGGATTTAAGATCTCCGGTGAGAACCTGAAGGGGTTTTCCGTACAGTTTTTTTGATTGCGGCCAAACTCAGCATCGGGATTCCTATTCCGGCAAACCGGTGTCGGTCTCATGTATTGACTGTCTTTGTCTACTTTCGATATTATTACAACACCCTCAATTTTTTCATAGAGACTCGTTACGGGAGGAATCCAAATGGAATCTATCATTCTGATTAACTCAAAATGGGGCAACGATATTTTTATCCCCATGTACCTCTTTTTCGGTGGTCTCACAGGCGGAATGTTTATAGTGGCTGTGGTGGCCGACCTGATAGGTATAAAACACAAAGCCTTTGAAAGTTTTTCAAAAACCGCTGCCCTTATTACCGTTCCTGTACTCGCGTTGGCGGGTCTGTTCATCACCTTTCACCTTGGTAAACCTGAACGAGGGTTGCTCTTTCCGTTTTTCTTTTCCAACTACAATTCATGGATGGTTATTGGGGGCTGGAGTGTAGGTTTGGCTTTTCCGGTTGTTGTCGGATACGCCGCCCTCTGGTTTTTCGAAATTAATCAGTTCTACCGGCGCCTTTTGGGAGTTGTCGGAATTCCTCTGTTGGGCTTTGTGTCCTTCTACACGGGTTTGCTCTTAAGTGGAGCAATGTTTGTCCCCTTGTGGTCTCAACAGTATTTGCCTTATTTGTTTCTCAACTCGGGACTCTTGACCGGATTAGCCGGAGCAGGACTGATGTTCATCTTGTTACATGCGTTTATGAGTTACGAAAAAGAAGAATCATCCAGTGTTTTGCAAATCATCGGTTATGCCGTTTTAGCCTTTATCGTCATCGAGGGTTTTGAAATTTATTTGTTTATGACTCATCTGGCTTCGAATCCTGATAAATTGGATGAAGCAGGAAAATTCATTACCCCCAACGGCAGTGCTATGGCCTATGAGTACGTCACTCAAGGTGCGCTGTCAACCTGGTTTTGGTGGGGAATTATTGGATTGGGTTTAACTTTACCAATGATACTCACTTTTGTTGAGCTTTTATTCGAAAAAATTATCAGGCCTTATGCAAACTGGGTTTCCAGCGTCAAATTTGCTTCTATTCTGGCCGGTGGTATAATCTTAAGGTTTGTCATGGTATGGGGGGGAGAATTGAAAGCTCCACTGAATTTTCCACCTGCACTGTTTCAAATTCCGCTCACAGGTTAGTATCAATGTAATACATTGCAATGTCTTTCCGGACGGCAGCAAAGAGTAGTGATCTTTAAGTGTATGGAGAGAGTTCTGGTTAGCTAGCTCCTGGTATCGAAAAATACAATTCCTTCATATCTTTCCTTTTCCTCAAAGTCAATGCTTTCCCAAAGGTAAACTGCTGATATAAAAATATTTGTTGAAAAAACTTTTAGTGTAATGATAATGAATATATACTACCTACACTGATTTGTTCAAATGTATTTTTATAGAAAAACTAAACAAACATTTTACAAACATCTAAAGATTTTTAAGCGAAAGGAGAGTTTCTGATGCTGGAAAAGCGTTGGGGGGCATTTCTCTGTAATTGCCGTTCCACACTGAATGTTGATTTGAAAAAAATCGGGAACCCTGCGTCTCTGGTTACAGTTGCAACTCAACCTGAGGAAGAGATAAAGGCATTTGCTAGGGAGGCGGACCAACAGGAATTGGAGCATGTACTAGTCGGCTGTTGTGCAGAGCCAGCTATCTTTGAGGAAGCCTTGCCGGGCAAGACTCTTCATTTTCTTGATTTGAAAGGAAAATGTTTCTCTCCACATCCTGACTCAGAACAGGCCCACTCCAAAGCCTTGAAAATGATTCAGGCCGAAATCCGCGCCTCTAACCTCAAGGCGCATAAAACTGTTCCAGTTAATCCGCTTCAGGTTGGTAACAGGGTGGTGATCTACACGGAGTTTGCGGAGGGTCTGAAACTGGCGAGTATGTTGGATGATTTGGTGGAAGAGGGCCCAGGAGCAGTGACGCTTTGCATTTCCCCTGAAATCGAAGGTTTGGAAGATGAGTCACCACTCTTGAAACAGCGGACATCGCTAATTGCCGTAGAAGGTCGTCTGGGTAATTTCCAGATCACTCTGGAACCGGATGCTTTGACGAACGGAGGTTCTCAAAAACGCTTTGAACTGAAGGCCGACCAACTGGTCGTTTTGACTAAAACCATCCTTCCTGGAGTTAAAAGGCGGACAGGAGTGCATTTGCTTTCAAGTGCCGGAAACGAAATTCTGGAAGAAACAGCAAGGCAGGTTCGGGAATTAGTCGGAAACTTTCACAAGCAGGTACATGTTACCTACGACAAGGAGATTTGCGCCGGCGGAGACAAAGGGATCGAAACCTGTGGACGCTGCATCACCTATTGTCCTTTTGACGCCATTTCCAGACAGACAGAAAATCCACTCCGCATTCAAGTGGATCACATGACTTGTGAAGGCTGCGGTGCTTGTGTGTCTGCCTGCCCCACTTCAGCCCTGCAATTTACTGAACCGACTTCGCAAGAAATTTATGCCAGAATGGCAACCCTGCTGGCTTCATCTAAAGAGAAACGTGGCGAGGAAGAACCTCCTGTGATTGTCTTTCATTGTGAAGAAATGGGACGCAAGGTATTGGATACCGCAGGGCAGTTACAACTTCCATATTCCTCCGGCGTGTTACCGATAGAGGTGCCATGTCTGCGTTATGTGTCCGAATCCAACATGCTTGCAGCTATGTCTCTGGGAGCTGCCGGAGTTGGACTCCTCGGTTGTGAGAATTGCCCGAACGGTGAGCGTGAATTACTCTATCAAAAATATGATTTTACCCAGACGATTTTGCATCATTTTGATTTGGGGCAAGAGCGTGTGCGAATTATCACGGCTGAGGAAGGTATGGAAGCCGATGCGATTGAGGCAGTCAATGAATTTACTTCTCAGTTAAGTGAAGCTCCTTTGGTTCCTAGCTGGAGCACTCCCCGCCAAACCGAGAATCGTGCAATTCTTTCCGAAGTTCTGCAAGGATTTGTTGAACAAACAGGCAAAGAATCTGGCAGAGTTGAGCTTTCATCAGACCTGCCATTCGCTCTGGCTGAAGTCCGCGAATCCGGATGCACCCTGTGCCGCTCCTGTGCCAATATCTGTCCCACCAATGCTTTTAAATTTGAAGAAGAGAATAACAGCTTGTATTTTAAACACATCAACTGCGTTGGATGCGGACTTTGCGAGCAGGTCTGTCCTGAAAATGTTATCACTCTCAGGAGTGAGTTGGTACTGGAGAAGCCGTCACTTGAATATGCATTGGTTGCCGAAGATGAGATGATCACCTGTGCCAAATGCGAAAAACCCTATATCAACAGAAGGGCACTGGAAGCAGTTGAGTCAAAACTGTTCGAGATTGAATCCTTAAAACACACCTTTTCCGGAAATCGTAAGAACATCCTCAGAATGTGTCCAGACTGTCGCACAATTGTAGCCATGATGGAAGTTGATAAAGGATGGGAACCTTAAGATGAGCGAAGTCCGGAATAAATATCGCAGAAAAAAACGCGGCAAAAGCAAGAACAAGGAATTCATGGACGCAGCCCTTGATGCTTTTATTCGAGACCAGTCCTTGCAAAAATGGCATGAAGTGGACGGGCTACGCACAGGTGCAGAGATTGATGCCTCACAAGCAGTAAAATCATCATCCGAATTTATGGTAAAAGGTCCTTACCGTGAAATCTGGCGACGTTGGTGGCAACAGGAAGTTATTGACAAGGAACAGGGAACTATAGAAACTCTATTTGCACAAATTGAAAAGTCGGTGACGGGCGCTGTTTTGGAGGAGCGTGAAGTACGAAAGCAGCAGCCGAATGAATTACTTGAGGACAGTTTTGAGTACAAGGAACTTATTGCCAGACAAATGGAACATCTTTTATTTGAAGCCGGAGGAGAAATTGAGGAAGACATTTAGAAAGGAAAAATAATGACAGGAGAGAAGGAATTAGCTGAACTTCGTCAAAAATACTATGGTCTTTTTGTGCATCTATTTTGGAAAGAACCGGATCCAAAATTTCTCCTTTCCCTTTTGGAAGAAATTTCTGAGCGGGTGAAAGGAGCAGCACGGTTGTCTCCGGTGATGGCCGAAGGTTGGCAACACATCGGCGGCTACCTTGAAAAAAATGGTCCAAATGAGGTTGAATTTGAATTCGTTCAATTATTTATAGGACCACACAAACCTGATGTCTTCCCTTACGAATCTTACTATCTTGCGGGCGGTGTGTTTCAAGCTCCATTGGCGGCAGTGCGTGGATTTATGATAGATGTGGGGTTGGAAAAAAAGGAAGGTGAATTACCGGAACCGGAGGATACACTTGGTTTTGAACTGGAAATTATGAATTGGCTAATTAGCAAACAGACAAACTCGAAAGACTCGGAAGAGGAAGAGCGTTGGCTTGAGCATCAAGCAGTTTTTTTGAAAAAACACCTGCTTGTCTGGGCTCCTGCTTGTTCCAAATCAGTCGAATCAGCGCCTCACGCCGATTTTTACAAAGGAGCTGGCATGTTGCTGAGGGGGTTTCTTGAGATTGAACAGGAAATATTCCAGGATCGCGGACCCAAAAATATAGAATCGCTTGAGGCAGCACAAAGTCGCTACGGAAAAAGAAGAGATTGGAAAGGGCCTTTGTTTGATCCGGTTCCTCCCACTGAAGGAGACGCCTGATTTCAGTGTAGATGACAAGCAACACTTCCAGGAAATCCTACCTTTCCCCAGCGAACTCCAACCACTACGTCCTCGTCTTACCGGAATGCTTCCACTGGATAGCTAAACAATGCTAAACTATAGCAAGGTTTTGATTGCGGGTTCTCAAAGCACCTTTCTTGAACTGCATTTTGAGATTGGCCATGAACCTTGGAAAATTTAATTTTAATTTTTTGAATACACTTGGTTCAAATGAAGTCAAAAGCTGACATCCGCATGCGCGGATTCCTCAAGCGCACTCCTGTGAAAACTTTGCTTTCACTAATCAAAGAACATTCGCGGTTGTTATCTGCGGAGGACATTCTCACTGTAGAAGCAAGTGGGCGTGTCCTTGTTGAGGACATAATTTCACCGGTTAATGTGCCAAACTTTGATCGGTCAGCCATGGACGGCTATGCACTGGATGCTGAATCGACTTTTGGCTCGTCAGCATACAATCCGTTAATGTTTAAAATAGTCGGTCAAGTTACTCCCGGAGAAACGTATGATGCTGAAATTCATCCGGGTGAAGCTCTAAGTATCATGACTGGTGGCCCGCTGCCAAAAGGCACAAACGCAGTATTGATGGCGGAACATGCGGAATTAATTGGCGATCAAATTCAAGTTCTGGAAGCAGTTTCTCCTGAAAAACATGTGAGTAAAATTGGTGAAGATATTAAAAAAGATGAGATTATTCTCAGGCAGGGCAGGTCTCTCCGTCCGCAGGACATTGCTGTGCTTTCCAGTGTCGGCATGAAAAAGGTAAAAGTTGTCCGGAAACCGGAAGTAGAATTATTTATTACCGGAAATGAATTGTTAAAACCCGGTGAGCAAGCCGACGGAGTAAAAATCGTTGACTCAAATTCGGTAATGCTGGCTCCTTTAATTAAGCGGGATGGAGGAGTTTTAAAAGCAATTCATCATCTTCCGGATGAACGTGAATTACTGCGGAAACATTTGCGTGAGTCCAGTGCAGATTTAATTTGTGTTTCCGGAGGAACTTCGGTAGGAATTGAGGATCATGGACCAACTTTGGTTGATGAACTTGGCGAATTACTGGTGCACGGAATTCCAATGCGTCCCGCCGCACCAACAGGATTTGGACTAATTTTCGGAAGTGTAGCGGGTTGCATGAAAAAAGTATTTTTACTTCCGGGCAATCCTGTTTCATGTTTATCAGCCTATGATTATTTTGTCGGGCGTTCGCTGAGGTTGATGGGTGGGCGCTCTGAAGATTGGCCATACAGAACAAAAAAAGTGAAACTGGCAACTAAAATTTCTTCGCAAATTGGCAGGATTGAATATGTACGTCTCCGGATTGAAAACGAGCGAGCTTTTTTTATTGCGGCAGGAGGCGCGTCGATCCTTTCTTCTACAACTCAAGCAGACGCATTTCTCCTGACAGATGAAGAATCGGAAGGATTTGCAGAGGGTGAAGAAGTGCTGGTATGGCTTTATGATGCATGAAGCAAAAGCAATTCAAATTTCGTAAATGAATTTTTAGAGTCAGAGAGGTCGTAGAAAGGAAATTATAGCTTAATGTCTCGTAAAAAGTCAATATTACACACTTATATGTCATTCCCGCGAAAGCGGGAATCCATTATTTCAGATACTGACAAGTTCCTGGATTCCCGCTTTCGCGGGAATGACAACTTTTTACGACTGCATTATAGCTAATTAAATATTTTATGAAAAAAATCATACTTGTATTTTTATTATATATTTTCAGCTTAGGGATTGTTCCGGCAGAACCGATCCGTTTAGCAACCACAACGAGTACCGAAAACTCAGGACTGCTCAAAGTGCTCATTCCACATTTTGAAAAACAGACCGGCAATGTGGTACATGTACTTTCCGTCGGAACGGGACACGCCTTGCGCCTGGGCCAGGACGGTAATGTGGACGTGGTACTGGTTCATGCGCCAAAGGCAGAACTGCGTTTTGTTGATGCAGGATATGGTGTAAATCGGCGTAGTGTGATGGTCAATGATTTTGTTATTGTCGGTCCAGAAAATGATCCTGCAACAATCCGAGGAGAAAATGATGCCGTGAGAACTCTCCAAAAAATTGCTCTCGGCAAACACATATTTGTTTCGCGTGGGGATGATTCCGGTACTCATAAAAAGGAACTTTTTCTTTGGAAAAAAGCAAAGTTGAAACCGAAAATTTCGTGGTACCGCGAAGTAGGGCAGGGTATGGGGCGCGTGTTGCAAATAGCAAGCGAATTGGACGCTTATACAATTTCTGATCGTGGAACCTGGCTGGTTATGCGCTCAAAATTATCTCTTAAATTGTTGGCAGAAGGCGATCCGGAATTACACAATCCATACAGCATAATTGCTGTGAATCCTGCCCGCTATCCCGGCATTAATTATTTGGGCGCCATGTCACTGATTGCGTGGCTGACTTCAGTAGAGGGGCAAAATCACATCCGAAATTTCCGTCTGGAGGGCCAACCTTTGTTTACTCCTACTGCGGTAAAAAACTGAAATGAACGGTTTGCTTTTAACTACTCAACAAGCATTACAATTGCTGTTATCCGGCGATGCTGAATTATGGTCGATCGTGTTGCTTTCATTTTCGGTCTCACTCAAAGCGATTTTGTTAACCACTCCATTGGCGCTGTTAGTCGCTTTTGCGTTGAACCATGTTAATTTTCCAGGCAGAAGAATTATTCTTGCTTTTTTTAATTCTCTGCTTTCTGTGCCCACCGTTGTCATCGGATTATTCCTGTATGTACTGTTGACACGGCAAGGTCCTTTTGGAAATTTGCGGTTGTTATTCACACAAAGCGCAATAGTAATTGGACAGATGATTCTTTGCTTTCCGGTACTGGTAGCCCTGGGTTATGCCGCGATTCAGGCGTCAGATCGTCGAGTATGGGAAACAGCCCGTACCCTGGGTGCGCCAACCTGGTTTTCAATCTTGACCGTATTTTATGAAGTCCGTTTTGGTTTACTGGCAGCCGTTCTCACCGGTTTTGGAAGAATTATTTCTGAGGTAGGAATTTCGATGATGGTTGGCGGAAATATCATGGGATACACCCGCAACATTACTACTGCAATTGCCCTTGAAACCAGTAAGGGAGAGTTTGCGCAGGGAATTGCACTGGGAATGGTTTTATTGTCTCTCGCTTTTCTGCTGACAGCTTTCTTGAGCTATATTCAGGGAAAAAAGGAGTTCACGACATGAGCGAACCGCTGTTTGTTTTTCGTGGTATAGAAAAATCGTTTGCCAAAAATAAAATTCTGCGCAAGGTTGATTTGTTTTTGTATCCTGCAAAATGTATTTTGCTCTCAGGAAAAAACGGCTCTGGAAAAACTACCCTGCTCAAAATCGTTGCCGGCCTTGAAAAACCTGCTGAAGCTGAAATCGAATATAGCGGAAAGTCGCTTAGCTGGAAAAAAGCAATCCGCAATATTCTTAAAGAAATAATTTACCTGCACCAGCAACCATTATTGTTCAGCGGCAGTGTTGAATCAAACGTTGCTTATGGTTTACGCTTCACTTCTTTAAACCGTAAACAGCGCCGGGAATCAGTGATTAAAGCCCTTGAATGGTCCGGACTGACAGACTTGGCAAATATTCAGGCAAATACTTTATCCGGAGGAGTTCAGCAACGAGTTGCTTTCACCCGTGCCTGGATTTTGAAGCCGAAAGTTTTGTTGCTTGATGAACCGATGTCCAATATGGACCATGAATCAAGAGAACAAGCGCGTCTTTTATTGTGCCGCATGAAATCTGCAGGTATGTCAATTGTGATCACCAGTCATGTACCGCAATATTTTGATGGCCTGACCGACGTCCAGTTTCATCTCTCGAATGGTCAACTGGCGGAGAGTAAATTTTCAGCAAGTAATGACAGTCTATGAAAAATATGCATTTGAAACAATAAACTGAATTCGGAGTTTTTACATTATGTTACTACAATCTCCTCCACTGCTTGGATTTTGCGCTTATAGCGGAACCGGAAAAACCACCTTGCTGATCCGCTTGATTCCGGTCTTGAACAGACAAGGTTTAAAAATTGGCCTGGTCAAACATGCTCACCACCAATTTGATATTGACCATCCGGGAAAAGACAGCTATGAATTGCGAAAAGCAGGAGCATGTGAAATGTTGGTGGCCTCCGCAAAACGTTGGGCGCTCGTCCATGAGTCACCTGAAAGAAAAGGGGAACCGACACTGGAAGAACTATTGCCCCACTTGTCACTGAGTGAATTGGATTTGGTTTTGGTTGAGGGTTTCAAACATGAGCCGCTGGCAAAGATTGAATTACACCGGCCAAGTCTGGGCAAACCATTTTTATTTCCGAACGATCCGCACATAATCGCCCTGGCCACAGACCAGCCTCCCAGCGAAGAAATTCAACTGCCGGTTTTGGATATGAATAATAGTGATGAAATTGCGGAATTCATCATGCAACGCTTTTTAAGGAAATAAACGGAAATCCACATTTCCGCTCATACCTCTAATTCTGCTTTTCTCCGTCGTTCACGGAGTGTACTTTCTTCATTATCTTTGCTGGAAGTTTCGAGGCGGGAACCGGTTTTTTCCGCGGGTTTTGCGTCAAAAATCAATGTGTCCGCACCGCTGTAAACTAAAAAGTGTTTTCCTCCTGCTCGCGCAATTGTTGTTACGCCCAGTTTTTTTGAAAGCTCCATGCCCATTTGTGTGATTCCGGCGCGTGAAAACAAAACCGGAATTCCCATTTGCGCGACTTTGATCACCATTTCAGAAGTCAGGCGTCCGGTTGTATAAAATAATTTATCGGAGCCGTTTATACCTTCCAAAAGCATGTGCCCGGCAATTGCGTCGGTTGCGTTGTGTCGGCCAACGTCTTCGATAAAAACTTCAATGTCTTCACCTTTGCACAAAGCACAGCCGTGAACAGCTCCCGATTTTTTGTAAACTTCGTTGTAAAGACGGATATTGTGCAAAAGACGATAAAACGAAGATTGAGCTAAAGTTGGTCTTGGTAAGTTTATTTCGTCCAAATTTTCCATTATATCGCCAAAAACGGTTCCTTGTCCGCAACCGGTCGTCACGGTGCGTTTGTTTAATTTTTCCTCCCAATTTTGACTTCCGTTCCGGGTGACCACTACTGCGGAATCAACATCCCAATCAACTTGTACCGCTTTTATTTCTGCCGCTTTTTTTATGAAACCCTGATTGTGCAGATAACCGATTACCAGCAACTCCGGATATTTTCCCAGTGTCATCAGCGTGACGATTTCCTGTTTGTCCACATAGATTGTCAACGGACGTTCACCAGTGATGTGGGTTTCACGGGTGTTTCCATATTCATCCGTTACAGTAACCGGATATGATGCTTCGATTCCGGCATTTGTCATCTCAGGTCGGTAGTCGTTTTTTAGTTGAGTCATTGAACCTTCACCTTATTATCTGTTTCTTGTTTGCTTGTGTACTTAAAAAATATCGTTTAAAAAATAACTTACTGCTGGGTCATTCGTAAAAAGTCACAAAAAAGTGTCATTTCGAGCAAAGCGAGAAATCTATTTTATGTTAAGAACTAATATCATTAAGATTTCTCCCTGAGGTCGAAATGACAAATGGTGAAGTTCAGACTTTTTACGGAACCAACATGATTTTTAAATAGCTAAGGAGAACTATATTGAACGACATGTTTGAAATAGTAAACCCAAATACATTTCCAGTAATTTAGCTATAATATCATCATCCGGAAGATCGGTAGGGAATCCGTAAGCCGCCGCGACCGCCTCATCGAGTTGGCGGTGCGTGTCGTCCTTTTTATTTCAACGACCTTTCCAGACTGCCTGTCGTTTGTTGATAAAAGCATCCACGCCTTCCGACACATCTTCCGCCATCATGTTGCAGGCCATGATATCTCCGGCATAAGCGTATGCGTCTTCCATCTTTGTTTCCAGTTGTTTGTAGAACATTTTTTTACCGGTGAAAACCGCCACAGATGATTTTGCCAGAATTTTGTCCGCCAGTTTTTGTACTTCCTCATCCAGTTTTTCCAACGGTGCCACTCGGTTGAGCAAGCCCCAGTTGAGCGCGGTATTTGCGTCAATGAAATCGCCTGTGAGCAATAATTCCATTGCCTGTTTTCGTGGAATGTTGCGGCTTACCGGAACCGCCGGAGTTGAGCAAAACAAACCGACTTTGATTCCGGACGTGGCAAAACGTGTGTCATCTGCCGCCACTGCCAAATCACAGGCTGCCACCAGTTGACATCCCGCTGCGGTCGCGATTCCATGTACTTTTGCAATGATCGGTTGAGGCATTTGATTGAGCGTCATCATCATCTTGCTGCACTGCAGAAAAAGACTTTGATAGTACGTTTCTTTGCGGGTGGCAATCATTTCTTTCAAATCATGTCCGGCACAGAAAACCTTACCGGCGCCTTGCAGAATTACCAAACGCAGCGATTCGTTTTTCGCGATGGAATCTAATTCTTCCTGCAATGTTGTCAGCATTGCTTCGGACAACGCATTAAATTTTTTTGGACGGTTCAAGGTTAAAGTCGCAACGCCGTTTTCTTCATGACGGAGAACGAGAGCTTCTGTTTCAACTGCGCTTTCCGGAATTTGTTTTTCTACAGGTTTCATTTTTCTCCTGAATGGTTAAGTTGGTTTTCGTGAAGCATAATCAAGTATTGTGCAATCGTCGGCACTATACACTGTGCAGTCAAAGTAGGGAAAATGTCAAACGCATGTTCCACTAAAGGTAAACGTAAAAAAGCGGAATGAGGCACTTTTTCGTTTTGCAGTGCCTCCCAGAATTCTTGAGTTTCTGTTGCTGAAATCAAAGCGTCAGTTTCTCCCTGAATCACTAAAAACGGCGGAGTCTGTTTTGAAATCCAGTTGGCCGGCGTAATTTGCTGATAAACATCCGGCCGCGTTTTCGGTGTTCCTCTACAAAGAATTTTCAAAACTTTGGCCTTTGCAGGAAAGGGCGATTTTTCATCAAATGGATCAGTGAAATTGAATACACCGTAAACAGGAACACAGCCTTGAATGCTCGTATCCGCCTTTTCAAATCCCGGCTGAAATTCCGCACGGTTTTGAGTGAGTGCCATCATTGAGGCCAAATGACCGCCTGAGGAACCTCCTGTCGCAATGATGAAATCGGGATCCAATCCGTGTTCTTCCGCATTATTTCTGATCCAGCGCAGCGCACGTTTGACGTCAATTAGATGTTCCGGAAAAACGATATCCGGGCTGAAGCGATAGCTCACAGAAAAACAGACCCAGCCTTGCGCTGCCATGCGTGCCATCAAAAATGAGGCTTGCCGTTTGCTGCCGGTAATCCAGGCTCCGCCGTGAATTTGTAATATTCCCGGATGCTTCTTTTTTGTGTTTCGCGGACGGTAAATATCCAGTTTAAGCTGAAATCCTGCTTCCTGATGAAAAACTCGATCACGGATAATTTCTATCCGTGGATCATCAACTGACTTATTTGGATTAAACCAACTCTGCCAGTCAATTTCGAAAATGTTGCGTGGAGGTACGAAGTTCGGCGAAATCTTTGTCCATAGATTTCCCAACTGTGCTTCCATTTTCAACTTAAGGCGCGCCGGTAGATTCAGTATAATCCAGAGACGGAGCATCAAAATTATCCATCCCGAAACATGCACAACAATTCCGCCCCATCCCAGAGGCATACTGAAAATGTCTGAAAATGAAAAAAGGAGGAGGAGGCCTAAATTGAGCAGAATCCATTGTGGTAACAAATCACCGACAAGCCAGCCCAAAACAAAGGAAACAAGAATGGCGCGAAAGGATGAATTTGAACGCTTGGCGAGAGGCCGGAAAACATTGAGTGTCAAAAACACAGAACCCAATGTCCAAAATAAGAAAATGAATGTGACCATGCGGCTTCATAAAAGCGGTGCAGAGTCCTCTATTTTAACTGCCAAGTTAAAGTTGCTTTTGTAAAAATTCCTCGGGAATTTACGAGTACTCAGCAGTTAAAATAAGATTAAGAAATCAGCGTTTAGAAAATTGATATTTTTTGCGGGCGCCAGGTTGTCCGTATTTTTTGCGCTCAACTTTGCGAGAGTCACGGGTCAGCATTCCTGCTTTTTTGAGAACAGCACGGGAGTCTTCAATTGCGAGCAACAATGCACGTGAAATTCCATGTCGAATTGCACCAGCCTGACCAGACAATCCACCGCCGTGTACGTTGATAAAAATATCAAATTTCTCGAGAGATTCGGTCAGTTCCAAAGGTTGCCGCAACACCATTTTGAGTGTTTCTCTACCGAAATAATCATCAACAGGTCGTTTGTTAACAACTATTTTTCCTTTTCCGGGACGGAGATAAACGCGGGCTACGGAGTCTTTTCGACGTCCAGTTCCATAGTACTGGACAGAGGTTTCTTTTGCCATAAATCAAATAGTAAGGGGCTGAGGTTGTTGAGATTCGTGCGGATGCTCCGAACCTGAATAAACTTTTAAACGAAGCAGGGAACGTCTGTTGAGAGTGTTTTTGGGCATCATGCCTTTGACCGCGCCTTCTACTATACGTTCAGGATGTTTTTCCTGTAATTCATAATATTTGGCGCTCTTGATTCCACCAGGATAACCTGTATGGTGGTAATACATTTTGTCTTCTTCTTTCTTTCCACTGACATGGACTTTTTCCGCGTTAACAACAATGACAAAGTCTCCTGTATCAACATGCGGTGAAAAAAGTGTTTTGTGCTTTCCGCGAAGTACATGCGCAATTTGGGTTGCCATCCGGCCTAATGTCTGACCTTCTGCGTTTACGACCCACCATGCTCGTGGATGTGTGCCGTTGTAGAAATCTTCTTTTCTGGCAAATTTAGTGTTCATTATTATCTCTAATTTTTTTTGTATGAAATCTGGCCAATTCTTTTTGACAGCATAAACAATACTATCGCTAAACCCATTAAGGATGCGGTAAAATAAGTCTTTTTGCAAGTCCTTTATCTATATTTTGTAAATTCTGCTAAAAGGTGAACTAGCCAAAATAAGAATATCTGCCTTGTTTGTCAAAACAAACGCAAAATTTCCTTAAAGGAACTCACATCCGCGTTGCAATGATGAGTATTTACAGGGAGACTGAGATGCTCATTAAAACTTAAAGGCGTTCAGCAGCAACCACCATGTTTCTTCCAGCGGCTTTTCCTTTGTATAAGCAGTCGTCAGCTTTTTTCAACAAAAGTTCCTTCGTGTCCGCGTCTTCTGGAAAAGTTGCCACCCCAAAAGTGCAGGTAAGGTTACCCATTGGTTGTTGTTCCTGAAAAGGTATTTTTTCCTCAGCAATTGCCATACGCAGTTTATGCCCAATCTGAACAGCATTATCCTTTTTGCAATTTGGTAAAATGACAACAAATTCTTCACCGCCAAATCTTGCGGCCAGGTCGCCTCTCCGGATATTGTTTTTGAAGATGGATGCAACCGAGGCCAAAACGACGTCTCCCAGTTGATGGCCGTGTGTATCATTGTAATGTTTGAAATGATCTACATCCGCGATTATAAACGAAAAAGGCTTCTTCTCTTCCGGAAAGAGAGTAAGCATCGCGTCCAAAAATTCATCCATCCTGCGGCGGTTCGCCAGTCCCGTAAGTTTATCTGTATCTGCTGTAATTTCAACTTGTTCCAACTCTTTACGTCGATAATGATCTTTACGGAATTTGGTAAGCAAATGCTGCAAGTCAAATGCAGAAAAGGGTTTTTGTAAAAAATCTGCAACACCAAGTCCAGCAAGAAATTGACGGTTCTCCTCTTCTTTGCAGAATTGACTGATAACGAGCATTGGCGCCAAATGCGAACTGCAGATTTGAATCAAGTTGCGGATTGAGTCTGTTTGAGTAGAACCTTCTGCAATATTTTCTGGATCAATAATTAAAAAATCGAAATCATTTTGAAATGGCTTCGCAAGAAATTCCTGAAATTCAAGTTCAATGACACAGGCTTTTTTCCAGACATTTTCAAGTGCGGATTTAATTTTTCCGCGGGACTCCTTGTCCGGATCAAGAATTGCGATCAGCGGATTTTGAGTATCGTGTGTACGAGCATTTTTTTTCAACAGGGTCTGGGCTGTTACGTGTCTAAGTTTTTCCGCAAGAATGTGAGAAAAAATATAATATGCAACAGAGACTTTTGTGTCATCTTCTGCAACCTTAAAAAGGTGATTCGGAAAAATCACTACCTGAGAATCGTCTTCCGCAATTACGTCAGTAAATGGTTTTGGATTAGATGAAATTATTGACATCTCACCAACTACATCACCGGAATTATTAAGACGCATGATGAAATTATCCTGTGCTGTCACCACAAGTGAACCTTCCAGCAGGACAATTAATTCCGGGGGCTTGTTGTGGTTTTCCCGGAGGAGGTATTCTTCTGCATTCAAAGTGACATATTCACCCTCACGCAGCATCTCCTTGAGAAGAGAAAGGCTGATTTTACGAAAATAACGTCCGGACTTGATGATTTCAGCAAGTCGATCCAAATCTGGATTTTCCCTGGTTGAAGAGAGTGATTTTCGTTGCATTGGATTCTTTCTTGTTTTTCTTCTAACATGTTGTAGGCACCCTCTTTCAACATGTAAGACTGATGGGTGTTTGCCTGAAAACTATGTCATGATTTTGAAGTAATCACAACACATTGTCTAAGATTGAATGCTGCCTATACTCGGAATTGTGCTTGTACCCGGAATCCTTTGGGGCTGGGTTTTTTATCATGCACAGCGTTACAAAAAAGTTTATTTGCCGCTGTTGCTCGTTTTGTTTCTTGGCGGAATGTGTTCCGGATTGCTGGCGCTCGTCTTAAATCATGTGGTTGAAAAATACACCATTTTCTGGCCGGAAGCACTCTGGCCGCAGATTATTGTATTCGGAAAGTTTATTCCAATTCTCAGTTCAGGATTTTGGTTTTTAGTGGGATTAAATGAAGAATTTGCAAAACTACTTGTCTTGCTGGCAGTAGTTTATCCGAGCCGTCATTTGGAGGAACCTTTTGATGGAATTCTTTATGCCGCCGTTGTTTCTGTTGGATTTGCGACACTGGAAAATTTTTATTATCTGGATCAATTTGGTATTGCTGTTGTAGCCGCAAGAACGATCATCACCATTCCTGCACATGCTTTTATGAGTGTGCCGATGGGATATTTTGTCGCAAAATCACGTCTGCTGCTGGAGTCCGGCAATGAAACAAAATTCAGGTTTTATTTGCCGATGATGACGATTATTCAGGGCTGGATTATTTCCGCGTTCCTGCATGGCTTGTATGATTTTTTTCTGTCTTTGAAAATGGAGAGAGAAGCGTATTTACAGATTTTCGTGATGGGTGGAATCAGTTTTTGGCTGGGAAGGAATGCTTTGCGTGTCAGCAAAAGAAAGATTGGAGGTTGAAATTTGTTATACAACTCTACAAAAGTTCCATTTTCAGAGTGCCGATAAGCTGCAGAACTTGTGGGCGAACTTCAGTTTGATCGTAGAACTTCTCAAAATCTGTCAGCAGGTAATTGAGTGCTTTCTGCTGTACTTCCGGTTCTTTGTTAAGTGCAACCACGCTGCCCAGCAAATTGATTAAATCCATGGTTTGTTTCGTTGATGTAAATTTTTCAAGTCCTGTCTTAATCAGCTCCACACTTTCTAAAAGTATTTTGGAGTCTCCCAGTTCATTGGAAATGTTGACCAATTCCTGAATCAGGATGAAACGATCTTTGTCGGTGGACTGCTGGAACTGTTCTTGGAGCATGGTGTAATTTGCCAGATTAAGGTAGCGCTGGGCTTCCGCGTAATCAGAAGAGTGTAGAGGCACCTTGGACAATGCAACAACGGCAAGCTGGTATTTTTTTTGTTCAAAAGCCGCCACGCCTTTTTTGAAAGGCACCTTTTGAATCATCCAGACTGCCTGCGGATAAAATGGAGAACTTGGGGTAATTTCTCGAAAGTGAGACTTTGCTATTTCATAATTACCTTCATTGAGAGCTTTTTTACCGGCCTCATAAGAATCATTTGTCGGTTCAGAAGATCCGCCAAACCAGCTGCAACCGGCCACTCCGCCGGCAATTAGTATTACTACAAAAAAATTTCGTAATTTGTTGTTTCTTTTCATAATTTGCGTCAGTTTTGATTTTTTCCCGCGGCCTCTTTTTGCCGTCGTTTAGCCAGCAAGTTTACGGTAACACCGATCACCAGTATGAGACCGGCAAGAATCAGCAAAAAGACAGTCCACGAAAAAGCTTCTTTGAACACTACCAGAAAAACTATACTGAATAAAAGTAGTGTGGGAATTTCATTAAACAGCCGAAATTGTTTTCCGCTCCAGCCGCATTTTTCATGCAGCAGCTTTTTGCGAAGGTGTCCGCACCACAAGTGATATACCACTAAGAGGAAGACCAAACCAATTTTCCCATGAATCCACGGTGGCAGTCCCCACTCCATTAACATGGCGGTTCCGAAGAAAATTGTGATGCACAGGCCGGGCCAAGTAATTCCGTAATAAAGCCGCTTTTCCATCAGTGCAAACTGCGCTTTCAAGACACCGCGTTCCGCTTCCGGACGCTCATCCGCCTCACGGTGATAAACAAACAAACGACCTAAATAAAACAGTCCCGCAAACCAGACAATCACTCCAATGAGATGCAGTGCCTTGAAATAAAGTAAAGACATGTGAATAATATGGTGTTTATGTTTGATGTATTCGTGAATAGTTGTCTTTCCCGCGAAAGTTGGAATCCAGGAACTTGCAAGAATTTGAAATTATGGATTCCCACTTTCGCGGGAATGACAAACAAGTGTGTCATCAGGACTTTTTTAGAAACCATCATGTTTCAGTTTATTATTTTCAATTTTTTTTATTAGGAGCATCTACTGTTAAACCAAGTTTATTTAATTCTGTTTGAATGTTTGGTTCCTGCAGCAAGTTTAAAAACAGAGTCACTTCCGGACGTTTCAGGCGCTTGTTTGGAATGATAAAATCGTATTCCTCATCCTGCAAGGGAAAAAACGCCAGACCGGAATCTTCTGCGACTGAGCGGATCGCAATACCCCAATCCGCGCGTTTTTGAGCAATTGCCGCCGCCACCGAATTGTGTGATTTTGCTTCCTGGAAAAAACCCAAAGGCCGTTGATCCGCTAATAAACGATCGAGCAAAACGCGTGTGCCGCTACCGCGATTTCTATTTATTATCCGTAATTCAGGATCATCGATAATTTGCGGAATCGCCTCTTCAAAATTCTGCTCGACTACCGCGAAACGTGAATCATCTTTGCGGAACAACAAACCCTGACTGCGGCGGTATCCCTTGTGCAAATGCAGTTCCGGCGTGAGCAGATGTCGGTTATATTGATTTGAATCTTCATCCAGCAAATGCGTTCCCGCCAAATCACACTCTCCACGCTGAGCCGCCAGAACGCCGCCCATGCTTCCAACCGCCAGAAATTTACAGGAAACGCCTCGCTTCTGCATTTCGCCAATTAAAAAATCAAGCCCCACGCAATGGCTGCCGATGATCATCAAATCCGGAGGACGCGCGGATTCTCCCAGTAAATGGATGGTTGTTTCTTCGCCGGCTTCCAGCATTTCGGTGTTGCGCGGAATTTCCATAAAACCGTCCGCCCTGGCAAAACCTGTGATGGAACCGGAACCTTTTCCGGTGGAATACGCGCTGAATCCATCCTCGTTGCGTAACAGATGGACAAGGTTAAATTCTGTGCGCCCTTTGTCGGAATTCAATCGCAAAGGAATTTTTGCCTGAACTTGAGCGCCTCGTTCCGGTGCAAGTCCGGCCATGGCACGCAGAACCGGTGCGATAAATTTGCTGAAAGTGAATGTTGCGGATGTGGGAAATCCGGGCAGGATGGCCGCCGGTGTTCCTTCTAGAACGGCCAGGCAGAGCGGTTTTCCGGGTTTGAGTGACACTCCGTGAACCAAAACTCCCGGATTGTGAAACTTTTCAAAGACGTGGTAATTCAAATCTCCTTCGCCTTTTGATGTGCCTCCGGAAAGCAGTACAAAATCCAGTTCAAGTGCTTGACGCAGAACCGCTTCCAGTTGCGTTTCGTCATCAGGAACAATTCCAAATCGTATCGGCTCGCAACCGAGTTCTTCCACAGCATGGGCAATCACGGTTGAGTTTGAATCATAAACTTTCCCCATTTCCATTTGCTCTCCAGGAGCAATCAGCTCATCTCCGGTGGAAATAACTGCGACTTTTGGCCTTCGCCAAACAGAAACATTTGCTTCACCCAAAGCAGCCAAAGTTCCGGTTTCGCGATAACCCAGACGGTCGCCGATCCGCAACACCACTTCACCTGCGCCGATATCGGAACCTGCGAGAGAGACTCCGGCGTTCGGAACAATCGGTTTCAGAACCTGAATCAGGTTCTTTCCGGAATCTGTTTTTTCATCCGGAAAAGTATTTTCGATCATCACTATTCCATCTGCGCCGCGGGGAAGCACACCGCCAGTTGAAATTGTGGTGGCCGTTCCCGGAGCAAGCTCTTCTTGCGGAACCACACCGCAGGACAGAATTTCCGGATTCAATGTCAACAAAACCGGAGCAGTTTCCTGTGCGCCAAATGTGTCTTCCGCACGTAGCGCAATACCATCGAAATTACTGCGGTCAAAATATGGAACGTTATGCCGTGCCAGGACATCACAAGCTAAAATTCGACCATGAGCATTTTCCAGCAGTACCAATTCTTCGCCTAAAGGTTGGGGCTGAACTGCTTCCCAAAAACGTTCTTCGGCTTCTTCAGCGCTGGCTAAATTTAAAAATTGCTGCTGTTTCATTTTGAAAAATAAATTTGCTTCATTTGGATTTGGTAGTTGGTATTAAACTGCTAGAAGCTAATTGAAGGAGTGGCGTGTTTTTTACGAAACAAAAACTGTTTCCTGTTTCGTCAAACATCACGAAATCTTTGCATTCCATGAAAAAAAGGATACAACAAATTTGCGCGGTTTGTCAATCTTGTGAATTCCAAACGATGGCATAAATTCTATTTTATTTCTACGGCATGTCAATATAATTTGCCCCTGAGCTTGTCGTTTACCATGAGCGTGGCTCTTGAGCGGAGCCGAAGGGAAGGGAAGTGGAGACGAAAGACCGAAGCAGGGATACGCAATGGCGTAGGGGCGAAAAATCTTTCGCCCTTACAAACGAGGTGAGGAGCACGGAACGAGTTATTAGAATAATAAATCGCTTTTCCGGGTTACGGCTTTTGCCTAACCCGGCCTACATATTTTGATTTTATTATTCT
>Ga0208335_1000214_pt1 | contig 23585 bp, 13 predicted proteins | sample DeeseametaMP0759_FD_184202 | JGI IMG/M metagenome (GOLD analysis project Ga0208335, IMG submission 184202) | Marine microbial communities from the Deep Atlantic Ocean - MP0759 (SPAdes) | ecosystem: Environmental > Aquatic > Marine > Oceanic | place: West of Cape Town, South Africa, South...
ATTTTGTCCAAATCTGTTTGTTCCGTTCCATTGTATATTATGAATACCGGCATTCTTTTGTCCATGGAGCAAAACAACCACTTCCCTGCCGAGGATATCATAAACAGTCATTTTCACTTCTGAAGAAATTGGCAATTGGTAACGAACGGTTGTCACCGGATTAAAGGGATTGGGATAGGCCGGCAATAATTGAAAACCAGTGGGCAAGTTTTCTTCTTCAGTTCCCAAAGGTGCCACGTAATTTTCCGGAGCTTCTGTTGTAAAACGGATTGCTCTTTCATTGGAGAGTTCTGCTGCACCGGGAGCGTAACCATTGTTAAAAACATACTGAATACCTTCATTCTTGGTGTGGTCTTCTATACCCACAGTAGCATAATTTTTATCCGCATCAATGTCAGCGACATCTAAATAGTGAAATTCGATCACACCATCCCCTGATTCTGTGGGCATGGCAGTCTGGTCGTATAAATGAATGGCAAAGGTCTCTTCCGTAGTCTCGTCAAAGCCATTCAAGGCTCGGGACCACTCAATGATAAAGCGGCCGTTGTCTTCATCATGTTTGGTATACACACGGATAGAATCATCATTAATCACTTCCAGATCATCCCAAAATGGAGCCAGCAATGCCTTTGGTCCCATGGCCATGGGAATGGTGTAATTATAAAAATAGTCAATGTTACATGGAATAAACGATGTCCAGCCGTTAGAGCTGATGGTTATTTCATTGTAAATCTGATCGAAATACTTGAATTCAAACGGCAGATCCACATTAACGTGATCATCATCATCCAGTTTGTATTCCGTACCACCGCTGCCGCCGAAAACCGGATCAAGCTCTACCCAATCAAAGTTTGGTGATTGCGTATAGTTCGTATCCGTGTCATCGTAAGCCCAATAGCCGTACCACGTTGGAACTATTGGATAATCATCTGTAGCAAACGCATTGATTTCTTTCTGTTCTGAAAATATTTCAACTGTATCTTGTTTAATTGCAAGCAGATAACTTATTGAACTTCCATGAGATGCTTCACCCGGACCAAATGCGTATTCAATAAATGATTCTGAAACTGTAGATGCTTCAATAGAAAATGTTGATGTTGTATCCGATGGTGAGAGAGATGTCCCGTCTTCTAGCATTGTGAGATATAAATGTAGTCCATCTAATTGTGTATTTGTATAATTAGTAATTCTTAATGGAAATGGCGGTGCAATTAATTCTCCAATTATATAATTATCATAAAAATCGACATCAATGATTAATGGTTCAATCGGTACAGATATATCAAAACTCCAATTCATTAATTGGTCACTCAAATTGATCTTGATATGGTCACTGTCTTTGTTATTTACTCTTACTGTAATTGGTGATGTTACTATTCCAGATTCACCTGCTTCAAGTGTTGGAGTTTCTATTATTTCATTAATGATCTGACAATTTTCTGCCATAGATTGATCTGCATAAGCATTATATACACCAATAGCAGTGTTGCTGTTATTTAGGAATATTGGATAAATATCAATCACTTCACCTATTTCTACCATTCCATTATCATTCCCATCTTCCAGATCATATCCAATCAACGCAAGACCGGAATCGTAATTGGATACAGATATTTCAGAATGACCTTGAACAAACCCATTTTTATTCAAATACACTTCAATGCTAGATAGACCCCCAACTGTAATTGATGTTTCAAATTCCCCATCTTCATCCGTATTGCCTTTGACCAAAATGCTGTCTTCGCTCATGACTGAAACAAATGCATTCTCCACAACAATTCCATTTTCATCTGTGACAGTAATTTTTAAATAACCATCTCCCGCTGACAATTCTTCATTTATAATTGAAAACTGGTTAGGCGTAGTTAAATGCATGGAAAGCGACGGATCTCCTACAATATTATACACATGGAAATAAAATTCTTGGGCTTCTCCCGATCCACCAAGGTTTGGAAATTCATCAACAAGTCCTAATAATCCCGCATTCATTGCCGGAGCTAATTCAACAATTCTTTCATCCAGCATGGCGTCAAACATATAGGCGTTAATAATGTTATTATATTTTGTACTTGTGTGCAGGTCAGATGGACCTACAATAGCCACACCCCCTTTTGGATTTGACGGTGTTCCGGCACGAATCAATGCTTCTCCCAAACAGGGATCTACATTATTGGCAAAGTCGTTAGAATTGCAGACAAAACTGGTGAAAACCGGAGTCATCCAACCGTTGTTTAGTCCCGCCACGTCACTCACATGAAATTCGGGATAATGCCAACCGTTGGCATCGCCCCAACCGCGATAATTCACGATGCCCACGCCACTATTAATTATGTTTTGAATCATGGATGCACCTTGCTGGGTGGGCGGATAAAATACAGTATCAACGGAGGAATATCCTTCATCGAGCAATAAATCGCGAATCCAATAAGACGTCCATTTTGGCGTAATGGGAATGGGAACTGTATTGCTGTAATTCCCGGCAACAATCAGAGCCTTATCCAGCCAATCGGGATTTGAAGCTAAAGGCTGGCGGTGGTAATTAATTGTCTTACGAATCATAACCACCAATTCAGCAATTGAATCTACTGAAAAACGTCCAATGAATACATCAGGGAAAAAGTCATTCCCCAGCAAATGAGTGTATTTCTGATCCGTCACATCATTATCCGGACCATAATAAAATGACGGCATGGTGGCCACTCCATCCACATCACCAATAAGCAACACATATTCCAGCATGGGATCAGCGGATAACGTTGCAGCGATGGTACTCTTTATATCATCTGCTGTCGGACCCGTTTCACTCAATGTTTTAACAATGACATCAAACCCTTGGGATTTTTTAAATGAAACTAACTCATCTAAATATTGCTCCATATTGTCCGGGGTAATGATTAAATATAAACCGCGTTGTGCATTGAGTTGGCTCAAAGGAATTTCATAGGTTTCGGAAATAATATTGCTAAAAGCCATTGGAATCGGTCCATTCAAAATATCTGTCCGATTCATTCCTCGAAATGAGGATTGGGCCGCAAATGAAATTGAGAATAAAAGTATGGCTATGGTTTTAAAAATACGCACTTACGAATGAATTCCTTTTTATTTCCTGTTATACGGATAAAATAAACGCCGGAACTTACCGGTGTACCTAGTTGGCTTTGCAAGTCAAATCGCCATGTTTGTCGTTGGGGCGACAGTCCGGCCAACCGTTCACGGTATATTTCTTGCCCCAGCAAATTATATACGGTTATGTTTACCGGTTCTCTCCAATTATCTAAATCAATAGCAACCCTCCCTGTGGATGGATTGGGATAAGCTGAACTGGCCGTGCCTAGATTAATGGGACTGAAACTACTACCACTTTGAATAGACAGATCCTGTTCATAACCATGAAATAAGTTCATGCTCTCAATCTGCCAACCGCGATAAGCCACGGTTTGGTCACGACCAAATGAAAGTTGAACTTTTATTGAGTCAAATCCAGATGTGTCATTTACCCAGATAAAACTTTTGACCATTTCATTCCAGTTTTGGTCTTTCCAAACTCTTCTGGCGATTTCTCCGTCAGCGTCTAACAAACTTACCTGGATGGAATCATGGTCCCATTCCACTTCGTATTGATGACTCATTTCAACTACAATACGATTGGATCCACTTACATCAATCCAAGGCGATTCCAATTCCCATGATAGTGTTAAAGAATCATTGTTGCTATATAAAAAATTGGAATTGGTCAAAAGTTTTTCTTCATCGAAGATCCATGATCCAGAAATAAAATTCCACCAGCTACTGTCGGATATACCCAATTCGATCGGGCTATAATCCTCAAAATTGGGAATGATCTGCATGTAACGGTCCACATTTATTTTTCTTGTCCAAGGCATGACATCGTAACCTTCATCCATAACATAAACAGTCAGATCCCAATCTCCTTCAGGTAGTTCAAAAGCTAAATTGGCGTCAAGTTCTCCTGAAAAAATACCATTATCATACTTTACACGCACATCTGACCATAGATCATTTAATACAAATGAGATTTCGTACATGGTCTTTGGCGTCAAAAGTATATCCGTATCGTATATTGCACTATTATTAGCAGTGGCTTGAATTGCCGTTTCCTCATAGCCAAATTTGCGGAATTGTAATAAATATGTCCCCGGGTTCAGAATTCTCCTGAACCGCCCGAATTCGTCCGTTTTTCGCTGTGTCTGCACACCTCCATGCTTTTCCAAGACTTTAACTTCCACATCTTCCAGAACATTTCCCGAACCATCTGTAACGATTCCCGTGATTTGACTGGCATCTTCATTATATCCAATGGCTCTATCTAATAAATAAATTTGAGCCGGCATGAGACGATCAATTGTATTTTCGATTAATACACTGTCTGGTTGGAGATTTGCTGTACCGCATTCTATTAAAAACTGGAAACACCCTGTAGCAGTATAAAACCAGTCATGAGCCTTACCATTGCGAGTTCCGCCATAAACAGATTCATAATTCTCCACACCATCTTCTTTGACTAAACGGCTGGCGATTTCATCGCCGATGGTTGTCATTTCTTCTGTATCCGGGGGGAATTTGGTATCTTCCCAACGCCAGGACGTAAAAACTTTTTCCGATAATCTTCCGGAACGTGAACTGTGCCAGGCAATTGAGAACATGAAATCATTTTCCATAGCCAAATCACGAATGGCTGTTACCTCTGATTCAGACCACGGTTCTATTCCTTTATAATAATCATAATGGGCAGCATAGTCTGATGGATCCGGTTCCATGAACGTATCACCAAATGCCCAATTAAAATCATAATTGCGGTTCAAGTCTACACCATCGACATCATTGCCAATAGTCGGGTCATAATCGAAGACGCCATTAGGCTCCGGACCAGAGGGACTGAAATCGTGTTTGTTCTTGCGATAACTCACATCGAGACCGGCGTGAACCACATTCAACCCTTCCGGATTATACGTAGGCACAATCCAGATTTCCAGATTTTGACGAAGAATATTTACATGTTGAGCATCAGCAGACGGTGGATCAAGTAGATAATATATTAATTCTATGACTGCCTCTACACCTAGAATCTCTTCGGCATGGCATTGTCCAAGAAAAAGAACACGGGCTTCATCCTCTTTTACATCAGCATTATCTGAAATTTTGACTGCTTTAATTGGGAGATTCTCGTGTGTGGAATAACCAATAGTCTCGAGATGATAAATATTATCATACGCTTCAATTTGATCCAATGAATCAAGAATCGCTTCAATTTCAGGTAACGTGTGGTAACGAGAATCCAATGCTTGCCCAACAAGAAGATTCATAAATAAAATAATTGGGATAAATCCCTTATAACACCATGACACATACCCTGACTTAAAAGTCGAGGTAATAATTTGAAATCGTTGGTGAAATAACTTTTTAGTTACCTCGTCCTTTAGGGCAAAAATTATAGAATAAAAACAAAATTTAAGGGTTTTAACCCCATCCGGGTGCAAATACATACCTAATGTTTTACTTTAAGTAAGTGAACTTTCCACTAGTTATATATTTATTTGTCTTAACTGAATATAAATATATTCCGCTGGGGAGTTCCTTTTGCATTAGATCTTTTCCATTCCAAGAAATTTGAAATTTTCCTGCTCTAGTTGGCAGTAATGTATTTTGGTAAACGACTTGGCCCAATACATTTGTAATCATAAATGATATAGGCTGTATTTCAGCAATTGAAATATCGAGAGCTACTCTGCCATTAAACGGATTTGGAAACGCTGATGAGACAGAAAATTTGCTGGGGATAATATTATCATCAATACCTGAATCAACAATTTCAATTCCTTGAGCATAGAGGTTTTTAAGATCGGCTTTGCCGGAACTGCGCATATCAACCCAATGGAGCATCCATGCTGGATTGTTATTATCATTCATATACAAAGTTTGAAATTGTGGTGAGGATTGATCATGATATTCACTGGCAATAACTACTCCACCCTCTTGGTATACTAGCCCGTTTTCTGTTACAACTTGTACATAAATATCCAATCCACCTGACAAAACAGGATCGCCATTATCCACGCCACGTTCATCTTCCCAGGCTACGAGAAAACGACCATCACCATCATAAGCCAAAGCTGGAGACCCTTGGTAAAGGTCTTCATGACAAATGTTGATATTTTCTCCAATAAAATCCAGCTCACTGCTTACAATCTGTCCTGTAATATTGAAGTCGACACCGTTTTCAAAATCTTCCCAAACGATTAGTGCACGATTTGACGCTCCACTTATAATTTTGATTTTAGACTGATCATTATCTGCAGAAGTAATAGCAACATTTGATGATGATGCTAAACTTCCGTCTTCATTGATTTTGTTAGCATAAACGTCTTTCGAAAAATTATGTAATTCTTCCCAGGCAACTATCGCTGATTCTCCAAACGAAAATTCAGCTAAAACCAGGTTTTCCGGATCTCCCGAATTTGAGAGAGTATATCCTCCGGTTATGCCATTTGTTCCTACTGTCCCGCTACTCGTAATAAAATTATATTTTAACGTCCCGTCACCCCATAGATCTTCTACCCAGAATATCATGATTTCGCCTGATGGTGTAGCCACAACAGCTTCTACATAATTATCAACTTCATAACCATCTACGATACGTACACCGCCATCTTGTAAAAATGACTCACCATTTTGATTAAAAACTTGCATGAAAATATCGTATTCAAACTCATCTCTTATTTCAGACCAGAATACGCAAAAATTATTCCCGTTTAGAAGGGGAAGAATGTGAATTCTCCGTTGTTCCGCAATACTTTCATATACATAAATACCCGAATCACCCCAAGTGGTATTAAAAGCTGTATCATAGCGGTTTAATCGTATCAACTTTGCTCCTGTGGAACCATCAAAATTAGCTGTAATGAAATGAGTTCCATTTTGAAAAAAACTCACAGGTTCGTTTTCGAGTTCCTCTATAAGAATTTCATATCCAGCTAATTGCACACCATCCTGCCATGAATCATTGACTCCATCAGCATCAACTATACTACCATACAATTTTTTCTTATTCCGATTATCTATCCAGTTTAAAATGACTTCCTCATCTAATCCGCCTGTATAAAACGAAGAAACATAATTCACATCACCATCAAGACCCTCCATGGCCAATATACCATTATCCTCAAATATTGTTTGACCACCAGCAATTCTTTGTGTGCGAATGTCAATACTGCCGTTTTCCTGGTCTGCAAAGATCACATAAGCTCCATAAGAATAGTCATAAACTGCAATCGGCATGGATTGATACCCAATTGCATCGGAAACATAAATCGGAGTTGTTTGCCCTAATGAACCATCACTTTGAATATTTTGATAAATGATATCCACATCAGGGTATGTCCCCCGTTCCCAGAAGATATGAGCACCACCAGAGGCATTACCCACAAAACGAGCATGGTGATCATCTCCATCACTATCTAATTGGACCCCATCATCACTCCATGCGCGAACACCACCATTGGTGATTTTTTGATAATAATGATTACCGTTGGTCGTATCAGCGCGATAATCTATCCACTGCACAAATACATCACCGGCGTCATTGCGTTTTACTCGGGGACCTTTTTTATTTGAATTGAAAGTGGATACAACTTGAGGATCAGAGAAAACCAATCCATTACTGGTGAGAAAATTGAAATATATATCTGATGATTCTGTTCCGGATTGCCAAATAACAAACGATGTATCGTTGGACATATACGTTGTGCGCGGTTTAGTCTCCAGTTCAGATGTAACAGCAATGGGTAACCCTTCTTCTGCAAAAACCTTGGACATATCCATATTTATCTTCTGTCCATAAATATCATTCCCTGCGCCACTGCGTGTATCAGTCCAAAGCAATGTTGCTTGACCATTACCGGCATATTCCAAACTTTTGGCGCCTTGATTTCCATTCATTTCTATTATGGCTACTCCCGTTCCAGGAGAAACAATATCATGACTTTCAGAAACGTGTGTTCCGTAAATATCATCATCCAAAAGATTGCGTTTATCCTGCCATGTAACAAATACACCACCAGAACTGTCTGTACACATATTGATGGTTAAATGTCGTCCATCAACACGTGCAAGTGATTCGCCACCATCATCCATGAGACGGTTGCCGTTATTATCTACATGTTGAATAAAAATATCTCCTTCTTCTTCAAAACGATAATCCACCCAAGCAACAAATGCTCCACCACTGCCATCAGCAATTGCAACAGGATCTTCCTGCCGTCCAGGAAGATCAATTACAGCTGCGCCATCCGTCCCCCACAGAAAATTCCCGTTGGAATTCACTTTTTGGGCAAAAACATTCCTAGACCCATTGCGGGTATCTGACCAGACAAATATGGCTGATCCATTATCACCGGGGCAAACAGTTCGCTGCCATTCAATATGAACACCCTGGCGAATAGGCACACCATTGGCTTCCCACAGTGTCTCCTGGGCATTGGCTCGGATTGGGATTAAAATAAGGATAAGGATTAGGATTAAGATCGGGAGTGAACTAATTAAAATATGTTTTTTCATTATTCGCCTTTATTCATCAATTTCAAATATTTGCAATCCTTCTCTCGAGGCGGAAAAAAGGTAGCCATTAGAAAATTCGCTGTGGTACACATAACCAATATCATGAATTCCCCGTTCCTCCACAGCGCTGGGTTGCATTGCTTCGTATAAACCAAGCCCATTACTGGCACATGAAACAGCTATTTGATTATTATTTGATGTTACATGTGTCACAAAAAGATCTTTGGCAAATTGAACCTTATATTCCCATTGCGAAGAAAAACCTGTGGCTAACCTGAATGCTCCGGCTTCTTCGCTGGCCACAAATAATTCCCCGCCATTAATCATGCTTACAGCACGAGAATTCCCTTCTAAATCTATATGATATGAGCTGGTAATGAGCCCGTTTTCATTATGAAACGCTTCAATCCCCAATTGATCCAATGTTAACACAATTTCATTTTCATACAAATCAATACCGTTTGGATTGCCCACACTTGCAATTTCCTCTCCGGATGTATTAAACCATAAGCCAAAACTCGAGTCGAATTCAAAGGTGCTTGTTTTTAGTCCATCATCAAAATCAGCCGCATAGCACGTGAAAGAATTTACGTTATTGGTTATCACACGGAATTCCTTGGTCTTTTCGCTGGAAAACTGACCCACGACTGAAACTGTATCACCTTTGGATAAATCCAAATGAATAGGACGTTCATTGCTTTCCAAAGCGAACAATTGCTGTATGGAAGGTTCATATTCCACTTGGGAGATCTCTTTGCTCACACCCAGTTCTGATAGGGATTTTTTCCAAACCAATGTAGGCGCTGTGATGGTGGAAATATCCCAGAGCTGTATGCCGGCCTGACCGGCTGCTACAAACACAGAATCACCGGAAATGAACACATCACGGCAGTAGCCTTCCGTTTCCACGTGGGCTAATTTATTCAATGTCCACAAGTCTTCAGTATCCGGCTCCATACAACTGAAAACAGAGGCAATTATTAAGAGTAAAATCAGGTGCTTCATACTATTATTAATAACGGTCATAAATCATATCCCACTCAAGAATGACCCAGGCCTGGACCTGGTCAAATGTTTTTAATTCAGATACCCATTCAAATTGGGAATTCGTAGTTCGTATGCGATAGCGCAAAGACCCTTTTAATGTCAAATTTTCAGATAGATTCTTTTCTCCCCACACATCCCATTTGACCTCTTCGTGGCTACGGCCACTATGGAGAGGATCAGCCAACGTTTCCGCTCCATAAATACGAATATCCCTTCGCATCGAAAACCCAACGTTATCAAATCCAAAAAAGTTTTGATTGTAACTGATAGGCACAAACCATTCAACATGTGTATACGAACGATCCAAATCACTTGCTTTGGCTGTTTTGCCGAATGTGATATTGTCAGCAATGCCGTATTTTCCTTCGATTGCTATCGTTCCAAAACCACGAAATTTCTTGCTGATTTTCAAGGCAGTTGTTACAATATTCAGATCGAATTCTGTAAATGGTTTATCAAAATAGCGCTGAGTATAACTCACAAATCCTGATGTCCACAAACGCCTTTTAATAGGATAAGAAACGAGAATACGCTGGTCCCGATCCGTAAAGCTGCAGGATGCTAATTCGTTAGTCGAAACATCGCGATCGATGTAATGACGGATATAATAGCTGTCCAAATGGCGAATGGAGTATTCAAGTTTGCGATACGATCCCCAGTGGTAGGTTGCCTTCAGATTTCCGCTCCAGTAACGGCGATTTTCGTTCTGTGTATAGTTGGATATATTTCCTTTGGCATAAAACTGAATTTGCTTTTTTCTTTCGGCAAGTTGGATCTTTTTTAGTCCACTCATCGAAAAACGGGTATAATGGGAATCGAATGTATCAGCTCCTCCTAGAATATCCCCTTCCAGTGCTGCATCTTTTTTTTCGACTGATGATAACTTTAAAACATTATTATCATAACCGTTGGTTAATCCCACTGTCCACTTGATGGGCGAATGCAAGTAATCAATCCATGACTGACCACAAAGGATGGAAAACGATAATATGACAATCAATCTCATTTATACTCCTGGAAACGGGTTAAAACGCCCCTATCCTTTTCAATAAGTTCAACTGATATAATATGTTTTCCATCAGGTACAGACACATCGCAAGAGCGCCATTTTCCAGGAACTTTATCAGGCAATTCCAGAATAACCGCTTCAGATGATTGTTCGGTAGACATAAAATACGTTCCCAATACCTTATTACCGCTTTTCACCCGCAATCGGTAACTCTCTTCTGCTCCCATTTGGGGTGCAAACATTAATCGAGATAGAATGCGTAATGTTTTGGGGCCTTTTACTTCCACTTTCAGCGGTCGACCATAATTCAATTCGTAATACGATATTTCCTTCTCTCCTGTCTGCACAGTCCTATCGGATTGAAACACCATGGGCTGCAGCTCACGTTTGCCTTTTTTTGCTGTCTCAAAATCTTTTTTAATAACGCGCAGTAAAACAGGATAATTTTGCTTTTCATAAGCAGTAAACGTGAGTGTATGGTCACCGGCTTCAACATTGATGAAATAATTTCCGGAATAGGTATAATAATGACTGGGATGCTGAACGGAACGGATAGACTTCTGGATCTTGTATTTGTGGTTAATGCTAATTGGATCTTCATCGTCAATGGTAACATGATATGAAAATACCTGGCTCTTTTTTGATTTTTTCGGTGATGGATAACGTGCAATGAGTTCTATCCTGACAGGGCCATGAACCTGATACACGACCGCTGCTTCTTTCACGATCGTATATAAACGACGTTTCCCTGCGATCTTCAAAATTTCCTTTTCTTCTCCGCCGGCAGTAGGTCTAAGCAGTTCTGCGGACAAAATGGAGAAACAGAATAAAAATAAAAATGTAATTCTATAATACACTGTCCGGCTCGTGCTCCATTATGCGTTGTTTTATTTGCTGGTGACTTTTCCAGCCCACGCCAAACACCATCCCGGCCACTACAAACAAACATAAAAATGTAACGGTTAAATTGTATTTATGTATAGCATATAATGAACCTAAACCAATCTTCAAATTTGGAATTGGTGCAAAAGGCATGCCCAGATTTTCAGTTAATTTTTGGATATTTAAAACGTGAATCAGAGGCATATTCTGCTTTACAAATTTAACGACAGTCCCTTCGATTCCTCCTTTTCGCGAGATGGCTTCAATATCGTTTCGATAAACAACTCCCGGTGGAAGTAAACGTAAATTAAAGCTCGTTCCTAAACTGGCTACACCACCACCCACATTCACCACTGCTTTGTAATTATTATTCCCAAAATGTACCATGCGCTTTTGAATATTATCCCGGAGGCTTTCCCCTTTGATTAAAGGCATTTCATGCTCGGCAATATTGTCAGTAATCAATGCACGACCTTTTGGACTCAATAATCTGCCTTGATCATTTCGTCCGCCAATGGATGCAGCTATAGATCGCGTTGGAATAAGACCATTATCAAATAATATTTTTTCCATATCCAGCCAGGTCATGTCGGGATCATTGGCTCCCCATTGAGACGCTCCAATGGATGTAATCACAACAGGATGAATATTCATAGCATCACAGGCAATGAGCATGGCCATATTGGCTCCCGGCATGGAACCGGTGAGCATAACTGCTATTGTATCTCCCGACTGTAATCCGGCTTGATCCAATAATTCCACCATAGCAGCAGCAAAATTGGGATCCAATGTGGTTAATTTTGCATCAAGGTCACCTTCATCTGTGGTGGTTAAACTGAATTGTGAACCAACTAATCCTGTTTCGTTGGGATCGTTTTCTACATCCACAAATACACCTTTTTCCAGACGAACTTCTTTTAGCATCTCCATGGCTTTTGCCATTTGACCAGCTGCATTTACTTTGGTTTCGTACGTTTCAGAAATGATTTCTACGCGGGAAAAGAATGCGACGGCAAAAACAACTACAGCCATCACAGCCATCCTCACCAATGTGGAGGTTTTTTGAATAACCGGGATAAATGGTTTAGAATATTGATCAGACATCCAACTGCCCTCCCGATAACAGCATAACCAGTAGTTTAACTAAAACAGCGGTTATCAATATGACAGATATTGTCCGGGTCACACCTTGCCTGTCCATCCAACTGGCAATAAGCCCAGGAATAATATTCCCAATCACAGCATACGAAAACGTATCCAGCGGAGAAAAAATAAGATTACGCGAAATATAACCGGCAATAAATCCCAAAAGTAAGGTCAAGACTAAACGACGCTTGCCGTAAATAAACATGTAATTGCTCAAAAACTTTACGATTCCAATAACAATAATCGCTGCTAGAAATGTCATGAAAATTTGGTCCGGTTGATGCAAATACAAAGCAATATAACCAGGCACAATGACTCCACCAGCTGTAACACCCAATGTTTCAGATAAAATCAGGCTGAAGGCAATTCCCAGTCCTATGGTAATTTCAATCATTTTTAAACTTTATATTCCATTAATTTATCGACTAATTCCTGTCCAAACCCCACTTGGTTACCCATGGCAAATAAAAGCGAATCTTTGGGCAGCGATTCGAATTGCTTAATCGTCTTACTCATTAATTCTGTTTCTTCAATTAGGACTGAATTCGTTTGTGGCGAATGATATTCCATATGCTTTACCATTGAATCCACTTTTTGACCGCGCACGATGGATTGATCCGGTTTAATATCCTCATAAATCAATTGCAATAATTGTCGTGTGCGGCTGCGTCGATCTTTTCGGCTGTTCAAATAAATGCACGTTTCACCTTCTACAGGATAACGCCGTTCTACAAAATTCCAAATTTGTAATGTGGAAACCGGATCATTTGCTGCCATGGAATTCACAAATAAAATAGGACCGTTACCAAAATCCAGTTTATGGACCACCAAAGCACCCAAATCCGGTTTAACTTTTTTCATGCCATCCAACGCTGTCTTTTTATCAACTCCTGCTTCTACACATACTTCCAATGCTACAGCGACATTTTGAGGGTGTTCGAGATAAGAAAAATCTTTCAAATCATCTTCCTGTACTGTTGATTCATCTGCTGCAGTTAAAACAGTATTTCGAGATTTTGCAACAGGCGCAATGGTTTCAAGAATATCGTTTTCACCCAAAATCATTTTACCGTTAAATGGAATCGTGTTTGCTAAAGAAAGTCGTACATCATCTAAGGTTGGTCCCATTTCTTCCAAATGATCCGGGCGAGCATTGGTAATGACACCAATATGTGATTTAACCATTTGCTGTTCGGAAATCCATTGATATTGAGGTTGTACGGCCATGCATTCCATGACGACAGCATCCGGTTTTTCTTGTGCAAAAAAGCGCATTAGGCGCACTTGCTCTCCGATGGATGCGGAGCGTAATCGATGGATAATGCGATCGTTTCCTTGCGAGTCAATAATTCGAGGAGCCGTACCGGTTGTTTTGGCGAATGTCCGTACTCCTCCGGCACGAAGACCGGCTGCAATTAAACGTGTAACGCTAGATTTACCTCGAGTACCGTTAACATGGATACGGAGTGGAATTGCATCCAAACTCCGCTGGTGCTGCCAAAATTCGATTGCTCCAATTAATAGGAGAATGAGTATAAGAACACCCAGAATGTATATTGGTGTCAACGGCATATAACATCATCCAGAATAATCAGTAATCCATTATGATCAAAATAATACCAATCATATCCAAAATATTAATGATTTCATCCTGGTTCATATCTGCTAGATACGGATTAAGGTTAGAAGTGTTCTGATCGATAATATAGTCGACTAATATTAAAACATCCGTCACATCTAATAAACCATCTTGATTTACATCACCACGCATACGGATATCAGATCCACGGGTTGTAATTAGAATAGCTGTTTCATCATCCAATTGCATAGCAGCCGTCGGATATTGATTATTAAACGTATACTGCAGGCCTTTTGTCGCAGTTGCATCTTCGATACCAACTGTACAGTATGCACCATGAACTTGGCCCCATCCATAATTTCCTGTAGTCGTATTATTAAATGTTTTATACTGAATTAGAATTTCACCATCACCCGTCGGGGTAAAGTAATAAGCTGGATCCCTCAATATTACTTGAAACGTTTCCAGACTGTTATTATCGTACGTCCTTAAACGAGACCATTCAATAATAAATTGATGATTTGCAGCATCATAATATTTGTATACACGGCCATTTGAAGATGTAATCATATCATCCCAGAATGCTGCAATCATAGGTGATGGACCACCTGCTCCCGGAAGAGGATAATTCCTGAATGACTGCATAGATGTATGTCCCATGGCAATCCAGCCATTGGAACACACAGTAATCTGTCCATAAGCCTGTCCATACATCCGGAACATGAATGGTAATGTCACATGAGTAACATCATCTCCATTATTACCATTATCTATGACGGCTATCTGGGAACCGTTACCGCCGTAACGATCATCAATTTCGATCCAGTTATAAAATGGTGCATTGGAATAAATTTGATCACCGCTATCATAGATATAATAACCATATTCATCAGGACCTAAAGGATCTGTTACAGTAACAGTTCCAATTTGCAATGTAAACGGACGCGTAATTTCAAATCCATCACCGCCGGAAATGGTTAAGAATAAATGAGCCATCGTTCCCGGGAGTAATGATTCGTCAGCAGTCACAGTAAAATGATCTGTACTGTTCGACATTTGACCGGCTAATATCGTACCCCAAACGCTGCTTTCATCCGTTATTTCCAAAGCAGGTAAATTGGTATTCAAAAATGCCATTACATTCGTAGCATTAACAGATCCTGAATTGGATAATGAAAATTGAAGTTGAGCTGTTTCTCCAGGATCTAAAACACCATCTCCACCATCAATTACCGTTACACTTACAACATCTAGATATGATCCGGCTGTATTGTATGTCAAAATACCTTCCCAAGAATTGTTATTATCATCCGCCAGTATTAACCTAAACTCTACATCCTGACCTTCAACAACACTATTATCTAACTCAACAACAAATTGATCCGTTGGATAATACGTTTCATTGGAATCGAGTCCGCCGTAAGTAATAGTACTAACTGTTACTGTTACATTGTCACTGTTTGCAGATAGCGTTCCGGTGATGCCACTTGCAGATGATGTACCATAATTATGAATCGGGATTGTAAGCTCTACAACTTCACTACTGTTTAACACGCCATCACCATTTCCGTTTGACGGGGCATTCCCATCATCATCAATTATAACCAGGTTTGCAAGGATATTTACATTTGCTTCTGGATTGCTAATTTGAACCATCCCTTGATGGGGAATATAATTTTTTGCTGTAACAGTTACGGACATATTGCCTACCGCAAATGAGTTGATCGGTAATGTAATATTACCGGCAGCATCCGTATAGCCCGATTCAAATACTTCGTCACTGCCTTTTAAAATAGTTACTAATGCGCCCTGCATGTCATCGCCATCACTAGCGTTAACATGTATATCAATAAAGTTTGTACCGCGATTTAAACTATTATCATATGTTACTGAAAAACTTTGAGGCACTGCTGTCCACATATGTAGTGCCGGATCACCCATTAAATTATTCCAATGAGTAAACGTACTTACAAAACTATTGGGGTTGGATGGATAGGTTTGATACATGTGTAATGTACCTCTTACCAAGGCAGCTGATGGTGTTTCCAAACCATCCGCGAATACGCCATAATAGAAGCCCATATCTACAGCATTGTTGAACATTGTATGCGTACCCAGTGTTGCCGTACCGATAGCAACAACGGCTCCCTTAGGTTGTGATGGAGTTCCAGCGCGAATAAATGCTTCGCTCATCGATGTTTCAGATGAAAAGGAACCTGTGCCACAGGTAATGACTGTTGCGACACATAGCTTAAAACCGTTATTTAAACCACTAATATTTCCATTTGTAAAACCACTTACTCCCCAATAACCACGATAATTAAAAAAGGTTAAACCATCGTTCAGATTATTAACCATTTGGCTTGGGAATGGTGAGTTATACACTGTGCGAACATCATCATATCCGCCCAATTCTTCTAAATTGTGTTTAGTCGCTTCTTTCGTAATAATACAGGAAATCCCAGATGTTGAAGGATCGCCAACCACACAAGCACGGGTAAACCAATTTTCACCCATATAAGGATTTGTTTCATACTGAATGGTCTTATTAATAATAGTTGCCAATTCAGTTGTACTGCTAAATGAAATACGACCGATTAAAACTTCCGGGAAAAGATCAGTCCCATCCAATTGACTATATGGAAAATCGCCTTCACCATTATAGCCACTCCAATTTTCGAAATAAGTTGGAATTGAATATGAACCGGATGCATCCCCAACCAATGCAACATATTCTGGTGGATCTGTCCAAGTTTCATATGCATTTTGAATATAATATTTTATGGCTGATACAGAAGAACCAGTCGTACTTATCGAAACAGTATTAACGACATATCCTGCTTTATGACGCCAGTTAAATAATGAGTTAAGTGTCGACATTATATTAGAAGAATTACTTGGAAGTATGTAAAGAATTGATGGCTTTTGATATTCTTCGGCACTTATGTACCGATCATAATTCACAACAATAGATCTGTAAAGTTTTTCAAAAACTCTGGATCGTTTTGCCGGTCGGAGTGAATTATCTTCAACAGAACCTATTTCGACTAATTCAATTTCTGCAGATGTAATTACTTCTAGTCTTTTCTGAAGAGGTTTGTATTGAAAAGGAGTAAATGAAACAGTCACAATTTCTAAATCACGAAATGTTTGAGTTTCAGACACAACTCCCAGGTTTTCAGGGTAAGCAGTTAAGTTTGTATATGTGTTTACATTACGTTTAAAACTGACAATCTCATCTGTCGTCACATTTTCCCATGTTTGCAAAGGAAGTAAATCAACATTTTCAACAAATTCAGAGGAAATAATATTCACCTGTGCTCTATATGTTTTTCCTGGATCAACCGCATAAAACGTAGTTAATACTGGCAATTCAGGATTTCCTACCAGAGACATTTGGCCAGCACCATTTATAAAAGGGCGCTTGAAAGTTTGACCATTCAACGTGATATCTTCCATATCATATTCAGGTATACTGAATTGTAATACATGATCACCTTTCACGGTTGATTTCAATGAAAATCCTTGCATCGTTTCATTCCCTGCTGCACTATGCAACATACTGAAAAGACCCATAGCTAGAGTTAGCATTAAACGTAAATACGATTGTTTCATTCTTATTCCGTGTTTATTTATAGTAATAGAAAGTTATCAAACCAAAACCCAATATTGGATTCCAGAAAAAATATTGTCACTGCGCTGATGACTAGATATGGCGCAAATGGTAAAGGACGATTACGATCAAATCCTTTTTTCATAGAAATACCCAGCCAGGCAATAATACCCAAAAGGGCTGCTAGAAATAATGTAAGTGCCATATTCCATGGTCCAAGCCATGCTCCGAGTATCAGACCCAATTGAATATCTCCCCAGCCCATGCCTTGCCGACGTGTCATAAAGTATGTTATTCCCATCATTGCTAATGGTATAAAAACACCTGCAAAAGCACCCCATAAAACGAATTTCCATTTAAGAGTTCCCATAATAACGCTCATTACAATCACGACAATTCCTGAAATTATTAATGACAACGGTATCATCATAGTTTTCATGTCAATCCACGCTAATGCAATCAAAACAGATGAGAACAAAGCAGTCATTGTTGCATGCATTGGGACAAAAATCAAAAAACAAATGACCCAAATACTTCCAGTAATAAATTCCACAACTGGATATTGCCAGGAAATAGATTCATTACACGCTGCGCATTTGCCTTGCTGAATAACAAATGACACAAGTGGAATATTTCGGAACCATGGAATCGTTTTTTTACACATTGGACAATGCGACCTTGGTTTCCATATAGATTCATCTATAGGCAAGCGATAAATAAGCATATTTAGAAAACTGCCCACGATAGCACCTATAAAAAATATTAATAGAACAGGAAGCCACGTCATTATAAACCCTCCTGCAGGGCTGATCCTAAATAGAATACTGGTAAATATGTTACAATAACCATGACGGCGATGACTAAACCGACCATTAAGATAAGCAATGGTTCAATAAGCGTTGTCATACGCTCTACAAGGGCATTAACCTGTTTATAATAATAGTCTGCAGCATTATCCAAAAGTGAAGCTAATTCACCAGTTTCCTCACCTGTAGCTGTCAATTGCAATAAAATAGATGGAAACCGCTCTGTACGCCGTAAAGCAGTGCTAATATTAAAACCATCACGAATATATTCTGTCGCTTCCATAACAGCCACTTCATACACACGATTCTCTACAATTTTTTTCATTAGTTTCATTGAATCAATAACCGGTACGCCGGCAGCAATTAAAATGCCTGCAGTCTTTGAAAACTTGTTCAAAATAGACTGTTCTACCAAGGGACCAAAAACAGGACTGTTTAACTTAATCGTGTCAATAATAAGCCCACCCCGCTGTGTTTTGGACAGCAACCAAATACTAAACGTAAAGCCAAATACGGATAAAAGAATCGTACCAAAATGAAAACTCACCCACTCACTAATCGCAACCATTGTTTGCGTTGCTGCAGGCAAGTCTGCTCCGAGTTGTGCATAGACATCTGTAAACTGTGGAATAATCCAAATAAACATTCCTGCCATCATTGCAAAAAGGAATACAACCATAAAGATTGGGTAGGTCATGGCTGAACGAACTTTTCGTCGAACATCATCCAGATTTTCTAAATAAATAGCTAACTGGATCATAATTTCATTCAAATTACCGCTCACTTCTCCAGCTTTGGTCAGTGCAATATATAAATTATTGAAAACACCAGGATGTTTTTTCATGGATTCAGATAAAGATAATCCTTTCCGGATATTTTCACTCACATTGAGTAAGACTTTTTTGAACCGACGATGCTTTTCTTCAACAGCCAGTCCACTAATAGATCTCTCTAGTGTTAAACCAGCAGAATACATCGTGGCTAGTTGCCGGGTGAAAAATACAAGACTGCTTAATGGAATTCGATTTTTTAACCGTTCTAATGAAAGATTTAGTTCATCTATGAATGGGCCTATAAAGTCCCAACTTGTATCTACTTCTTGAAGATTGACTATAATTTGATTATTAGCCGCTAACTTTTGCATGGCTGAATCAAGACTGTTTGCACGCAATTCACCTTCGCGACGTGAGCCGGCATTATCTTTAATTAAGTAGGAAAAAACCGGCACTAAAAATCCTCAAAAGTTGAACGTAATATTTCGGCAATCGATGTTTCACCTGCAAAAATTTTTCGGATACCATTATCTCGGAGAGAGACCATACCTTCTTCCAATGCTTTTTGACGAATGACATCTTCATTCGCATTTTCAAATACCAATCCACGTATGACTCTTGACATTAGAATCAACTCAAAAATTCCCGTTCGTCCATGGTAACCCGTATTTCTGCAATGACTACACCCTTTTCCTTTGAAAATCTCTTTACCTTTTACTTTGGAGGGATCCAAGCCGATCATTTCCAATTCTTCTTTTGTAGGTGTATACGATTCCTTACAATTTTTACAAATAGTCCGTACTAAACGTTGAGCCATTACAAGATTTAAACAGGAACCAACCAAAAATGGTTTTACACCAATGTCGAGTAAACGCGTTATTGTTGAAGCAGCATCATTTGCATGGACTGTAGAAAAGACCAAGTGCCCCGTGAGTGAAAATTTCACCGCAATATCTGCCGTTTCTTCATCGCGGATTTCACCAATAAGCAATACATCCGGATCTTGACGCAATATTGAACGTAAAGAAGCAGAAAAAGATAAGCCTATTTTTTCATGTGTTTGCACCTGATTAACGCCATCCATTTGATATTCAACAGGATCTTCCACAGTTGTAATATTTATACCTTCGCTTTTAATTTCTTGTAGAGAAGCATATAAACTTGTTGTTTTACCACTACCTGTCGGACCGGAAACCACAACCATGCCATACGGTTGAGCAATGACACGTTTAAAAATGGAATACATATCTTGCTCAAAGCCAAGGCGTCTTAGATTAAACGAGAATGCGGACTTATCTAGAAGCCGCATAACAACTTTTTCCCCATGCACCGTAGGTAAAATAGATACACGAACATCAATTTCACGATTTGTTGCTTTAATGGTAAAACGGCCATCCTGCGGCAAGCGACGTTCGGCTATATTCAATTTAGATAGAATTTTAATTCGTGTCACCAATCCACTTAAAGACGTGCTAGGGGGAGTCATAATCGTTTGTAATACACCATCAATTCTGATGCGTACATTCACAATTTTACTTTGTGGTTCTATATGAACGTCAGTAGCTCTTTCTTTAATGGCTTCTTGCAAAATCAGATTTACCAATTTTACAATTGGAGCATCTTCAGCTGAAACTTTATCGGGAGAAAGATCTACTTCTTCTGCATCATCTTCATCTCCGGAAATGACTTTGATGTCTTCAAACACATCTTCCACTTCACCCGATTGACGAATTTTATCATATAACTCATCCATTGCACGCTGAAGCGCTGTAGAACCAGCAACCACAACATCCGGAGACAGTTTCGTTAGACGCTTCAGATTATCAATAGCAACCAAGTCTTCAGGGTCTTCCATAGCTACTTGAATTGTGGAATTGGATTTAGCTAAAGCCAATAGGCTATGTTCCCGTGCAAAATCTTCAGGGATCAGCTTTACTACATCCAAATCTGCTTTGAATAAGTTATCTTCTTCGATTGCTTGATAACCTAACTGCATCGCATAAACAGTTACCAAATCATTTTCTGTAATCGCACCGCTGTGCATCAATGCAGCACCTAATTTTTCACCGGACTTTTGCTGATCAGCCAACGCTCGGTTGAGTTGCAATTCATCGATTTTTTCTAGATGAATCAGGATTTCGCCAATCTTAGAAAATTGAGGATTGAATTCAGCCATCATCAAGGACCTATAGGCGTTCTGACTAGCAAAATATCTATCGGATCGCTGGTGATTGATTGTGCAATTAACAACGTCGCCGTGAGACTGGATGTGAAATCTTCGTACTGAGTTGGGTCATCTGTACCTACTATCCACGCACATATTCCAATATCATATTCAACAACCCACGTTACTTGACCATTTTCATCCGTTGTACCTACATTGTTAGCAATGGGTACTATAGGCCAATAAATGTTTGCAGCACCCGGAGCATTCATAGCAATGGGTGCACCATTAACGGGATTACCATAATAGTCCTGGAGAGTACCGGTAATGTTGAGTTGGACAGTAGAAGCTCCTAAAGCAGTGAAGTCAACATAAGTCGATGCCGCACTTAACACCAATGTTCCAGGCACGAATGTCATATTTGTTTCACCTTCATTTTCATTGATACGCACAGAAACTGTATCACCATTGACACCAAAGGTTAGTGCAGTAACAAAACCAATATCACCAATTGCATCTGTAGAATAAATAATAGTAGTGAATGCAAGACCGGAGTAAGAATCACCATTTAGATTCGGATTGCCAGTATAGCTAACACCTTCCACAAATGCTTCAATAAGCGTATTGGGCGGTTCAGGCTCCATTGACCAATAAACATAGGTACTATCTGCTACTGGATTATACCATAGGTCATACACCATTGCTGATGCCTCCGTCTGGTAATATCCTCCCCCAGTTGGAATGGTATTCAACGGATCGTATTCAGCTTCTATATTGGCTGGTGGACCGGTTGCGATGATAACAGATATAGCTGTCGCTGAAATTTCTTCACCTTCATACATGAGTACAGCTGTTACCCTAATAGGGCCGGGAGCTACACCGCTATTCAATGAAACACAGGCTTCTCCATTTGCAGAATAAGCAGAATCGATAATACCGGCGTTATTTAGGTTTGCACCTTCTGGAATATTCGGGCCAAGTGTGAAGGTTACGAGATAGGGTGTCTGTACCAGCACACCATTTTCATCATACACACGGGCACAGATATCGGTGGATTCGGATCCACCGCCGCCCACAACCATAATTTCACCCGGGTGTGAAGAAGGTATTTGAATATATGCAGGAATACCTGATGATGTATCCCTGATGGTGATTTGCACAGAATCCATGACCAATCCAAAGACCGGGTGCTGATAGCGTGCAGACACAGTGGAAACACCAATTTCATTCGGGTCGCCAGTATCAGAAAAATCAACTTCAGCCGTACCTGTCGAATCTGTCAATTTGTTCAATTCACTTAAACGGCCATTTGTGCTTTCAAAATATAATTCAACATTCGATATAGGATTACCATATTGACGTGAATTGATGCGGGCAGAAAGATCAGCCTTAGTAATACCGTCATCGAGCTTAATGGCATTCGTATTCGTAGAAAGATTCAATTGATAAGGCCACAATTCTACAGCGCTGGTATCGAAAACACCAAAACGAACTGAGGCTTCGAAGTCAGTTCCGCCTTTCGTATACAGAGCAGTCACTTCTACTCCTTCATATGTCGGCGTAGTTGCATTGTCATAAGCCGCCAAATTCCCATCTGAAAATTGTACAACAGCATACCCATCATTATTTGTTTTAGGTGTATTCGTATCAAAGGTACCCATTTCTGCACCTGACACTTTTGCTGAAAAAGTAACCAATTGATCTTTTTGTGGTTGATCAAGAGAATCCAATAATTGTGCCGTTAAGTATGTTGTAACCAATGGACCTTTTAGATCTTCACCAACAGCAACTGCATTACTATTGCTGTCAAAACCAAAGGATTGTGCTATAACTTCTATTTTAAATGCACCCGAAGTTATTAATGCAGATTCATTAGCATTTACCGGATCTCTTTCATCACAACTGACTATCAAGAACCCAGCTACAATCAGAATTAAATTAAAATATTTTGTTATGTTATTCCTCATCACTTGATTCTCCTTCTGAATTTTC
>Ga0208335_1000217_pt1 | contig 23386 bp, 19 predicted proteins | sample DeeseametaMP0759_FD_184202 | JGI IMG/M metagenome (GOLD analysis project Ga0208335, IMG submission 184202) | Marine microbial communities from the Deep Atlantic Ocean - MP0759 (SPAdes) | ecosystem: Environmental > Aquatic > Marine > Oceanic | place: West of Cape Town, South Africa, South...
CCTTATTAAGGGGGACTTTTAATGTGTAAATATTTTTAATTTCAGCATGGATTATGATATAGTCATTATCGGTGCAGGGGTTGTGGGACTTGCTGTGGCCCGTGAAATAGCTGAAACGTCTAACAAGACCGTGCTAGTAATTGAAAAGGAAGCAAGTTTCGGGCAGGGAGTTTCCAGCCGGAATAGTGAAGTAATCCACTCGGGGATATATTACCACCCAGATTCCCTGAAAGCCAAATTCTGCACTCGGGGACGGGAATTAACCTATGATTTTTGTCAAAAACACCAGATCTGGCATGAACAGTGTGGTAAACTAGTCATCGCCGAGAAGAACCAGACAGATAATCTTGAACAATTATATAACAGATCAATGGAAAACGGTGTTCCGGACACCCGTATTATCGACCAAAAGGAATTATCTGCTCTGGAACCCCATATTCGCGGCGTTGGAGCGTTATTTGTCGGCTGTACAGGAATTATGTCCGCTCATGAGTTTATGGCTGTACTGCACCGATTATCGGCGGGAAAAGAGCATGATTACTTATTTATGTCGGAAGTAGTAGGCGTAGACCACATGACAGATGGATATAAAGTAGACATACGTAATGCTGACGGAGATATAGAATATGTTAATTCTGAATGGATTATCAATGCCGGAGGTCTGCACAGCGATCTGATCGCCCAGATGCTGGGAGACAACTTATCCTTCCCAACATTAAAATATTCTAAAGGATGTTATTTTAAGCTGTCGTCACGGTGGCGGGGACAGTTTCGACACTTGGTGTACCCTATACCGGACGAAAAACATGGTTCACTGGGTATTCACTTAAGCTTTGATCAAACACGATCCGTAAAACTGGGACCCAGTGCACACTGGCTGAATGTCAGAGTGGAGAATTACGATGTAGAGGAATCTCTTTTAGGTCTCTTTCATGCTGGTGCGGCGCAGTATATAAATAACTTGAGGATGGATGATCTAACACCGGATTTTGCAGGAATTCGGCCCAAGATTTATAATGAGAAAAATCCGCTGTCTGATTTTTATATTGAACATGAGGAAGACAAGGGTTTTCCGGGATGGATTAATTTGATCGGGATTGAATCACCGGGGTTGACGGCGGCGCTGGCGATTGCGGAAGAAGTTGCTGGACTACTAACTGACTAAAATATTTTCTAATAAATTGCACTTATATCAATATTTTCCTTAAATATTGAAAACTTTTTGGAGGACGTATTGATATCTAAAAAAAATACCACCTTCAGGAGAACTATCCATTCCTTCGAATGCAATCTTGTTCGCAAAGGGAATGGTTGAATAGCCTACTTCAAACATGCCTAATGAACTCCACAAACTGACAGACGTTGTTATCAAATGGTGATTAATTACAGGTTCTGAAGGAAAGGATTTTGATGGTTTAGCTTCATCCCAATTATCGAATTCAGCCTGCAACGTTTTACTGCCTTTTCCCAACCATGTATAATCCACAGCAAACAAAATCTGCTTCGTTAACCACGCATCACCCTGTACATGCACGGCCCACAAATCTGTACCATATAAATAACCCAAGGCATGGCCGCGATTATACCATGAAGTTGATTGTCCATAATGGATATTTGTCCACGTGGACATTTTGGTAAAATCTGCTTCCCAAGTTATTGGAAATTTTGCTATTGAAACTGCACCATCTGCACCTATTCTTACACCTAGTTGATCGATGCTATTATTGGCATCTACTTGGAAATCATCTAGTACAATTTCGCCATATAACGAAAATGAAGGTTGCGGATTGTAGCGTGCGGTTAGAAAAATGATCGAATTATCACTGTCATCCGGTTGATACAGTTCGTCCCCTTCAACAGCAGTAAAAAAATAAGGAACAAATGGATTTAAGTACATGAATTCTACGGAACGATGTTTTCCAGTATAGATAACCTGTTCGCCGAAGCTGAACATCAGTTTATTTGATTCTGAAATCCAGGTTAAACGGTGACCTGCGGTCAAACGCTTAATGCGTACAACTACATTCGCTGTATCGGGGCCCAGTTGTCCTGAAAAAAACTCGAACTGAAATTGTTTAAAGTTTGTTTTCGCGCTGATGTGATCATAAGTAGGACCTGAAGTAGTATGAACAATGGAATGACTTCTGCTCTGGCCCCAAAAAATTGGTGCACGGCCAATTTGCAGAGAAGATGAATGACCGGAATATCTCAAAAAGGCATTCCTGATACGCCCACTAATTCCAAAACGTGTAAAAGACGTACCCAATACATTTTGCCCTTGTTTATCATTCACAATTACCGGTTCTACGAGCAAAGACCAATTTTCCACTGAAGCACTACCCCAAGCTTTAACCATGATTACTTCATCTTTCACGCCCCCAAAAGAAAAACCGGGAGAAATACCAATCATTGCATTTGTTTTCTGCGAATCTGCATTTAAGTAATATGGGCTAAACAACATAAAATTCGACAGGTCATTGTTTGTTTTTATACGAGAACCAAATTTTGATCTGTTATTAAGATCATCAGGCATAGGTAATTGTTGCCCATATATCCCTGAAAATAAAAAGGCTCCTAAATATAGGAGCCTGATAAAACGTTTTTTCATTATTTAACTCAGGCTTCTCCCTTTATAGAAACTACATCTAAATCCAGTTTTTTACCTAATGCAAAATAATCTTGAGGTGTATAATCGGGGACTAGTAGTTGAAGTTTTTGTTTAATTGCATCTGAATCATACGTATTTGAAATATTGATTAATAATAGAATCTCTTTTTTAAAATTATTCCAATCTGAATAACCATTATGATCCTTAAGAACCATAATTTTATTATGGGCTGTATGTTGAATCGTTTCTTCTTTGGCAACAAGTTCTTCGTATAATTTCTCTCCTGGGCGAAGCCCTGTATACACAATGGGAATATCTTTTTCAGGTTCATATCCGGACAATCTAATTAAATCGTATGCCATATCTTTAATACGAATTGGTTTGCCCATATCCAAAACCAATATTCGACCTTTTTGTTTCATGGCTCCGGCTTGAAAAATGAGTTGAGCGGCTTCAGAAACAGACATGAAATATCTATACATTTCCGGATGGGTGATTGTAACAGGACCATGATGTTCGATTTGTTTTTGGAATGTTGGTATTACACTTCCAGAGCTGCCAATAACATTGCCAAATCGAACTGCGATCATATTTGTTTGACCTATTTTATCTACCGATAAAACAATTTTTTCTGCTAACCGTTTCGTTGCGCCCATAATATTTACAGGAGAAACAGCTTTATCCGTTGACACCAAAACAAATTTGTCGACATTGTATAAAGTCGATAACTCTGTCATGATCATTGTGCCTAAAACATTCGTGCCCACAGCGGCCCATGGATGTAATTCCTGCATAGGAACATGTTTATATGCTGCTGCATGAAATACAATTTGCGGTCGGTATTCTTTAAAAACAGCTTTCATTTGGTTTTCGTCGCAAACATTTGCAAGCATTATTTTAATAATTGTTTTTCCAGCCAAGTCAAGACAATCTTGTTCTATTGTAAATAAGTTTTGTTCACTATTATCTACAAGAATTAAAGAACCAGGATTATATTTTAAGCATTGTCTGACTAATTCTGAACCAATAGACCCACCAGCACCTGTAATTAATATTCGTTTTCCACCAAAAAAGTTTTTTATGGATTCCTTATCTAACTTTATTTCTTCTCGTCCTAATAAGTCAAGAATAGACACTTCTCGGATATCCTTTATTGACACTTGATTATGTATTAATTCTGTAAAACTTGGAATTGTTCTAAATCGTTTTCCTGTTTTTTCACATAATTCTACAATTTGGCGCATTTGCTCAGTTGTTGAAGAGGGAGCTGTAATTATAATTTCATCATATGGAATTGAAATTAATCCTAATTCACGCATTGGTCCTAAAATAGGAATTCCATGTATACTTGCCCCTTGTTTTCCAAGATCATCTTCAAGAAAGCCAATTAATTCAAACTCATTTGGGTATGTTGCTAATATTTCACGTGCAATTTTTTCACCTGTATTTCCTGCACCTAATAGAAGTAGTTTTGTTTTATTCTTATTAGAAAAAACAGGTTTACTTTTTAAAGTAGAATAATAAAAACGTACACTCACTCTAACGAACCCGATAAAAATAGTCGTTAATAAATAATCCATTATAAAGATTGATCTATTCAATCCTTCAAAATCAAAAGAAAAACTGTAAAAAACAATTATAAGCAAGGATGCGGTTGTAGATGCTTTTAAAACTTTCACACCGTCCCATATAGATGTGTATCGATAAATACTGCGGTATAAACCAAATGAATAAAATAATAGGTATTTTACTGGAACGATTAATAATAACGATGTGGCAAAACTATTCCAATGTTGGGACGGTATGTTAAAATCAAAACGGAGGAGATACGCAAATAAAAAACTTAATACAATAGCTATTCCGTCCGCTAAAGAAACTAGATATGTGGTTCTATTATTAAATCTTCCTCTGTACATAATTTATTTACACTAATAAGCGTTAAGTAGAAGTTAAACTTTTGATTTATAATAAACAAAATTTAATTAATAATCTTTAAATTATATTCTTAAAACATTTTAGCCATAATAGACATAATTCTATCTTGATCTTTAATTGATAGATTTACTCCGGAGGGCAAGCAAATACCATGATTAAATAAATTTGATGAAACAGATGAGTCCTTAAAAGATATCATTTTATATTTGTTGTAAAGTGGTTGTAAGTGCATCGGTTTCCATAGAGGTCTACATTCAATATTTTCATTTTCTAATGCTTTAATAATACTATCTTTATTTACTCCAAAATGATTAGGAGAAATCATGCAAGTCGTTAACCAACGAGTCGATATTCCATAATCCGGTTCCGGCATAAACTGAATTTCGGAGATGGTAGACAGCCCATTCACATATTGAGAGAAGATATCTCGGCAAGATTGGACATGGTGGTTTAATATGCGTAATTGCCCTCTACCGAGAGCTGCTAAAATATTACTCATACGATAGTTATAGCCCAGTTCACTATGTTCATAGTGAATTGCATTATCTCTAGCTTGAGTTGATAAGAATCTTGCTTTTTTAATTAAATCAGGGTTATGACTTAATAACATTCCTCCGCCAGAGGTTGTGATCATTTTATTTCCATTGAAAGATAAGATAGCCATTTTTCCAAAGGAACCGCATTTTTTATTTTTGTATTCAGCTCCCAAGGCCTCAGCAGCATCTTCAATGACCGGGACATTATATTGATCACAAATCTCGATTAATTTATCGTAATTGGCGCTTTGGCCATATATATCTGTTACAATAACCGCTTTGGGCAGCTTATCGTTTTTTTGAGAGTTAATGAATGCTTTTTCAAGCGCTTTTGGGCACATTGTCCAAGATATTAAATCTGAATCTATAAAAACAGGGATAGCTTTCTCATACAAAATCACATTGGCGCTGGCTACAAATGTTAAATCAGAACAAAATACTGTATCACCCGGTTTTATATCAACCAATTTTAGAGCTAGATGTAACGCAGCTGTTCCGGAAGAAAGTGCTAATGTATTTTCTATTCCTATGTATTCTCCAATTTCTTTTTCAAACGCATCCACATGGGGTCCAAGAGGAGCTACCCAGTTTGATTCCAATGCATCTTTAATATATTCTAGCTCATGATCTCCTAAATGAGGCGGGGATAGATATATTCTTTTATCCATATTATATTTTACACAACAGACGGGTTATAAAAATCAACAATCATATTTTTTCCTTCTTGATCAATAACGGATAATTTTGATTTAATATCATGAATTTTAGAAAACAATTCTTCTTTTGTTTCTGTTACCAAATATATTCTTGCTAAAACTTGTTTTTCGTTGCCAACCATATTTTCTAAAACGACATCTCCTTCAAAAAAGCGTTGCATTACGAAAATTACTGACGGATCATTTTGTAATTCTGTTAAACCATTAATATGTTTAATCCGTCCATGCTTTAACAGTACCCACACGGTACAGGCATGTTTACCGCCAAACAAAAAATCATTCCGCTCGGTCAGATCTTCAACACCCATAGATCCCGTAAGAGCAAAATTGATGAGCATCGAGCGATGATCAAAACCATTAATTTTATCAATATAAATATGCATGGCCTCACCTTGGAGACGAAAACCCGGATCGTAAGCGTAAAAATTATTACCCTCAACGAAAAATTGAATGGCAAGAATGCCATTCTTTATACCAATTCCTGTACACAATTTACTTATTTGGGGATGTATATACTCATAATAGCGATTGGCATGTTTGGAAGGATATATTGAGGCCATGCAAACGGGGCTATTGCGTCCCTGTTTTTTTGTGGTAATACGATCTGCAATTGCTGACAAAAACACTTCACCATTCTTAAAAGTATAGTAGGCCACCATATCATCCGTCTGCATTAGTCTTTCAGTTATAAATGTTCTTTTTTTTGAATTTTGGATGGCCTTTTTGGCACCGGAGATTAATTCTTGCTGATTGCGGCAAATTGACATCCCCACGCCACCACCATTATCTACAGGCTTAACTATAACCGGATATTCAATTTTATTTAAATCCCCCGGCTTTAAATTTTCATCAAGTCTAAATGCGGGAACAGTTGCAATATTATATTGATTACACGCTTCTATAAATCCATCTTTACTGGAAAGGGCGTTAATAATTTTTTCTGAAGCATAGCAGTGCAATCCTAACTCTGAACATAGACGGAGATAAGGAGGCACAAGGATATCGGCCACACCAACGAGTACGCCATCAACCTTTTCTTCATTAGCAGCCTTGATTAGGTTCGGGATATCAAAACCATCAATGTTGTAGTGTTTTTTTGCATAGACCTTAGCCGGCGATTCTGGATTCGGATCAGCTACTATTGTATACACACCAAGATCATTGGCTTTTTTAACCAAGACTCCTGTTTCGGGATTACCTCCTAGAATTAATAATTTTTTGCCTGCTAAATGCTCCAAATTATTCATTTATCAATCTCTAATGGCCCATTTTTAATTTTACTTTTAATTTATTTTTAGTTTTATGCATCGCCCAAGCCTTTGACCAATCATCAAATTCAAAAATTGTGTCATTAAAATTAGTAAGATCGATCTGACCAGCTAATCGAATGGCGGCTTCAAAAGCTCCGGCGTTACTGCCAACGGAGCCAACAATTTTTTTATCAAAACTTACAATATTTTCCAAATCTACTAATTTTTTGTTATAGGGAAGGCCTAATAGTAAAATTGTTGTTGCTGCAGAAGATTTTTCAATAACATTTGCGGCAAGCTCATCGTTTCCGGTGCATTCAATAATAATGGAGAATTTATGAAAATCCGGTTCTTTATTTAATGTAGTTATAGGGATATCCTTTAAATAGTTCAACCGGTTTTGGTCTAAATCGTATACGGTGATTTCATGGCCCCATAATTGGCCTAAACGAGCAGACAAATGCCCCATAGGTCCACTACCAATTATCAATATTTTTTCCCTTTCACTTTCAGCGACATCATACAAACCAATTCGATTGAAAGCCTTATGAACAACCGCTAAAGGTTCTATACTGCTAGCGGACAAGAGTGAAACATCATCCGGAAGTTTATGTACGTATCGGGATTTTAATGTTACATATTCTGCATAACCGCCATCATAGTTTAAAACGCCTACTTCCTTTCGTTCCAGGCAAGCAGTAGAACGACCACTTAAGCACATTGAACATGTTCCGCATGATAGTATACATTGCCCTACCACTTTATCACCCATAGAAAAGTTGTTTACTTTTGAACCTATTCTTGAAATGACCCCGGAAAATTCATGGCCGGGAACTATGGGGTATTTTGCCCATCCAGTTTTATAATATCCAAGGTTGCCGCGCAAGACCTCCAAATCGGTTTCACAGACACCTACATAATGCACTTTTATCAATACATCGTTTGGTTTTAGTGGGTTGAGTACATATTCTGTTTTTTTAACATTATTCTGACTACTGAATTCAAGCACATCATATTTATTAGCAGCATATTGTTCTTTATAATCACGGAGATCAAATTTTTTGTCTGTAAGGGATTTTAGTTTCCCCATGAGATTATTCATTCTGTAGGTAAAAATATCTCCTATTTTTAAGTGTTTCTTCTTCATCAATGCCTGAAGTATGTCTGCAAAAAACAAATAGGTCTGAAAAGGGATTTGCGATATTATTTTCCAAGCGGGAAAAACGCCGATTGATCTAGCTGCAATAGCTTCCCGCCAGAACCTCCTTTTGATCTGGTCAGCTTTTTCACTGTGAAAATGGTATACAGATGCATTTGGTTTATAAACGATATTATATCCCTTATCCATCCAAAATTTCGCCCATTCCAAATCTTCCAAACCAGTCAATGCCTCATCAAAAGGATGTTCTGACCATAGTTTTTTTAGGATCATTGAATTGGCATTATTACAAAAATAATCCGGTTTTTTCTGTATTTGTTCTTTTTCTCCGTACATTCTGGAAAAATCCCTTATCTCAGAATAATTAGACTGTTCATTACCAAGCTGTTTTCCATAGGACAATGCAATTTGTCCATTAGAGGTAGTTTGATAAAAGCCACTCACTAATTCTTCCAGCCAAAGATCGGTGGCCGGAAGCGTGTGAGCAGAAATAATACAAATAAGATCTCCGGTTGAATTTTGAATTCCATGATTTATTGCATATCCAAAAGTGAAATCATCTTGTTCTATTTCTAATACTTTATGGTTCATTTTCTTTGCAATTTCTATTGTTCCGTCTGTTGAACCTGAATCCACTAAAATTATTTCTGTGTTTTTATACGTTTGGTTTTGGATAGAAACCAGTAGCTGTCTTAAATATTTCGACTCATTTAAAGTTCGAATAACAATACTCACTTTTGGGTTCGATAAAATCATGATTCCAGTAATGTATACATCCTGTATGTTTCGCCAAAAGAGGATATAATGTTAGATTTTATTTCTTTTTCAAAAGCAACAGAAGTAATTAAGATGGCATCTATGGAATGGTTAGCAAGCTCAGATTGAGAAATAATGGATAACCCTTCGAATTCACTGCCCTGTTTTTCCTGGTCATCATCAATAATACAGACAATTTTTATTCCGCTTTTTTCTAAGTAACCCAGCAATGAAAGGGCCGTATCGCTGGCGCCGTATAAGGCAACTGTTTTGATGTTGTCATTAAGGAGATTCTCAATTTTATTCTGGAAATAATCACCTAATTCCCGTTCAAGTTTTAGCAGATCCAGTTGATAATCAATAAAATGTTCTCTTAATTTTTGTAATCCTAGTTCTGTCAAAGATAGTTTATTTTGTTTATCTTTTACGAGAAGGGCATCATCAATCATTGATTGAATATGAACTTGAGATAACGCATGTTCAATATTTTTATCAGCATTTTCCAGAGGTAGACTTACAAATTCATTTTCTCTAATATACCTCAGGACGATAAACCTGTAAAACTCCTGTGAATGGCGAAAATATTTTAATTGTTCATTATTCATTTTTAGGCCTTTATCAAATTACCGCAGGATAAAATTGTCATTTCCTGAGTTGGACAAGATTCTTTTATACACTGCATAAAATATGCTACAGATTCGCTATTGTTTTTAAACATATCATAATGATTAGGAACTAGTGTTCTAATTTCTAATTCTTTGCACAATTCTGCCAGTTCTTTAGCATTGATATTGCCGATTATTCCTTTTGCTTCCCTTGCACTGTTTCGACCATTAATGGGAGCAAAAAAATAATCAAATTTATATTGCTTTAATTTTTCTGCAAGACCCTCATATAAAATGCCATCCCCCCAAAATAATAACGTTTTATCATAGCATGAAATAATAAATGAAAGGCAATCCGGCCGGCCAAACTCATCCTGTAAATCATAGTGAGCTGCGGCTATGGGTTCTATCTTGAATTCATTAATCATTGTGATTTTACCCGGTTCAAGAAAATTGATTTTATCAGATGATACTTCCACAGGACTTTTTTCATAAGCACCCAGGGAAGAATAAAGAATAAAATCCGTTGTGATTTTTGAAATTGTCCATGGATCCATATGATCCACATGGGAATGAGTACATAAAATTGCATCCAATTTATGAATTTTGTTCGGTGAAATAGGCGGCGGAAAATTTCGATACATAGTTTTATCATTTAACCCATTTGAATTTTCAACATAATCAGAAAGATAGGGGTCTATATACATAATTGTATCCTTGGTTTTTATAACATAGCCAGACTGGCCAAGAAAATAAATATGGATGTTTTCGTCTTGGATATCATTTTGTTCAATCTGTTTTATAAGGTTCATTTGCATTTTTAGTCCCCATAAACTCAGGCATAATATCCTGCCCGTCAGGATTAACTCCCTGCCCTTTCAATACTTGGAATAGGGTTATAAACAGTATTTTCAAATCTAGTAATAAGTTACAATGATCCGCATAATAAACATCATACTCAAATTTTTCTTCCCAAGATATTGTATTTCTACCTTTTACTTGGGCCAAACCTGTCATTCCCGGTTGAACTTCGTGACGCCTATTTTGAAAACCATTAAATCGGTTTTTATATTTTAATGGTAAAGGTCGGGGACCAACCAAGCTCATATCATTTTTTATTACATTAAATAAAGCAGGGAGTTCGTCCAGGCTTGTTTTTCTTAAAAATTTTCCAATTGATGTTATTCTTTTAGCATCGTGTTTTGAACCTAAAGATTCGCCTAGTTTCATTGTTCTGAATTTGTAAAAATTAAACACCTTCGAATTTTTACCTAATCGTTGATGTATGTATAAAACGGGTGGACCGTTGAATGCATAAATAATTAGAGTTATCAATAGGAAAATAGGACTTAATACTATTAACACCAAAAGACTCAATAAAAGATCAAGTAATCTTTTCAGCATGATATTTTCTCTAAAATCTCCAACATGATATTTACAAATTTTTCTAAAGGTTATCTAATAAAAATTGGTTTTTGGATAAATACTTTGTTGATCAATTGTATTCGTTTAGTCATATTTTATTGGCATATCTCATTTTTTCTGAGCAATGCCTACTAAAAGACTTCCCTTTCCTAGAAATTCTGAAATCCGAAAAGCTGTACGATGAATCAAAGGCTGTTTCTCTCGAGCTTGGCCCCAAACTTTATGATCATTAGGAAAAACACATAAGAGTTTCAACTTCATATCAAAATTCTTAAATAGGTGATGTAGAGTACGAGCGCTATATGCACGCATATGCTGCGGAGGTTGAATACACCCGAATCCCTTGGAAAATAATGGTGATATTTTACGTAAACTGGACACGAAAGAATTGTGATTAGGGACCTCAAAATGTAGTAATCCATCTGGACGAAGTGCGCCCAATATGTCTGCCATGAATTGACGAGGTTTTACTAGATGTTCCAAAACTTGGCATGCAAAAATCAAGTCGAAACATTCTTTATAATCCGAAATCAATTTATTTTTGATGGGTATGTTATGATCAGCGCTCCATTTTATCCACAAAGGATTAACCTCAAGTCCAGTCCAACTAATTTTTTCATTTGTAAAAGGGGCATAATAAATGCCTGGACCACATCCTATTTCTAAAACATCATTAATAGAACTCCCTTTTAATTTTTTATAAGAATTGATGCGGGCGCTAGAGTGTTTATTAGCAACCTTTTGACTCGCTTCAAATGTATCAATTAACATTAATAAATTTTCTTTTGGTGTTGATGACGAATCTGCACCCTTTTCCTTAAAAATAATTTCAGCACAGTAATCTAGACTACAATTCTGGCATGAAATAATATCATGATTTGACCACGAAAAGGATTTTAGATGGATTTTTTCCAAACAGACCGGACAAGGAGTAATGGTTTTTGTATTGTATTTAACCATAACCACTCTATTTTACTGAGTTAATAGTTAAAATAAATTTTTGAGCTAGAACCTCTATATCAAACTGACGGGCAGTGCGAGAAGCAGCGCGTTCCATTGCTTTTAGTTGTTTATGATTATCTAAAAGGCTGTGAAGCATACGAGCAGCTTGATCCGTATTCTTATACGGTAAAACAAACCCTGCACCCTTCGATTCCAAAATATTTTTCTGCCAACCTCCATAATTAATAATCATGGGTCTTCCAGCAGCTAATCCATCAAAAAATTTATTGGCAGAATTGTATGTCAGTTCAGGGATTGGAATTATCACTGAAGTACATACGGTAGCAGCAGAAAGAAGAGTTGGTAGCACTTGTTTTGAAACAGGAGGTATAAAAAACATTGTTTTTTCATAAACGCCTGTTGCCATTGCAAGGGAAATTATTTCATTTTTTTCCTTACCGTTCCCAGCAATAAGAAAACGAACCTCCGGATCAAGAGAACGCATAGTTTTAGCAATATGTACCAGGTAAGAAACACCATTTATTTTACCAAGAGAACCGGCATAAACTACTAGGGGGCGATTTTTTAGCCAGAGGAATTTATTACGGAAATCCTTTCCGGTTTGTCTAGGTACAGAAAATCTTTTGCGCTCTGCTGCATTTGGAATTATTGTAATGCGATTTTTCGGTATTCCTTTTGATTGAATACCTGTTGCCATCCCAGGGGATAATGCAATAATTCGTTTTGAAGCTTTATAAACTGCACATTCTAGTTTCTTGGAAAGATAAATAAGCAAAGTTGACTTTAATTCACCTATGGCAATTGGGATCTTTGGCCATAAATCACGTACCTCAAAAACAAGAGGATGACCACGAATTTTTTTAATAATTAAGGCAGGTATAGCTATAGTAAGGGGGGTGCTTGTAGCAAAAACTAAGTCAGACTTGATTTTTAACGATTGTTTTACAGCGTATGCTGAAAACATAATAAATGATAGTATGCGTCCATAAAAGTTCATTTTATGAGAATAAGTAACAGGAAGCCAATAAACATTAATACCATTTTCAATTGAAAAATTGTTTTTGATTCGACTGGAACAATCTTGTCTTAATGTAATCATGTGAACTTCATGTCCCTCTTTAACAAGCCGACTTGCAAATTCATAAGAACGAGTAGAGCCGGGCATGTTCGGTGTATTAAAATATTGATGGAAATATATAATTCTCATGTTTTAAACGTGTATTTCTTCCTTAAGTATCTATACGTATTTTTAGATTGACTATACGCTGTAAACCAGTCGCGTGAACTTGTTGAGGCATGTTCATTGTGATGAACTACCAAATCTGGAATATATGTTATTGGCAGCTCAAGCTTTCGTGATATTTCCGCTATGGACAATTCTTCTCCATAGAATGAAAAACCAATATCTAAATAACCACCGCGGAGAAAAAACTCTTTTGAAAAAATCATGCATGCACCGTGAGGAGCGTAAATATTTATTTCATTATTATTCGATTCTGATTTATTCTTCATTAATATATTTCTATTGAGAAATCTGCCAAAGAAATGGACGAGTTTAGCTGTAAAAGGATTTGAATAATATAATGCATAATAGCATTTTTGCATTAGGGATAAGGGATTTAACATGTGTGGATTTTGATCCATACCGGTTAATAACTGGATTATTCTTGGTGCAATAATAGTCTTTACCAAATTATTTTGCTTTAAAAGATTTTTAAAAATATCAGAATTATTGAATATAATATCATTATTAGCAACTAAAATCCAATTAGGGGATTGAGAAGAATTAAAATCTATTTTACTTAATGCTAGACCTATGCCTCCCCAGTAAAATAAATTTTCTTTTGAAGGTAAAATTGTTACATCTATTTTTGAATTATTGCCAATAATTTCCAGTTCTTTCACACTTTTTTGAGTTGATTGATTATCAACAATTATTATTGAAATTACTGAGTTATTACGACATTGATTTGCACTCAAAACAAATTTTTCAGTTATGGAGGTGTTTTTATAATTAACAGTAATAAGAACTATATTATTCATTTATTGGATTTGATTTTCTTGGTTTAAAGAAGAATATGGAAAAAACAATTAACCAAGCCATAATAACACTATTATAGTGAAATACACTTATCAAAGGTGAATAAAGTGTAAAACCATAAAACATTGTTAATGGCAAAAGCCAAAGGATAGACCCCTGTAAAGATTTATAATATGCTATTGTTGATACATAGCCTGCAACTGCACACACAATCAAAGAACCTATAATAGAAAAATCGTGAATTAATCCTCGTAGAGCGGTATAGATATTTGTATAGGTAGCTTTATGGACTAAAGTGTGGGAATAAAAACCCAATTCGCGATCGATGAGGCCCAAAATATTAAAAGGTCCTGCCAGTGTTGTCATACCTAATGAAACATCAACGTTTTGTAAATTTTCCATCCAGATGGTAAAAGCAGATAAGTAACCAAAGAAATAGAGTTTCACTCTTTCTACTATAAATGAAAAATATAGATCTCCACCCGCATCTCTAAGCCATTGAAGACCAATAAATAGACCCAGAAATAATACCCCAGCCAAAGAGGAAAAAATAAACATTTTTCTTTCCATAAAGCGCTGCAAGTTATCACGGGATATAACTCTGCCACCCAAAAAGCCAGCAAGCCAAAGAATAACCGATAATAAAATTGTTGATCGAGTTGTTTCCAGGGTCCCTTTGAAAACAGCAACAAATAATGGTGAAAGAAATAAAATAATATGCGCTTTTCTCTTTGCAAAAGTAAATCCAAAACCTGCAATGAGTGATGCAGGAAAAAGAAAGTATAAAAAGAATTTTAAATAAAAAGGGTAGATTAATATTTGGTTAAATCTTTCGGCTGTAATACTGCTCGGTAATAAAAAAATACTAAAAAATGAATAGTCCAACTGAAACTTACTGATACTAAAGCGAAGCAACAGGATAACACCTAAACATGCTAAACATGTCATTATAATTGTAGAATAATAAATCAATGGTCTGCTTCGTGAAAGTTCATTTGAATTTTGAGGAGATTTATACACTAAAAAAAGTTCTTCATTAAACGCCAATAATGAACCAACAGCAAAAGCGATAACCATAGCCGTCATAACCCATAGTCCAAATAAATACACTGTGAATTCAGAAGCGAATATCATTGGTACTAGAATAAAAAAACACCAAGACATCGTAAAAAATGCACCCGGAGCAAACCAAGACTTATAGATTGCACGCAGGACAAGAGAAACACCAATTAAAACAATAATGGGTAAAAAGTTTATCATGATTTGATGAATTTTTTGATATGTGATCCGGCAAACAATAAAGTACAAATAATATAAGATAGTCCAGAGATTATAGTTGTATAGGCAGTTGCTATTATACCGTATTTAGGAAGAAAAATAATATTTCCGCCCATGTTTATCAATACAGATATCACTATACAAAGCAGCATTATTCCTGGTTTTTCATTTAATTCCAGTGGTTTATGAATTAGTAATGCAAGCTGCCATAGAAAACCACCTATAAAAACCGGTAACAGTAAAAATTTTAATGATAGATCAATATCTGGAATCAAGAGAAGAATAACATTAAATATAGGTTCTTTGAATACATAAAAAGCGAGTAAAAAGGTAACAAAAATGAAGAGTTGGAATTTAATCCCCTTTATTAATGCATTGGCTGCTTCGGCACGTTTATCATTGTTCCAAAGGTTCATAATTCTTGGATGCAGAGCCATGGTGATTGGGAAAAGGATTAATGAAAAGATTCTTGTCATTAATTCAGTAAAGCTGGCATACGAGCCCATCAAGCTTGAATCAAAATATTTTTCAATAAAAAACCTATCTAAAAACCTCAATGAAATATTGGCAACAAACCAAAAAGACAATGGCCATCCATATTTAAAAAAATATGATAGGTGTTTCAAGTCTGTATTGTTCTTTTTAGATGTTTTAGTGGAACGAAAATTATTTATTACCCAAACAAATGGTAGTGCATACGCTAATACAACACCCCAAATTATACTCGTGAAACCTGCATGAAAAATAAGTATAAAGATCATTGGAAGGCCCATGGCCAAAATTGCTTGAAATGAGGTTAATTTTAGAACGGTGAAGGGTTGTTGGTCGGCTTGAAAATAGATACAGGAAATTGCAAATCCACCAATCATTACAGTTAGCATAATTAACATTATAACTGAAGTATCCTGTGGAAAAGAGATGGCTTGCAAAGTTATAATTAATACACCAGAACATAGTGTTGAAATAAACAGGCCTTTTTTTACTATACTTGAAAAAGTTTGTTTTTCTTGAAACGTTGAATAATAACGCAGAATGGATTGATTTAGCCATCCAAAACTAAATGCGGCACACATATTTGCAAATGTAAATAAAAGGCTAAAGCGACCATACTCCGCTGGTCCCACCAATCGAAAAAATAATATAACGGATAAAAGGCCTGTAATGCCAGGAAGGGCCTTCGAAAAGGCATATGTCAATGAATCTTTAAATAAATTAAATGTTTTGTTACTTGTATTATTTTCACCCATAAAGAGAGTTGGCTATTATTAACCCGTTAATGTGTTTTATGCTTGCTTTATGGGTTGGCTGGTTTTCAGAATATTTTTTGATTTACCACCCTTTGAATTTGATCGATTTGAATTATAGTAATCAGATTTTTCTGTAGTAAAGATATATTCTTGGGAGTAGATAGTAAACACAGCTAAAGCTAAACCAAAAAAGAAAAATAGTGAAATGGATATAAATGGTTTCGGAGATGTCATTTTTAAGGGTTTCAAAGGACCATCAATTACTTGAATCATGGTTGCTTCTTCTACTTCTTTTATTTTGGCTTGCTCATATTGGCTTTTTAATGTGACATAAAGGCTATTTTGAAGTTTTACCTCTCTAATGAGTCTATTTTCTTCAATGGATAAGGCAGCTGATTGGTTAATATTCCGATTTGTATGGCGAAATTCCTCTAAAGCATTTTCAGAGTTTCTTAAAGAAGTTTGAACTTCTACGATACGGTTTTCAATAAATAGGCGTTTTTCTCTGATTTGTTTTGTTTTCAACTTTATGAGGATTTTGCCTGATTCCTCAATGACAGCAGATGCCAAATCTTGAGCGTATTTAGGTTCAAAAGCATTTACATAAAGAGTAACAATCGGTGATAGTCTGTCTTTTTGTACAGTAATCATTTCCTTAAGGTCTTCAACGGCCATTTTTGATTTTACATTATCCTTTTTGTTAACATAATTACCTTCAGTTGCTAAAACATTTTCAAGTTCTATATTACTACCATATTCTTCAGAGTTAATTTTTTTATCAATAAGTTTTCGCATAAGATTTTCACTACGAACAATTTCCGGATAAAGCTCATCCCAAGGTATGCTTCTACCTGTTCCTGTAGGAAGATTTAACCCCAGTTGAGCTGCCATGCCAGTTATTCCGGAAAAAGCATTTCGATCTTCAGCAATAGGAAGCACTTTTGTAATTGATGTATATACCGGACTAGCAATGATAAAAACATAGATGCACGCAATACCTCCAAATAGGGATGGCAGTAGAATAAGTAAGCGTTTGGATTTTGCAAAAAGAGATATTACCGAAGAAATTGATATTAACCTTCTCCCTATTTGCTGGTTGTCATCTGTTTTTGCCGGTAGTTCTACATAAATTGCATTTTGTTCATTTTGTCTGGACTTTTTATTTATACCTGCAATTTCTTGATTATATTTAACCAAGTGTTTGGGTGGTATGGCATTCGCTTTTATCCAGCCTGATAGTGTTTGAGCTGTTACTTCAAAATATTCGGCAACCTGATATTGATGGCGGTAACCAAAATGCTGCATCACTTTTAATATAATTTCTTCTGCAGATTTTTGGTTATTTTGTTTCATAATACATGATTCAAAAGTTTAAAATATTCAGAACAACCCATTTAATTATCCAGATTAAAACGACCAAATTCATCGGTTTTCATCAAAATTATATCATATAATCCCCGGCCGTAAGATTTCGTTGATCCAACAATAATTAATTCATTAATGCAGGTTTCCTTAATGGCCCATCCCCAATCTGACTCACCTCCTTCAAATGCTCTATCCCATAGCTTTTGGCCGTTTTGATCAATTTTAATGATCATAATATCTTCATCACTGCCGGGATCATTTTGAAAATATGTTGTTGTACCTATGATAACAGCACCGCCATCAAATGTCGGTGTTGAAGTCCAGCGAGTATTTTCGTGACTACTGCCGCTATATATACCAGACCAAACCATATTGCCATCATAATCGATTTTGATAATTTGGGGATCATACCAACCATTTCCTCTGGAATTTGTTGAGGCACAGATCATATAACCTGAGGGATATGCTTCATGAATTGAATATCCTATTTCATCATATGCACCAGACGAACCAAATGTTTTTTCCCATAATTGAGTGCCAACAGAATCTATTTTAATCAGATATATATCCTTACCTGCATCAGTATAATAATCCTTATAGCCTACTAATAGGAATCCTTTATCATCCAGTTCGATGATATCATACCCCACTTCATGATTGATAACACCATATGATTTTTGCCATAGGAAATTTCCATCTGAATCCAGCTTTATAATATACATATCATTGTTGCCATGGCTAATACCCGGTGAGTTGGATGTACCAATGATCATGTAATTGCCATTGTTTGTTTCAATTACTTCATAGGCTAAATCCAAATTGGGTCCACCCAGAACCTGATCCCAAAGTAAATTGCCATAATAATCCACTTTTAGTATATAAACCTGTTTTACACTACCAAAAGAAGAGGAATAACCCACAGCAATAAAACCGCCATCCATGGTTTGTTTTACAGATATTAATTCATCATTTTCAGCACCACCAAAGCTTTTTTCCCACATGCCAAATCCATCTTCATCTGTTTTGATCATTAATGCGTCCCGAGTCCGGTCAGATCGATGTTCTTTAGAGCCAACAACAATATAACCGCCGTCAAACGCTTCATCAATTCCCCAGCCATAATCATAAAAATCCGTGCCAAAGGTGCGCATAAAACCGGTATCTACAGGAGGACCGTTTACATAGGAAACAATTCTTTCGCAAGAAACAGCAATCAATGAAATAATCATTAGAAAGTATATATATTTACTTTTTAAAACCATTTTTCTTATAAACTCCTTAATAATAGAAGAAAAGTTGCAAAGGATCCTACCGTGCTGGCAAATGTTTGTAATACATCCAAGTATGTTATTTCGTTTTTATATATTTCTTTTTCTGAAACAAAAATTGAAGCCCCTTCATGAACAGGAGGATTGTTAAATAATCCACTTGCTGGAGCGCCACGACTATTGGCATATTTTACATATACCGTTTTTTTATCTCCTCTGGATGAAATACCGCCTGCTAATTTTATATAATGTCGCACAGATTTTCCTTTTTCCCAAGAAAAATAACCGGGATTATTTACTGATCCCAATACCTGTACTAAACCGGGTTTTTTGGGAACTACAATTCTATCGTTATGGTTAATAACGACATTTTCATCAAGCCAACCTACTTGCAGCGTATCTCTTTCGATTGTAATGCCCTCTTTAAATGCTGTGGGCAGCAATCCGCCTGTTTTATTTATAAAAGACGATAAATTTTCACTGGAACTCAAAATGGGGTATCTCCCGGGATATGCGACTTCGCCTACAATCAATGCAGTATATGATTCTTTTGAATCCATTTTTTTAGGGATGGATAATCGATCAAAGGGTTTTAATTCAAAATTTGCATTTTCATCACCATTGATAATCGAATTAATGTCAATTTGTATAGGTGAAAATCCATTATCATGCTGATTGTGTCGAATAAGAACTGCCTTATCAAAAGCTGCAGATGAATTTTCGCCGAAATATAAACCACCAGAAATTTTTAATAAATCATGGACTGTCATACCTAAAAACCAGGGATAAGTACCGGGACTGGCAATAGGACCTTCAGAGATTACTGTTTGCAAAGAAGTCTGAATTTCCGGAATAAAAAGACTATCGCCATTGTGTATAATCATTTCTTTTGCTGCATCTAAAGAAACAATTTCTGAATTCAGGCTTTGATCGTGTTTATGGATTACAACAAGATGCAAACCAGCATTGGGTTTTAGGCCACCAGCAAATTTTAGCATATCATCTACTGTTTCATTCTTTAAAGATTCGTAATACGCAGGACGCCACACACCACCGGCTATAGCAACAATGCTTTCGCGGACAGGGATATGAATAATATCTTGATCCATTAAGTGAATATCTAGTGGTTTTTGCCTTGCATTTATAAAATTGTACAAATCAAACGAATTTACCGTTTCACCATTTCGTGTTATTATAATATTCCGCAGGGATCCTGTTGTATCAATTCCACCTGCCTGGGTTAGGATTGATGTAAGTGTTGCATATGGATTTACTGCGTGGATACCAGGAGAAAAAACTTCGCCGGTAATATGAACATTTATCCCTTTTAATTTGCCTAATGAAACTTCCATAAATGTAGTGGGTGTTTTTGAATCTAAGGTGGAATATACCTTACTATATTGAGATTGAATATATTTCCTAGCCTGGTTCAATGATTTTCCACCCAAATACAATAATCCTACATTATTAACAAAAATAGTTCCGTCACGATTTACCGTTTTTTCAACATAGCGTTCTGCTGCACCCCATAGAGAAATAATTATGTCATCTCCGGGACCAATAGGATAATCATCTGTAACAGGGCGATTTTGCCAAAAGGATAATGTATCTCTCACTAAAAAATAATTGTAACCATAGTGATTTAAACCTCTATCTCTTTCTATAAGCGGTAGTAATGTTTGTAAATCACTTAGTTGAGTACGCATACTGGCAATTTTTAATTTGTAATACGCTAATATATCCTGGGGTTCTACTAATATTTGCGTGGGAATTTCATCTATAATTACATCATCCCTAGCCATGGTTTCTGAAATAGCTTCTTTAGCCTGTTTTTCGCGAATTATTTCTTCATAGGCTTTCTGAATTTTCTTTAATTCATCTAACGATTGAGAAAAAACTCCACCGACGAGTAATAATAATAATATTGTTAATAATTTACTTCGGATATTCATAATAATCTTTAATTTAGTTCGAGAAGGTATGAAATTTATACTGTAATATCCGATATATTTTTAATAATAGCCAGTAAGTTGGTGATTACACTAAAAACTTCTGAAATATTAATTTTGGATATATATAATTTGTATTTCTCAACCACCCCTTTATAAAAATCGGTTATGGGTTATGAGGCTCGAAACGATTGAAAAACTCCAGTCTAAAGGCTTCCCCCTTAACCGTATTCAAATCCTTTATCCGTTTCCCGTTAGAAGGTCGGCTGACGGCGGAGAAGCGCTTTCCTTGGGTATGTTAACGTCCGCAGAATCATGATGTCTTTACGTTTACTGAAGAAAGGAGATTGACTGCCTGCGTTTCACCTTCGGCGGTCTGACCACATTATCACCGCCAGCAGGCGGATCGCAAAGACAAATATTTTTTTCTTTTTTACAAATTAATAACATGGCTTGAATGGTTGGGAAGACTTTATAGGTTGGTGGAGAAAAAAGAATGCTTGAGATCCTTCTCCCGTCAAGTCAGGATCAGGATGACAGTATTGGGGATTTGGGAGGAATTAAAAATAAATGATTTTTTCGATACCCAACATGATGGTATTGGTAAAGCGCAGGCCCGTGGCTTCATCTATATAGATATTATCCTTTGTAAAGCCCAAGTGCTGCTCGTGCTGGTATTCGTAATAGAGATTAAACCAAAAATCTTTGTATTTATAACGAGTATCCAGGCGAAGCTCCATTTTGACTTCCGGGACTCGTGTATATATCACTCCATGGCGTTCATAATTGAAGCCGGGGATAAACGACCACTTATCACCCATATATCCAAAAAAGAGGAGAAAATCATCGGAGTCAGCACCGCTATGGGCGGCCCATCTGCGACCTTCGTACGAACTATAATCATATCCAGCTCTATCATACCAGTTTGGTGAGATTCTAAACACATGAGAATATGCCTGAATCAGACGTGCATATTCAAAACCCAGAACCAAATCAGGATGATCAAAAAATCCGTATTTACGGAAACCAATAATTGTTGCAATAGCATGATCAGGCTGGGTCAATAAATCACCCCAAGAAGCTCTATGATCATTAGTCCCTAATTCCAAAAATACATTAAACCCGGAAGCAGGGACAGATATGGATACAAAGCCGGACATGGTCTGATCCCAGGGATCGTGGCCCCAAATGGGTGTATACGGGTAGTCTACTTTATCTTCTACGTATAATGCTTCCCAGATAAGATTAGCGGCGTCTTGCATAGTCCAATCCATGCCTACATCATAGCCGCCCGATAAGTAATTGCGGCTTAAACCAATTGATAATTCTGTACTGCCGTGGTATGTGATTACACCCGTAAGAGCAGTGAAATACGTGGCGTCATTACCTGTTTCTTCATTCAACTGGCCCAGAGTATAGCGAAAGTTTAACCCGGCCTTGCCCCAGCGCAGTTCACGAATAGTCCCCAGCATATAATTAAAGAACCCTTCTGTATTATTTGTCATGGATAATGTAGAGTGTATACCCGGTCCCCACCACATGGATGCATTGCTGATTCCCACACCTAATCCTTTGAAATGCAGATAAATCTGAGCTTCCCTGAAACCGGACGAAATAAATTGGCCATCGGGCTTTATGTGACTATCGTTGAGCGCTGAAAACATATGAGAACGTGAAATTACCATTGCGGAATCATTTGCACTGGAAAGCCAATAGGGCTCAACGCTAAAGGCAATGAAATCGTTATAATACGATATATTCAACCCCTGAAACCAACCACGGCCTTTACCCATAAAGCGTACGTCCATATTCTCCTGATTGGATGTATTATCGTTGGAATACTGCTCATGACGGTAGCGAATTGTTAGTTGACCTTTTTTATGGGGAATATAAAATGGGCGGATTATTGTAGAGCTAATTTGTAATGAATCGGCATTTTTATACTGTTCTTTTTCAATTGAAAGAAGGTAGAATGGATCTGCGGGTACATAGGTTTGGGCGGAAGAGTAAGAAGGAAAAAGTAAGAAGGAAAAAGTAAGAAGGCCTACCTGCGCTATCGCCTTCGGGATGTAAGGACTGGAAAGTGGTGTGTGGTTAAATATGAAAAATAACATTCTGTATAATTTATCGAAGAAAATTTTTAATAGTGATATGTTTGTCGATCGAGTCATTTAGTCTACATTTATTAAATTATTGGGTCAGAATTAAGTTTGTGAAAAAAATAGAATATGTCATTAGCGGTGAAATTAGGGAGAAATTGGATTAAATGTAGGGAAAATGTTAGA
>Ga0208335_1000219_pt1 | contig 23297 bp, 22 predicted proteins | sample DeeseametaMP0759_FD_184202 | JGI IMG/M metagenome (GOLD analysis project Ga0208335, IMG submission 184202) | Marine microbial communities from the Deep Atlantic Ocean - MP0759 (SPAdes) | ecosystem: Environmental > Aquatic > Marine > Oceanic | place: West of Cape Town, South Africa, South...
CGCAAAAGGGTAGCAAAGCAACGCTTTTGACGGTCGGGTTGAATGCCTGGTTAGGTGTTTTTCCTCATATTTTGAATAATGCTTATCGTCATTCTTTTCCCGTATAAAAGAGTACTTTGGCCTCCAAGAATATACGTAAATCGGAGTTTGGTAGATATCTTTAAGCCTGATGACTTTTGTAGGTTGACACGATGGTAAAGCGAATGTGTTACTGACAATGAGAATCTCATTTGATAGTTCGCGTTTCAGTTTTTCATGAAGAGCAACCATACCTCCAGGGAAAAGATAACAGAATAGAATAGAAGCATTGCTGAGTTCAGCCTTCTTGAAATCTTTGCGATAAAGCGTAAGGTTATTCAGACGTAAGCTGTATTTCAGAATTATTGAGACCAACCATGGAAACCATGACAGCTCGTAGCCTATCACTTGTTGACGCGGGTACTTACGGGCCAGAGCGATAACGAGCGTTCCCCAACCAGAACCCAGATCAATTAAAGGACCATTTACAGGCCTATCTATTGAAGCAAGCATGGCTTGACAAGCCTTGCCTGAGCTCATCATGGGAGAAATACCAGTTTGCAGCGTGGTCCAAACAATGGACATGCCCGCCAAAAGAACGAAAACAAGAAGCATTAGATTAAGAAGAACCATGTTAACGATGATCTAAGACTTGTCGAAATTTCATTATTTTTATTTTCACCTAACGCTTCGCATCAGCGGTCGACAAAGCGCGTAGCGGTTTGGCGATCCGGCTGCATGCGCTTGTTATGTTTTGTGTAATTTCTTTGCTGCAACAAAATAGCTAGATGCTCCTTTGAATATTTCTTCGGACTCAATGGCCTCGAATTCCCCTTTTGCTAACAAAATGTCTATGTCACTACTTTTTATTCTTCTAATTGGAATGGGAATTACTCCAAACTTACACAATATCCGAACCAGCTGTATCTGGAGATTAACTAAAAATGACATCTTTTGCCCTAAGCAAGGCGTTACAGAAATAAATATGCCGTCAGGCTTTAACAGGTCATTTATTCGATACACAACATTTTGCGGATTGGGTACTGTGTGCAACATGTTGAAAGCTAGAATCACATCAAATGATTCATTTTGAAATTTATCTTCAAATAAGTCCGCCTTTTCGAAGTGTACATTATCAATTTTACTAACAACTGCTTTCTCTTTTGCTATCCGAATCATCTCAGATGAGATATCGATACCTTGTATTTCTTTCACCTGACTGGAAAACTCACAGGATGCTGTGCCGGTTCCGCATCCATAATCCATAACGATATAACTATCTTTGAGGTGCTTTTTGGTGTTCTCCCTTGCCTTTTTATGGATGTATTCAAAACGCTTTTCTGTCTTGTCATAATTTTTTGAAGCCTTATTCCAAAAATCTTCCGACTTATTCATTGTTTATAGCTCCTTGAAAAACATAACGCCTAAATAAGCGGCGGCTGTAAGCCGTCGCGCTTGATTGCCTTGTTATGCATGATTATATATTACGGGCATATGTCCCTTCCATTTCAGCCAAGTACTTTCATCTAATATTAGTTCGGCCATGAAACTACCAACATTGATTCTGCTTGTTGCTCCAGAATCAAAAATTGCATTTCTAACGGGAGAGGGATAAACGTCATATTCTGTGATTTCTGTTTCGTCTGTCAGTGCGTCAGGTCGAACAGCGACCCATTCAATAGTTTTATTATTTTGCCCGATCTTAGTGCGTAAGAAGTCTGCTGCTTTTTCATTATCTAGGTGTGGAGGTAACAAGGCCCTTAATATGGCAACAACTATACGCTGGCTGAGTGGTGGTTTCTCGGGGATATCTCGATTACTGTTCCCTGTAGTATTCATTAGTATTACTTTTGTTGGTCTGTCAGCGTTATTGGATTGAATTGCGCTACATATGCATTCAATAGTTTCTGTTACAAGCAAGCGAGGCATTCCGAACATGCCTTTAAAAGTAAGGTTATGACCGAGGCAAGAAACAACAGCGCCGCAGCCTTTTACATATCTCTTCATTTCTTCACTACTTAATTCATGAACAGAGGATTGTATTTTTAATAAGTTAGGATTTTCAGGCAGGGAGTCGAGTGACCGCACAATTGCATTAACTTCAACTCCTTGACTCAGTAGTTTATCGACTACGAGCCGTCCTGTTGCGCCACTTGCTCCTACAACTAAAACTTTCAAAAAATCTCCTTTTAAAAATGACTGTTCAAATTTATGGTGCATAACGTCGCCATAAACGGCCGAGCGTAGCGAGGTCCAGGCCACAAAGTGGCCGTTGTTTAATGGCCTTGTTATACATGGGCTAGATATGCGCTCCCATGCTTAGGCGCTCTTCAATGGAAAAGCCCAATGAGTTATAGAAAGCTGCAACTTCTGTATTTGTAGTTCTAATTTGAAGATTAACTTTAACACAACCAATCTCCTTTATGAATTTTATAGCGAGTTTTACAAGGGCCGCGCCTGTACCATTGCGGCGATATTTTGGTAATACTCCAACAGCATATAACCATCCACGATGACCATCATAACCTGCCATACAAGCACCGACTAGACGACCATAACTTTCGGCGACAAATATTAAATCATCTACTGCCAGCTTTGCATTAATAACAAGTGATGGTTCGTTATGTGGAGGATCATCAGGAAATATTTCATTCCAAAGTTCAATCAACCCATCCCGATCAGTGATTTCATATTTCCGAATTTTCATGATTTATTCAAAATGTATAACGTCCTGATGAATTGCCAGAGGGGGAAACTCAAGAGTTTTGTCGAAGCTAAAACGTTCTAAATACCGATAAACAGAGGGCTGAGATGCACCCCCTCTGGTCAATTCAATTAGCTTGTTCGCAAATTTTATATTTCTTTCTCATTTCTTTAAAATGGCCTTTTGGCCTTCAAAAAGAATGTTCAAAGGCCCGTATTTGGCCTATATTTTTAAAGATGATAAATTATATCAGTTGATTCTAGGCATAAATCTGATCCGACCCGATTTGTGATTTGTATTAGCAGCCAAACCGATGGTGATGTGTGAGACCGATGAATTGGTTTGTATTTGCCTCAGAAGAAGTTTCATTGAACAGACTCTTCCCTGGAGTCTCCATTACGACGACAGAACCTCCTCCAGGAACGTATTTTACATGGTCCAAATAGACATGGGAGGCTGTCCGAGAATTCATCATGGAATAGTAGGGTGGAACGCCGGATGGCCGGACCCGTCCCACCAAAAGCCTGATATTTCGTATAAAATGAAAGATTTCGGATTGAAATCGGTGGCTCACTGTGTCCTCTTATGGAGGGTCATCTTTCCTTAGGTGGTAATACACTTTCCAACTCTACCTTATTCAACAGCACGTTCGCAGCAGTCTGAATATGAATTTCGGCTGAGGGAAGTAAAGGCAAACTGGTGATGTGCTTTTGTTGGACGAGCAGCTCGATTTCCGTGCATCCCAAAATACACGCTTCTGCCCCTTGTGCTTCAAGCTCACGAATCGCTTTTACCATTTTCGTTCTCGATTCATCTCGAAACACATTGTACGATAATTCTTGGTGGATAATCTCATAAATTTCTTCTTGAACCCGCTCCTCTTCCGGGACTAAAGTTGTGATACCATGGCGTAATAAACGTGACTTCAAGTAATCCTCTTCCATGGTCGGTTTCGTCCCAATCAATCCTACTTTTGAAAACCCTTGTTTTTTCGATTGAAAGGCACAACAGTCGGCAATGTGCAAAATTTTTAGTTTTGGAAACTCTCTTTCGACTGCTGGTACACAGATATGACCCGTGTTGGAGGCAATCACCAAAATGTCACAACCTGCCGCCACAAGCTGACGAATTCCGCTGAGGAGATGTGTTTCAACGTTGGCAAACGACTTCAAGGTAAGGTAATGAACGTACTCATCACAATCAACGGAAACCATGACAATGGACGGATTAGGAGACATGAGATGGTAGCTGGGAGTATTCGCGAGAACTATCTCGTTGATGCCTTTGAAGTAATCTAAACCCGAGACATAGGAGATTCCTGTTAAAATGCCAAGAGTGGGAACTCCTCGCCTAGTGGAGGCAGAGGTTGGAATTTGTCTTTTTTGAGTCATCAATTTTCATTCCTGTTTAGGTCCTTGTCTGTGAGCTTCCGGAAAGTGAGAGGAGTCCGTTTGTTTTTCGTCTCCTTTCGGTCGCTAAGTTTTGGCCTAAATTACATCAAAGCAACCTTCGATTCAAGAATTTTCTTGCCTAAAAAATGTTTTCTTTTTCTTTTTGATCTTCGCTGCAACTCTGTGAATGGAATGACTCTTTTTTGTGCATGCGAACGACAAGCTGAACTTTCCGACCGTTTATTTAAGTCGAAAAGCTTTGCATAATTTTGACTTTATTTTGAAACTCAAATCGGCGATATACCGGATAAGTTCTAGCGTCTTGTTCGCAATTTACTTGGTCCGACCTCCGATTCTCTTGGTCGGACCTCCGATTCTGTTTCAAGAAGTTTGCTGCTCGACCTGCTTTCGTAAGCGTTCAAAGAGGTCAATTCCAAACTGACGAAAAACATCGATCATGTCAACAAACACCCAGTTCTCCCCGATCCGATCGCCTTCTCTAAGCCAAATGTCTATCCCATTAAAGGCGATCTGATTGCCTGTTGCCGGACAGTCTAGATACTGGCCGGTATGGGTGGCTAACACGCCCGGAAAGCTGGAGGCGCCCATAATGTGACCTTCTGCAAACAGAGAGTCCAAATCTTGCACCTGGCGATCAGGAAAGGCATGCAGCCAATGTTTCTGATGAAAATCCTCAAACTCTTTGAGACTGCGACAACTACCGATGCCAGAGGGACCATACCACTGCAATTGAGGATGAAAGAACTGGGCCATACCCATGCTCTCCAGTTCTGACTCGTCGAATTGATTCAGACCATCGTAGATCATAGACCTAATGAGTTGTAGGCTTTGCTCTGATTCCTGTTCATCTTGAGTTCCCAACAGGAGACCGTTACTGGTTCGTGGAGGTAGCCACAACCCAACCGCGCCCCGATCAGGTGGCAAGATTGGAAAACCAGCTTGTTGCATAACATCCGGCACATCGAGCAATAGGTGAATTTCAACAATCTGACCTTCATCCATTCGACAGAATTCGCTCCAGCGGATCTGTACTTCTTTTCCGGTGGCTGGAATCGTGAGCCAGTCTTGTTGAAACGACCCTGTAAAATGGCCTAGACCGCAAACCCACTCCCGCCCGTCGAATTGTCCGTTGACCCGACCGTTGGACGATCCACCAAAGAAGATCGTGCTCTGCCGTTTAATATCAGGGAACGAATGCAAGAGCGGCTGCCAAAATGTTGAATTGACTGCATCGATTCCCTGTTGTTGATTGATAGGGTGGGGGCCCATCCAGGAGATGTCCTTAGCGACATAAACTCGCATAATATTTGCAATATTATCAGCTTTAGAGCTATTCAACTCCTGCCAAAAATCCCATACAATTTTTTTGTTTTTCTGCGTCAGTTCAGTTGTCATTATTATTTTCCAGGCAAAATTTTTATTAATTTCTGATCTTTACTGCAACTCTATGAATGAAAGAGTTCTTTTTTTTGCGTTGCGAACTTATTATTATCAGGTAAAATTGCCTTATAATACGATATTATTGGTTAAATCAGGCATGTTTTCCTGAATAAGCGTTTATTTCACGTTAAATCAGGTAAACTTGCCTGATAGTACCTGCATCAGCAGTTAAATCAGGCAAATTTTACCAATATGTTGATATTAACAGAACAATAGTACATACTCGCACTATGAGCGGCTCATTTAACTGGAATTAAATTTTTATGTCAACAAATAATTCAAAAAAAACACTGGTGGAAGAAATCCGTGATTTGATGAGACGTGAACATTATTCCATCAATACTGAGCGCACCTATTGTGATTGGGTTCGGCAGTTTGTGAAATTTCATCGATTGCAAACTCGGGAGTCCCTATATGTTGAGTCAGAAAAGAAGGTTGAGGAATTTCTGACTTATTTGGCAACCGAAAGAAATGTTGCGGCATCAACACAGAATCAATCCTTCAACGCCTTGGTATTTCTCTATAAACGGGTACTTAAATCTCCATTGGAAAATATAAAAGCCGCTCGTTCACGTAAAGGTGCGGGGATTCCGGTTGTCTTGACTCGTGAGGAAGTGAAACAAGTCTTGTCTTTGTTAAATGGAGTCCCGGAACTGGTGGTCAAATTATTGTACGGTTGCGGTTTGCGGATAACCGAGTCAGTGCGTTTGCGAGTGCAAAATATTGATTACGGCTACAGGCAGGTAACGATACGCGACGGCAAGGGGCTGAAAGAACGCGTTACTCCGTTTCCTGCAAATATGGAATCTTTGCTTCACCATCATTTGGAGAGGGTGAAGGCAATTCATAAACATGATTTGGAACAAGGATATGGTACCGTTTTTTTGCCTCACGCATTGGCCCGCAAGTATCCAAACGCTGAACGAGAGTGGAATTGGCAATATGTCTTTCCCGGTCGGGGGCTCTCAAAAGACCCTCGTAGTGGAATAATACGCCGTCATCATCTGGATCAATCGGCGATCAACAGAGCAATAAAGCAGGCTGTCCGTAAAACTGAAATTACCAAAAAAGTGAGCGCGCATACATTCCGGCATAGTTTCGCTACACATTTGCTACAGCGTGGAACAGATATTCGCACTATTCAGTCATTGTTGGGTCACAAGGATCTGGAAACAACCATGATATATACTCATGTGTTGAAGCAGGGCGGAGAAGGTGTCGTGAGTCCATTGGACGATTTATGATTAGTTGCCATTTCAAGGAAAAATGTAGAGTGTTTTTCTTGGCTTTATGCTTGATCTATAATAAAATTATCCTCATCACTCTTTGTATTTACAAACATAAACAGAATTGATGAAGCAGTAAAAAGTCCAAATGGTACACTTGCTTGTCATTCCCCCGAAAACGGGAATCTGTTCCCCGATCGAGTCGAGGACAAGCATTTCAGATACTTACAAGTTCCTGGATTCCTGCTTTCGCGGGAATGACAACTTCTTACGGAACAAACAGAATTAGACTATGTCGATATTTTTTCAATCCATAAAATTATAAAAAACTGACCTGATGTTCCAGTACCGTCCAGAGCGAATTATCATCGACCAAGCAGTTGCGGCAGAACCTCTAACCGTGCAAATTTGCGAACGCTTTCCAGAAGTTCCGCAGCAGGTTGTGGAAAATTTCGCCTGGCATCAGGACGAATCCGGAACTGACCCTCTGCGGAATCCGCTCACGCAGGGGAAGAAGACCCTGCATCTTAAATATTTTAAAGGTACATCAATTAAGGCTTGTCCGGGATTTTCGAATGAGCTAGTCTGCTGCAATTATTTTACTCTGGATTTAATAGAAAACTGTCCATTTGAATGCACATACTGTATTCTACAAGCATTCCTGAACAAACCGGTTATTACGGTTCACGCAAATCTGGAAGAAATTCTGGAACAAGTCCGGCAGCGTACTGCCGCGCAACCTGACACTTTGTTTCGTGTTGGAACAGGAGAGCATTCTGACAGTCTGGCGCTCGACAATATCCTGGGCATCAAGGCGCATGTGATCCGTTTCTTCGCGAAACTGCCTAATGCTTTGCTTGAACTTAAAACAAAGTCGAAGCATGTTGAACATTTGCTCGATCTTCCGCACGGCGGCAAAACCGTAATTTCGTGGTCGGTAAATCCGGAAGCCATTGTTGAACAGGAAGAACACAAAACAGCGCGGCTGCATGAACGACTTGAAGCGGCCAGAATGGCTTCTGCGGCAGGATATAAAGTCGCTTTTCATTTTGATCCCATGATCAACTATCCGGATTGGGAAAAAGGTTATCAGGAGTTGGTTGAGCAAATATTTGACGCTGTTCCTCCGGACAGAATTGCCTGGATCAGTTTGGGTGCATTACGTTATATTCCTTCGCTGAAATCCGTTGTGGATGAGCGCTTCCCAAACAGCCGCGTTTTTCTGGGTGAGTTTGTTCCTGGAGAAGATGGAAAAATGAGATATTTAAAAAAAATCCGCCAGCGACTTTTCCGGAATGTTCAACAGAAAGTTGAAAAATTGGCGCCACAAATACCAACTTATCTTTGTATGGAAAAAGGTTCAGTCTGGGAAAATTCAATGCCCTATCAGCCGAAAACCGCTCCGGACGTTGAGGAACGGCTTGCAAGCAGCCTTCGGAAGCGTTTTCCCGTGGAGGCTTGATGTCTGCTGTAAAACTGACAGACACCGTTGCTTTGTTTCCTCTGCACGGTACAATTTTATTGCCGGGTTCCGTTCTCCCCCTCCATATTTTTGAATCACGCTACCGACAAATGGTAGAGCACGTCCTTGAAAATGATGATTTGCTAATTGGCATAATACAGCCTGCTGCGCAGGATTCTAAAAAGCTGTGCAAAATCGGTTGTGCCGGCTCAATTGAACAGTCTCAACAACTGCCTAAAGGAAATTTTTTGATCCAACTTCATGGTGAATCCCGTTTCCAGATTGTTGAGGAACTGGAAACCGATACACCATACCGAATCGCAAAAGTTGAATATTCTTCTTTTCCGCATGATACGGAAAATTCAAGCCTCTCAAAAGATTCAAATCTTTTGTATCAAAACTTCAGAAAATATTCTGAAAAAAATAAGTTGAAAATAGAGTGGGCAAAAATCGAAGATATTCCCGCACATTACCTCGTTAATTTGCTCAGCATGAACCTTGATTTTTCCGGAATTGAGAAACAGACTCTGCTTGAGTCTCCAGACTTGAACACACGTTTGGACGACCTGATTTGCCTCATGGAAATGTCAAATCCGAATGAAATCATTTCAGAATCCTCACCTAACTTTCTAAATTAAATTCTACCTAAAATGAAAAATATTTTTGCACTCCGTTTTTACAAAATTTTATTTTCACTTTGCATCATCACATTTGTTTTTGTTCCGGCATTTGCGCAAACTTCCGGAACAGCTTATCATCCTAATCCTGTTATCGGTTTAGTGGACGGCGTGCCCGTAACTTTTGAAGATGTGCGCAACAAAAAAGCGAACGACCTCAGTCTGCAACTTTATCAGCAATTGAGTGTCCGGTTGATGGAATACGCCCTGGAAAAACTTACAGCAAAACATCCGGAAATCAAACTGACTCCGGAAAGAAAAGCGACACTCAGAGATATTATTAAAATTTATGAGCAAAATAACTTGCAGGAAAGTGGAACTCTGGATCAACTCCGGCCTCAGATTACGCAGTTTTTGGAACAACAAATTCGCAGTCAGCATTTGTTGGACCAGTACTCATTGGCTCTTGAAAAGGGCTGGATCGTTTCTCATTTGGAAGCACCCTCAGATTTTCTGCTGCAAGGAAATATTAAAACCGCCTATCTGAGAGGCAACAAAAAAGCATCTGTCATTCTGCTCGAATATTCCGATTACCAGTGCCCTTTTTGCGGGCGGGTACAAACTACGATTCAAAAACTTATCAAAAATTATCAGGACCGTGTGGCATTTGGTTATCGACATTTCCCGCTCGCATTTCATCGTGAAGCTGACGAAGCAGCCATTGCCTCAGAATGCGCGCGTGAACAAAACAAATTCGAAGAAATACATCTGCTGCTTTACGAGAATCCTAAAGCACAGGCTGTGGATGATCTAAAAAAATATGCCCGTAAAATTAAAGTAAAATCCCCAGAAAAATTTGATCAGTGCCTTGATAGTGAAAGGTATCGTGGATTAGTAAATGAGGATATGAAGGACGGAGCGGCGCTGGGCATTACCGGAACTCCCGGATTTTTTGTCGGCCTTTTCGACCCTAAGTCCGGTGGAATTCAGGGTGAGGTCCTTTCCGGCGCGCAGCCTTATAGTACTTTTCAACAAACCTTAGATAAATACTTGAGTCGCCGCTAAAAATAATGAACGATCCAGACCTCCGAGAGGCACTTGAGAAAATAGATTCGCCGCGCATCCTCGTCGTTGGCGACTTGATGCTGGACCATTATTCATGGGGTGAAGTGGATCGTATTTCTCCCGAAGCGCCGATTCCCGTAATGCGCGTTCTCCGTGAAGATCAACGCTTGGGAGGCGCAGGCAATGTCGTGATGAATCTGGCCACTTTGGGCGCGGAAGTGCTCGTCTGTGGAGTCACTGGAAAAGATAAAACCGGTGGGACTATCCTCAAGCTTTTGTCCGAAAACGGAGTGGATTATTCCGGAGTGCTCATTGCAGAAAATTATAAAAGCTGCCTCAAACACCGCATGATTGCCGGACAAACTCATTTACTCCGGATGGATATAGATCCAGATCCGGATTCCCCTTTACCTCAAAAACAGCTTATTTCGTACCTGGAAAAAACAATTCCAAGTTCCGATGCAGTTGTCGTTTCAGACTATGGCAAGGGTTTGCTCAGATCTAAAACTCTTGAAGCAATTGCAACTTGCGGAAAAAAACACGGAATTCCGGTAGTGGGCGATCCTCGAAGTACAACAAACTACAGCATTTATCAGGATTTCACCCTCATAAAACCGAACCGTAAAGAAGCTGAAGCGGCTGTTGGATTTGCCCTCAAAGATCAAAATGATGTTCTCAGAGCCGCGGAAATGCTGCAGGCTGAAGTGAAACTCAAATATCTGATTATCAGCCTCGATCGGGATGGCTTACTTCTTTTTCACAGTCCGCAGGATTATCATTTTATGGCGGCGGAAACACAGGAAGTTTTTGATGTTGTAGGAGCAGGAGACGCTGTCAGTAGTATGCTGGCTTTTATGCTCGCCGGAAAGGCAAAAATTGAGCACGCCGCTTATTGGGCACAACTGGCTGCGAGTATGGAAATACAACATGTAGGTGTTGTTTCATTTTCCAAAAACGAACTACTGCAACGTTATGACTTTGGCGAAACATCATCGAAAATCATGACTCCGGAACAACTCTGTCGCTCACTGCCACAGGAACTGCCGGTAGTCTTTACGAATGGTTATTTTGATGAAATTTCTGCAGGACACTTGAAATTTCTGCATCAACTAAAGACACTAAAGGGCTTTAATGTTGTTGCCATCAACAGTGACCGCAGCATTACCGAGCAAAAAGGGCAACCGCCTTTACTGAATGAGCGTGAACGCGCCTTACTACTTTCGGCTATTGAAGCGGTTGACAGAGTAGTGATTTTCAATGAGCAGGATGCAAGTTCTCTAATCCGGAGCATTCGTCCGCAGACGATAGTCAAAGGTGAACATTTTCGAAAAAAGAAGCTTCCTGAAAAAGAAGCAATTGAAGAGACGGGCGCTAAACTGGAGTATTTTCCTGAATACTAACTAGCCTGCGGGAAGACTCCAAATCAAAAAGCTGAATTTACGTTCGGTCTTAATTATTCCCAGCTTTATCAAATACTTAAAAATAGAGAAAAATATGAGTGTAGATATTTCTGATGTCCTGGACATCGTAAGTCGTCAAAATCAATGGCGAGGCAAAGAAGCCATTAACCTGATTGCCAGCGAAAATGTGCAGTCGGATGCTGTCAAACAAGTCGAGGTCAACGATTTCATGGGGCGTTACGCAGAAGGGCACCCCAACACATCAGAGGCTGACAACCGCTATTATGAAGGCACGCGCTACATCGATCAGATAGAAAGTATGGCAACCAGTGAAATCATCAAACTTGCAAATTGCCTGCAGGCGGATGTGCGTCCCGTTAGCGGAAATGCCTCAAATACAGCGGTGGCCTTAGCGATTTTGCGTGGTGGCGATACTGTAATTGCAAACTCAATCGAAGTTGGAGGACACATCAGTCACAGCCCGATTGGGGTGGTGGGACGACGGATTCAGATTCGTGGAAAAGTTCTTACTCTCGGACGCGAAAATTCCATCAACATACACTACTGGCCTACAATGGAAGACGGATACCATCTCGACGTACCAAAGTGCGTGGATTTGGTTGAACAAAAATCTCCGAACATGGTCATTCTTGGAAAAAGCCTCTTCCTCTTTCCGGAGCCGGTGCGGGAAATTGCGGAAGTCTGCAGGGTAAAAAACATCCCAATTCTCTATGATGGCGCCCACGTTTTGGGTCTCATATTTGGTGGACAGTTCCAAAACCCTTTTGAGGAAGGAGCGCATTTCATCAACGGCAGCACTCACAAAACATTTCCAGGACCTCAGCGTGGAGTTATTTTAGGCAACATGGTCAGCGAACAGGAAATGAAGTGGTGGAGCAGCGTTGACCGTGGTGTGATGCCCGGTTCTTCCAGCAGTCATCACTTACATACATTACCGGGATTGCTGGTTGCGATTCGAGAAGCGGCGGCACATGGAAAAAAATATGCTGCTCAAATAATCTCCAATGCCAAAGCATTTGGACAAGCTCTCACGGACGAAGGCGTCAAGGTTGAAGCTCAGGAATTTGGCTTCACTGCAAGCCACCAGTTGGCAATTGACGTCACCAATTTTGGTGTTGCGAAAGAACTCTCCCGTTCACTGGCTGATAAGAGCAATATCATCACTAATTTCAACATGCTTCCCTGGGACAAAGATGCCCGGAACCCTTCCGGCTTAAGGATTGGCGTGCAGGAAATGACGCGTTATGGTATGAAAGAAGCTGAAATGGGTGAACTCGCTTCCTTGATGAAAGCAGGTCTTGCAGGAAAGGCTGTCAAAGATGAGGTCACAAAATTGCGCAGCCGTTTCACGGATGTACTCTTCGCCTGAATTTTGCTAAATATTTCCTACCTTTTGCTGGTAAAAATAAAGCTTCTTTTTTCAAGCCCTTTTACCAGCATTTTTTTTGTGTGCAGATTTCTTTTTGCGCCAGATAAAATTCAGCGGTGTTCCTTCAAAACCAAAATGATAGCGGAACTGATTGGCAATATAACGCTCGTAGGCAAAATTTGTTTTTTCCGGATTGTTTGTCATGAAAACAAAAGTGGGCGGAGCAACACTAACCTGATTGCCGTAATAAACTTTGGTTGGACGACCTGATTTAGAAGGTGGTGGGTGCTGATTCACAATGAGTTGGAGGATCGTATTTAAATCAGAAGTTTGGATCCTCCGTACATATTGCTGGTGAACGCTGAGAATCTTTTCAAATATCTGCGGAACCCGCTGGCCGGTTTTGGCACTGACAAAAAGAATTGGCGCAAAGCTGATAAAGCTCAAACGATCATAGACATCCTCTTCAACCTGCTTCAGGGTTTTACCGTCCTTCTTGACAAGATCCCATTTGTTCATCACAATCAGCAGAGATTTTTTACGCTCGTTCGCATAACCTGCAATCTTCATTACCTGTTCCGTAATTCCTTCCTCTGCATCAATTATCAAAAGCGTGACATCCGCTCTCTCGATGGATTTGAGCGCAGAAACAATACTGAAAGTTTCAATTTTCTGGCTGACTTTTCCACGTCTGCGAATGCCGGCGGTGTCAACCAATAAAAAATCTTGACCCTCAAAATTACAGAGACTGTCCACCGGATCACGAGTTGTTCCAGAAACAGAATCCACAATCATCCTCTCTTTGCGGAGCAGAGCGTTCACAATGGATGATTTTCCGGCATTCGGTTTTCCAATCACCGCAACCGCGATTGGTTCTTTTGAGCGATCAGTTTCTTCAGCAGGCTCCTCTTTTACTGTACTTTTCAGTGGAACCAGATGATCAACTTCTTCCAGCAAACCGTCAACACCAAGGTTGTGTTCAGATGAAATTGGATAAATTTTTTCAACTCCAAGTTGATAGAAATCTAAACTTTCCTGTTCCAATCGCGGATTATCGGCTTTGTTCACAACAACAAACAAAGGTGTTTCCGCTTCAACTAAAGTCCGGTAAATTTCTGCGTCTCCCGGAGTAAATCCTTCCTGTGCATTGACAACAAATAAAACACAATCCGCCTCTTCAACCGCAAGACGCGCCTGTTGTGCCATTTGCTGAACAAGTGAAGTTTCAGCGACAGGTTCAAACCCGCCTGTGTCTATCGCAATAAATTCATAGCCATGATATTTAGAAATACCATAGTTGCGATCACGAGTTACACCGGGATTCTTCTCTACAATGGCAGAACGCCGCCCGACTAGTCGATTGAATAATGTTGATTTTCCAACATTTGGACGCCCGACTATGGCGACAATGGAATGGGGATGGGGCATGGGAAATTGTGTGTGACGCTAGACATCAAGATTCTTAACTCGAAGAGCATTTTCCTCGATAAAGTTGCGGCGGGGCTCTACTTGGTCACCCATCAAAATAGTAAATATTCCGTCTGATTCGACTATGTCTTCAACCATTACTTTTTTTAATGTTCTGACTTCTGGATCAAGAGTTGTTTCCCATAACTGTTCCGGATTCATTTCTCCTAAACCTTTGTAACGCTGGATATACATGCCTTTCTTGCCAAAACTAACCATAAAATCAAGCACTTCAAACCAAGTCTGCAAAGAGTGACTTTCTCCGTCATTTTCTTCAGTCAGTACCAAAGCATTTTCGCCAAGAGTTTCTATTAGTTTTAGATGTTCCTTAAACAATTGGGAATAATCATAGGCACTCAGGTTTTCGAGTAAATTCAACGACAGCTCAATTTTCTGCTCATCAATCTCAATTAAAACATTGCTTCCCTGTTTTTCATAATCAACGCTCAGTTTATAATTCGGATAGAATTCCTTCAAACCGTCAATACACTTGAGGATGTGTTCCGCTCCACCCAAATCTATTTCAATTTGGTGTTTGAGCAGAAGATTGATCAACTGCGTCAAGTTGATGTTAAAACACAAACGATCATAATGTGTTCTGTAAAGTTTGATTTTGAGAGCAAGCTGAAAAAGCTTTTCACCACTGAGAGTTGTTCCATTATCAGCAGTGAGAATTAATGTTTCGCTGGAAGAACGAACCAGACGTTCCGTCAATTCATTATCATCTCTAACATAAAAACTGGTGCGTCCCTTTTTCGCCCGATACAAAGGCGGCTGTGCGATGTAGAGAAAACCATTTTCAATAATTTCCGGCATTTGTCTGTAGAAGAATGTCAGAATCAAAGTCAAAATATGGCTGCCGTCAATATCCGCGTCGGTCATGATGATGATTTTGTGGTAACGGATTTTTTCCAGATCAAACTCTTCTCTGCCGATACCTGTGCCCATCGCGGTAATCATCGTTTTAATTTCTTCATTGTTGAGCATCTTGTCAAAACGGGCTTTTTCCACATTTAATATTTTACCTTTTAATGGTAGAATCGCCTGATTCTTGCGGTCACGTCCCTGCTTTGCGGAGCCTCCTGCGGAATCTCCCTCCACCAGAAATAATTCACTTAAAGCTGGATCTGATTCCTGACAATCGGCAAGTTTTCCGGGTAGCGTACTGAATTCGAGTACATTTTTTCTGCGGGTTAATTCCCTTGCTTTCTTTGCGGCAAGCCTGGCACGTTGCGCGTCAATGCCTTTGAGGACAATCTTTTTTGCGATTGCAGGATTTTCCTCCAGAAATGCTCCTAAGTATTCTGAGACCAGAGTTTCAACTTTTCCCTTAATTTCAACATTGGTCAATTTAATTTTTTTCTGCGACTCAAACTGTGGATTCGTAACCCGCGCGCTGATGACTGCAGCCATTCCTTCTCGAACATCCTCTCCTGATAAATTTTCCTTCGAATCGTTGGTAATTTTATTTGCGGTCATGTAGCTATTCAAGGTGCGGGTAAGCGCGCCCTTAAAACCTGTTAGATGTGTGCCGCCTTCTACTGTATTGATATTATTTACAAATGAATAAATACGTTCGGTATAACTGTCATTGTATTGAAAGGCGACTTCGAGTTCCACATCATCAGATTTTCCGGAAAAGTAAACCGGAGTTTCATGCAAAACACTTTTGTTTTCGTTGATGTGTTTGATGAATGCCGCAATTCCACCATCATATTTGAATTCCTGAAAACGTTCCGTGCGGTTATCTCTGATTGTAATTAAAATTCCTTTATTCAAAAAAGCTAATTCCCGCAGACGATGGGCTAATATTTCGAAATTAAAATCGGTATGATCAAAGATTGTTTCATCCGGCCAAAATGTAATTTGAGTCCCGGTTTTTTTACTTTCCTCAATTTGTTCAAGGGGAGTGACGGTGATTCCCTGTTGATATTCCTGCTTCCACAAAAAACCTTCGCGGTGTATTTCGGCAATCATTTTTCCGGAAAGCGCGTTCACAACCGATGCTCCTACACCATTCAATCCTCCGGAAACCTTGTAGTTGCTGTTATCAAATTTTCCTCCTGCATGAAGACGCGTCAGGATCAATTCAACTGCGGGAATACCTTCTTCTTCATGTATTCCTACCGGAATTCCCCTGCCGTTATCTTCAACAGAAAGACTTCCATCTGAATTTATAATTATGTGAATTTCTGTACAATATCCTGCTAATGCCTCATCAACACTGTTATCAACAACCTCAAAAACTAAATGATGAAGAGCGGAAGTGTCAACCCCGCCGATATACATCCCCGGACGCAGGCGGACACCTTCCAGTCCCTGCAGAACGGTTATATTAGATTCATCGTAAGCAGAATTTTCTACGGATTCAATTTCAGGCATTTTGTTCTTTCATGAAGTAGCCAAAGTCTAAAACTTCAGCCGCGATGTCAAACCAGTTGACCCTTAATAACGTGAAAATGTTTTCCAGGCAGGGAACTCAATGGTTCAGAGGTTGAGGTAATAAAAATTTGATTTTTTAGCTCTATAAAAAATTGCATAACATGCTCAATCACCTCATCATCCAATTCTGAAAAAAGATCATCAAAAATCAAAACTGGATAAAATTTATATCTCTCACATAATAAACGATTTATCGTCATTTTTAAAGACAAATTAGTAATCCTGAACTCTCCTTGCGAAAAAAAATCTTTATCCTTTTTTTCATCCATCAGCAAGTGGTACTCATCTCGGTGTGGACCAAGTACCGCAAACCCATATTGCATGTCTCTGGCTAGACTTTTTTCCAATTGCTGAAGACATTCTTTCTCAGCAAAATTACTTGAAATCAAGGATGGTTTATAAATCAAACACAGCTTTTCTGTACGCCCCGTAAGTTCCATGAAAAGATCATGCAAATGCACGTTCATCTGCTCAACAAAATTACTGCGCTTTTGCATTAATTTAATTGCGGAACGCGCGAGCATTTCATTCCAAAGCGGAATTTGTGCTGTATTACCTTGTCGCAATAGAGCATTTTTTTGGGAAATAATATTTGTATATTCCTGTAGGATTTTAAAATACACAGGATCTATAAAGGCGATTATCCGATTAAAAAATTTGCGGCGCTCCTGCGGAACATTCCGGAAAAGATTGACGTCTTCCGGAGTGAAGGCAAGAGCCATGAAGGAGAGAATATATTCTGAAACACGGTGAGAAGGTAAGTGGTCTAAAAAAACCTTTCTACCTTTTTTTGAAACGTTAATACGGACAGAATGCTGTACTTTTTGTCTTTCTATTTGAGCCTGTAGGACTGCCTCAGATTTATTTTGCTGCAGAAGTTGAGATGATTTTTTTGTGCGGAATGATTCTAAATTACATAGATAGTGAATTGCCTCAACCAGATTTGTTTTACCCTGACCGTTTGCTCCGTAAATCCAATTTAATTCCGGAGACAAATTGGCAGTACATCTACTGTAGTTACGAAATTGAGAGACCTCAATATTGCGGATGATCATGTCGAATCGTGTTCGGTTAACGGTTGAATGTCGGCGGTTCCAGGATGCAGATGAACATCAAAAGGAAAACGTCAAACTACCATTCGACCCGCAAGGGCATGATCACTGATAAAAAGGATTCATCAACAGACGATTTGATGATGGTTGGACTCATTGAATTTTTACATTCCAGAATAACATCCTCACTTTCAATTACAGCTAAAACATCTAACAAGTATCTGGAGTTAAAGCCAATTTGAAAAGCATCACCTTCATAACCGGCTTCAATTTCGTCAACAACTTCACCATAGTCCGCTTTCTCACTTTCAAGTCTTAAAACCCCTGGTGAGATCAGTAGCTTTACCGGCCTTAATTTTTCCGCGCTGATAGAAGAAACAATCCTCAGTGAGTTGATAAAACTTTCGCGGTTAACCACAATTTCGAGATTGTTGTCTTTGGGAATGATGGGGTCACAATTTGGAAATTTACCCTCAATCAGCCTTGTTTTGAAACTGATATGATCGCCGGAAAACTGCATGACACGTGAGTCGAATGTAATTTTTACTGTCTTGCCAAACAAATCTGCGGCCCTGCGCACCTCAGTCAGGGCTTTTCTGGGAACAATAATTTCCTTCACAACATTAAAATTCATTTTATCAACCGATTTTACAATTTGTGCTAAACGATGTCCGTCCGTCGATAACCAACGGGTTTGCTTATCGCTGGTTGAACTAAGACAAACTCCCATCAAGTTTCTCCTGGACTCATTTGTTATGGCCGCGAATAATGTCATATCAATACAGCGCTTCAAATCGTCCACAGAAATCGTCACAGAGTCCGGAAGTGTTTCCAAAACTGTTTGGGGGTATAAACCAACTTCAACCGAAGGCAGGCGCAATTCTGATGATCCACAGGTGATGTAAATCCAGAGTTGTTCTGTAGAACGAATATGAACATCCTCATCCTGAAGCTCTTTAACTATATCAAATACTTTTTTGGCATTAACACAGACACTGCCAGTATCTTTAATTTCCGCAGGTATCAGTTCAACCAGCGATAATTCGTAATCTGTTGACGAAAATTCAACATACTCGCTTTCATCTGTTAAAGTTCTGATTACAAAATTTGACAAGATCGGCTTTGTTGAACTTTTATCAACAACAGAATTTATATTCTGCAGAGTACTACTCAAGGCTTCTCTTTTTAAAGTAATTTCCATATTTATTTTAGTAGTAGTAGTAGGGTTGTTGACAACTTGTTGTTAAGAGTTTAACTTGTTGAATTTTTAGAATTAATTGCGTTTTTTTGCTTGTTGATAACTTGTTGACAGAATGTTGATAAACAATAATCTAGCAAAAATTAAGAAAAAACCCAACATGAATTGTTGGTTAACTGTTGATAAGATGTTAGTTGTCAACAGTTGCTTTTAATAAGTTGAATTTGTAGAAGAAATATTGTCAACACAGCTGTTGATAATAATTTGATAGTGCTAAGTTTATGATTTTATATGTTGAAAAATAGTAATAATTCTGCTGTGAATTTTGCAATTAGAGATAAATTGAAGTTAAGAGCATATTATCTTTGATGGTAAACCTGCCTTTGTGCTGAAAACCAACCTTAGTTATTCCTGAACATGCTTTTGAAAGGATAAAACTAAAATCATAATTATCTTCATTTATCGTGATTGTCGCATCCTTAAAATAGAGGTAGGTTTGCGAGATTGGAAAAAGGCATTTGAAGATAGACTCCTTGGCCGAAAAAATAATCCGCAGTCCACGCTTTGCCAGCTCCGGACTAAGATTTTTTAACCACTCAAGTTCTGTTTCTACACAGACATGTCTAGAGATGTTGAAATCAACATCTCTAGCTAAATTTTCTAAATCGATACCGATTCCGGCTACATCATTAGCCAATCCAACAGCCGCAGCAGCGAATTCTCCGGAATGGGTTATGCTTCCTCTAACTGATTTTGGCCAGCATGGTTCTCTTGTCTCAGCATTTCGCAGGATAGGCTCTGATTCAAGCTTAAATTTTGCAAGTGCCTGATGAGCACAGTTTCTACCCAGAGAAAATTCAGCCTGTCTTTTTGTAGAACCTAATGTTGACAGGAATTTTTTTTCTTCCGGTAGGAGTGGAAAAACAGGCGGCGTAGCTAAGTCCGAGCAGAAAAAATTGATATATTCAGGAAACGGCGAGGGAAACATTAAAACGCAATTTGAACTCCGATTGTTGTCATACCACCGGTATAGTTCTTTTTTTTCAGATTATAATTCGTGACCACGATCCCGCTTTTACTGGTTATGTCAATGGAGCTAACAGACATTGAGTGGTAGCCGAGATGAAACTCAATTGTGTTCCAGAAAGGCAGTCCAATGTGAATGAATGCTTCAGAAACAGGAGTACTTATTTCGCTGTTGTCTGAAGTTGCTGTTCCGCTGATTGTTTCTGTAACCGAAGTGTCTGTCTTCATCGTTCCTGCACCTATTCCCAAAGCAATTGAAACAACAGGAAATGGAACGTTGTAGAAAAAATTGACCGTATTTATGGTAGTTTTTGTTTCAAGAGTAAGAACCGAGTTAGCATCAGCAGATGAGGTTGTGTTTTTTGTCTCGTTAAAAATGACTCTCGAAGCACCAAGATTTGGAATAAAAGGTACAGGATGTGAGATACCAACTGCTCCACCGGAAGCAGTTCCGGAAGCAGCAGAATATGCAATTGCTACATCAAAATTGATGCCGATGAACTGTGCATTAGCAGTGCTTGAAAGGCTGATCAGACCTACAAGAAAAGAACCTGAAAGACACAGGTTGCTGAAATATTTTGTCCTGTTTAACATGCAGAGCAGATCACTTATTTAGAAACCAAATGCTATACCAATTCCAGCCACAGTACCACCCACGTCGTACTCAGTTCCTTTGGGCGTACCTTCAGAAGCCGCGTTAGTTTTTATTTTTGATGAAACTCTGCGTAAGCTGAGATGTACATCAAAAAATGGCAAAAATGGTATACCCACGCTGGTATACCACTGGGTTGCACTCCCTTTATCAAATGTTGAACAACCTACGCACTGTAGCTCAGTTGAGCCCATTCCTAATCCAAGTGTCAGGTTGACGATAGGAATAGGAAGCTGATAGAAAATATCATACATTGAAGTTGCCAAGATTGTAGTAGAATTTTTAAGTTTAGTTTTGTAACTTTCGATACCTACTCCAACCATTATCGGTAGTTTGGCAGCAAGAAAAACACCACCTACTCCATCGGACTCAGCAACTTTTGTATTGGCAAACGAATGCGAAAACGGGACTCCAGCGCTTACAGAAAAAAGTTCTGCAAATGCCGAAGTGCTGCAAAGAAGCAGGCTGGCTGCTGTAAAAGCAGTTAAAATAGTTTTTTTCATGATATTACCTAATCATATGTTAACATTTTAGACGAATCAGAGTTTAAAACATTAAAGTTCTCTTATTTAAAAAATGAACGAGAGACCAACTCCTGTTACTTTGCCGCTATAATTTACTTTGGATCCACTATAAACCTGCTCAATTTTCTTACTTGTTACAGATCGATAACTTATATGTATGTCAATCAGTTGGGTAAATTGTATTCCAAAACTTGTATACCACTGGCTTGCAGCTCCAGGCTTATAACCAGTTTTATCGCCACTTTCAGGGTTCGTGTAATCTTCTGCACATGCACTACAATCAAGCGTCGTTTTGCCAGACCCTAATCCAATTGTAATATTTATCACTGGAATAGGAAACTGATAGAAAACATTATACATGAAAGTTACAATTTTAGAAGTGTCTCCTTTGAATTTAGTTTTATAGCTATCTATTCCTAAGCCGAAACCAACAGGAAACTTTAAACCAAGGAAATAACCACTTGATCCATCAGCTTCTATTTTACTACCGGATTTATTGTTTTCTGTGAATGTGTGTTCCTGAGGTATTCCAAGACTTATTGTAAGGGGAGCTGCAAATATTGGGGAGCTGGAAAGCAGCAAGCTGGTTGCTGTAAATGCAGATAAAATTAATCTCTTCATTCAGAATGTTAACTATGATTTTAAAGGGTGCTGAAAATTATGTTCCACACCCTTTATGTGTAACATTCATTTTGTGCTTATTAGGATACTAAGAGAATCATAGGACTCTAAATAGGGCACATACTGATTATTAGAAATTGAAACCGATGCCAAGGCCCATTACGTTACCTCCGACGTCGTCTTTCTTCCCCTTGTCATTCCCAGATGTGGATTCTATTTTTGATGAAATTGAGCGATAACTGAGATGCAAGTCAAAGAGTGGGAGAATAGGAATACCAAGGCTTGTGTACCACTGGGTAGCAGTGCCATCATCCCCTTTTAAACCTAAAAACTCAAATTGTGATTTGCCAGTTCCTACTCCAAGGGTCAGGTTGATAATTGGAATTGGAAGAATATAATACAGATTATACATTGTTGTTGATACATAAAAGGGTAGATTAGAGTCGTTTTTAATCTGAACTTTATGACTATCCATTCCTAGTCCTGGTAACATTGGTACACCAATTTGAATGAAATAGCCACCTACTCCATCTGATTCAATTGCAGTCCCATTAGACCATTTTCCAGTGAAGGTGTGGGATAATGGTACCCCAACGCTAAAGTTTAAAAGTGCAAATGCCGGAGTGCTGTATAAAAGCAAACTAGTTGCTGCAAACACAGTTAAAATAATTTTCTTCATCTTCTCTCCTATTCAGAGGTTATCAATTCAGAAGAGTCAGATTCCTCAGTGGGGCTCTTCCATTCGTCAAATTTACCAAGAGGTCTGGTGAATGTGAACTGAAAAGGTTCAGCCACCAGCGCATCCCAGGCGTCTCCAGTACTTCCGGAGCTCAGGGCAAATGGTAAAGCCACGATGAAAAAGGCAGTTCCAACCATCGCAAGTCCTAAACTAAGGATGCGAATTGGAACATCAATTACCATTGCAAATGCTGCTGGCCGCTCCTCTGGAAGTACGCCTGAAACATTTCCCGCAGATAATGCAAAAAACAGGCAAGCAATGGTTATTATTTTAAAAATATTCGCACGGTTCATGAAATTTCACTATCAGAATAATTTTTCTAAGTCAAAATATAAATTCACCAATTACCGGTGCATGATCGGAAGGCCGGTCTTGTTCTCGTGCTCCTCTATCGATTATGCATGCTTGGCATGAGGATGTCAAAACAGAATTTCCCAGGATATAGTCAATGCGCATTCCTTCATCACGTTCAAAACCCATGGTTCTAAAATCCCACCATGAAAATTGTCCGGACCGTGTATCAAATTTGCGAAAAAGGTCACTCAAGCCAAGATCTGTAAGTTTTGCCAGAAGTGCGTGTTCTTCCGGATGGAAGCTCACTTTGTTGAGCATAGCCTCCGGATTAGTGACATCTTCTGCTTTTGGAGCAATATTGAAGTCACCCATGATCGCAAAGGATCTGTCCGAATTATTTTCTGCTTGAATTTCCTGAATTAATTCTGCAAAAAAATTAAGCTTGTATTTAAATTTGTCTGATTCTGTAGTTTGTCCCTGTGGTACGTAAACATTGACTACCCTCACTCCAGAAACGGTTCCCGCAATCAGGCGGGCATTATCCGGGT
>Ga0208335_1000222_pt1 | contig 23134 bp, 19 predicted proteins | sample DeeseametaMP0759_FD_184202 | JGI IMG/M metagenome (GOLD analysis project Ga0208335, IMG submission 184202) | Marine microbial communities from the Deep Atlantic Ocean - MP0759 (SPAdes) | ecosystem: Environmental > Aquatic > Marine > Oceanic | place: West of Cape Town, South Africa, South...
CGAAAGAAAGCCATCTCACTCCTTTACAGATTGGAGATACCTCGATTGAGGCAGTTCGTCAACCAGCAAATCATGTTGATTTTCCTGCCAGCCCTAATCTCTCTGCCCGTACTCTACTATTTCGGATTAGATCGATTGACTTGGTCGGATATGCCCTCCGATGTCGCCTCAATCGGCGCCTTGGTCTTGGGTTTCTGGATAATCGTCGAATTCCAATATGCATTGGTGATGAATACGACATTCCACAAATTATTGACGCTGGTCGAGAAATTCATGGGTAAAATGTCCGATTTGATACCTGAACAAATCAAATTTGACGGTTCAGATTTCAGCATCATTCTGCTTGAGCATGCAGTGAAAGTCCGTCAAGGGTTGAATATAGCTGGCGATTTGGCTAGGAAAGCCGAATTGAAACTCGATGAGGAGAATATATTCCCATTCCTGGGAAAATTAGGTGAGGAGATATCTACCATTCTTCGAGCGATGATTCAGGGACCATGGGATTTTGGGGTGAGGATGGTCGAGCAGGTGGTCGAATCATCTACCAACCAGATTAATTCCCAGTTGGACAACTTGTTCCCGATGAAAGTGAGTACTCAGAAACAGATGGCTTTCAGCATCTTTAGGTCAGCCTTCCCGTCTCTCTGGCTGGCTTTTCTGATTAGCTACAATCAGATCGGGGTCTGAATCTCCAACATTCGCTTCTCCTCACCTGAGATCAAGACTATCCAACCCAATCCGAGAATTATCTGAACCAATCCGGTCAATGCAATCAATTCTCTCATTCCCATCAACTCATTCTCGAGAATCCAACCCCCTGAGGCGGCAGACAATCCCATCATCAGAGTGATGCCGAAGTGGTCCGTACCGGCGACGCGACCACGCCATTCATCGGTGGTTCGTTCCTGCAAGAGGGTGGTCGACAACACCCAATTCAAGCCACTTGCAGCATGGCTGAAGAATACCAATGCAAGCATGGCTGCGCCCCAGGCAACCATCGATACGCCGATGTACAATGCTCCGCAGACAGCGATTGCAATACCGAGCAGATAGGGCCGCAGCGTCATGTTCTCCATCAATGGCCGACCCGCTATCGGCCCGAATCCCGAACCGAATCCGCGGGCCATGAATAACACACCGATAGCAGCCGGTGTGTCATTAACTAAGCCAACCTCCATGCTGATGATGATCAACAGGAAGACTTGCGCCCCACCACCCGATGCCCACAGACCCTTAGCGAAGACGACGCGCCGGATTGGCGGTGTAGCAAGAATATGCTTCCAGCCTGCGACTATCTCGCCCAGAACGACTCGCGGGGTGCCAGCCTCCCGCTCCGAGATATCAGGACCACCGGAAGGCAGCGAGTAGAGAATCAAAGCAGCGGCGAGGAAAGTCAGGGTGTCGATCCACAGGGCCGTCTCGATGTCGTAGACTGAGATGGTGAAGCCGCCGATAGCAGCACCGAGCCCAAGAGCCACAGACCAGCCACCAGACAAGAGGGCATTGGCGGTCAACAACTCATCATCATTGCAGATGTTCGGAAGATAGGCATACTCAGCCGGGTCATGCATTGCCCGTGCTGCGACAATCACCACAGCCAGTGCGTAAACCGAAGGCAGACTCTCCAGAAGGCCCCACCACAGCACCGCGACGAGAACCAAGAACGACAGAACATTGGCCACGATCATCAAGCCACGGCGAGAGTATCGGTCAGCCAGCATTCCGGAGAAGGGAGTCACGAGGGCCAGTGAGAAGCTGCGAGAAGCCATCACACCAGCTATCGCCAGAGGCGAGCCATCCGTTGCCTCTCCAGCGAGAATGAAGAGGGCGATGACGGTGAACCAGTCGCCAATGAAGGAGATCTCGTTTGCGAGGAAAAGGCGACGAAAATTCCTATTCTCACGAAGCAGTTGCAAGTAACCGACGTGCTGTCCCATCCCCTACAGCGTAGACCCGCACGCACTTGATTATGACCGAAGCACCACCCCACCCGAACACACCTCAAATGGGTAATCGCAATGACCGGATGACCCGACATCGCAATCCCTTCCACCTGCACATTCGAATTGGGTAATCGCTATGGCCGGACGACGCTGGGTAGGGTCATGGTCGAGGAGCGGCTGGTCTGGATTGATCTCGAGATGACGGGGCTCGACCCTGATGAGAACACGATCATTGAGATTGCGACGATTGTGACCGAAGGTGATCTTTCGATCGTCGCCGAGGGGCCGAGTCTTGCCATCGATGTCGGTGAGGCTGAATTGGCCAAGATGGATGAATGGAATGTCAGCCATCATACTGCTAACGGCTTGATTGCGAGGATTTCCGAGGGTGGGGTCCGAATGGCCGAGGCTGAGCGGGCGACCCTCGACTTTCTGGGCGAGCACTGCAAGGCAGGTGTCTCGCCATTATGTGGCAATACCATCGGGCAGGATCGGCGATTTCTGAGGCGATACATGCCCGAATTACACGACTTCTTCCATTATCGCAGCGTCGATGTGACGAGCATCAAGGAATTGGCTGGACGCTGGTATCCCGATGTCCCGAAATGGCGCAAAGCCTCTGGTCATCGGGCTTTGGATGATATTCGTGGCAGCATCGAAGAATTGGTTTACTATCGCGAGCATCTCTTCGTCGATGAATGATTTTTCGAGAACGAAATCCCACTCGATTGCGATATCGTCGTTATTCGATCGCATTTCCTGATTCATCGGTCAGGACGAGGTTGATACCGAAGCCTGAGCGGTGGAAACCAATTATTTCGAGTCCGTGAATCAAGTGGCCGGTTCGGGCCCGACCAAGGGCTGTCGAATCATCCAATTCCGACAGCGGTCGGCGGACACCGTCGATGTCATCGAACCATGGCAGATGTCCTTCAGGGGTGAAGCGAACGCCGAGGATCATATCGCAACCTTCGGTCCACTGCGCCGCATCCGCATCTGCTTCGCTGGGCAGAGCGGGAGCGTTCGGATGGGTGTGGAGCCAATGCGTGAAGCGGCCTCCTCGAGAGCCTCTGTCGGCCGCGAAGAGGCCATCGACCCATTCCTCTGGAACGTGGTGGACCTCATAGGAATCGCCGCGATTGACGAGGTGCGGCTGGCCGAGGAGTTGACCTTGGCCGGCGAAGAGACCGTTGGTGTGGTCAGCGCCGGAATAGGCCTCGACTACGTCTTTCGGGTTGGCTCGCTCGTGGTCGGGATCCATGCCGACGAGGATCTCGTCGGGCAGGGATTGGAAGGTCCAGTCGAGGATAGTGGCGAGGGTCTCGACTGGCATAAGCAGAACCGCGGTGTAGGCGTCGCGGTTCAGGCGTGATTGAGCATTGTATGTGCACGCCGCATCGAGCAGCCATCCAGCGACCATCTATTCCACCCAGATCTCGTGTTCGGCGAGAGCGAATTTGGCGATCGCACCGTCAGCCCCAGAGTAGAGCATGGCCTCGTTGGCCTCATCAGAACTGCTGATCGCGAGAATCGTCACCGGGCGTGTAATCTGACCTGCAGCGCTCAATTCGAGTAGTTGGCGAAGTATGTCGAGCCCCTTTGTCGGGGGAATCCAGTGATCGAGCAGAAGAACATCGGGCTCGAACTCCTCAATTCGGTCGAGAGCATCCATCGTATTCCAGTGTTGTCGGAATTCGATGTCGCTCAAATCGACGCCGGCCTCAGTCAGGAGGGCGGCGATATCGAATGAATCCTCAAATGCGAGCACCTTCATCGACGAGCCTCCGACGTTGGGACGAGTCGTCACTCGCACATGAGACTGATGCAGAGTTCCGCCATCATGAGGCGGGATGCACGGTGAGGTCGAGGACGAGGTGATCCCAATGCGGCGCGTAAGATTTGATGCGGTAGCGGGCGAGCTCCGAAATTTCTCGTGAATGCTCGATGCGACGCAGCGCATCGAGGGTTTCGGCAACCCATGAATCGTGGTCTTTGGCGGGGGCAACGCCGTGAACGTGAAGTATGCCAGGAGTTGCTTTGAGGCAATCGAACGCCAGACCATAACCGTCCTCTGCGCTCGGCAACAAGCCGAGGATGACTCGGTCGGCAATACCCTTCAATCGCGGTGCAGTGACTCGATTGTCGCCGGCGTGTACGGTGCAGCGATCGGTCACGCCATTTTTTTCAAGTCCCCATTCGAGCGCCTCTATGGCTTGCGGATTCCACTCACAGGCATGGACATGCGCGACCTGCCCAGAAACCAGCATCGGCAGGCTGTAGTAACCGATGCCACAGAACAGATCGACGACCGTCTCGCCGGAGCGGCCAACCTCGCCCATGCGTCGACGCTCGTTGACATTGCCAGCCGAGAACATGCATTCGGTGAATCTGTAACCATAATCGATGCCATTCTCGCGGCGAACCACCCAATCATCATCGCCGCGCAACATCTCGACACCCGACTCGCGCCGCTCACCCGAAATCTCACCCAAGCGTCCGACTCTCTCGACCGCCAATGCTTCAGCGACCGCAGCCCAGAGTCCATCCCCAGTGTGCTCGCTCCAAGCCTCACCAGTGAAGGCATCTCGCGGCAGCAGAGCGACATCTGCGAAGCGCTCCCAACGGCGCGGTAACTCCTCCAGCAATCGCACGGAAGCGCCGCTCTCCTCAAGTAGAGCGCCGACAGCCTCGGCCAGTCGGTGGTGCGGGTCTACTTGCTGCATTGTACCCAACCCGACGCATTCCGGATTCAGACTTATGGTAGGTGACCGCACATCCGCGCGGCATGCGCCGCGCGGCAGTCGTCCTCGTCCTCCTGCTGCTGAGCCAATCAGCAGCCGCAGCACCACCCCCCGGAGAGGCCGAAGTCGCCAACGACATCTGCTCGACGTGGGAGACGTCGAGCGGTGTCTGCGATGATTATGATTCAGCCCTCGACTCAAGCCCCAGCAGCGGCACCTGGGTCGAAGGCACGGTCGAGCTGGAGATCGAAACAGCCGAGGCCATCGAGATGGTCGTCAGCCTCGCCATCCACGAACTCCCGAGAGGCGACCTCGACCTCTTCGACCTCGACCTCGAAGGGGACTCCAACCCCTCATCGGGAATCCCGGCCGACTACATCAGGAACTACAGAGATCTGGCGAGGTCTGACGGCGAATCCGTCGAGGACAAGCTCGTCGAGAAGATTGAGGAGATTATCCAAGCGATAGTCGATGAGAACTTCCCAGACGCTGAAATGACTCCGGTCCAACCACTGTCGATCATCGAATTCGCGACCCGAGAAGACGTGCATTGTTCCTATGATCCGACCTCAGATTCAATTGATGAAAGCAACGGCATTGCCAACGATCCATTCAATCCGCCGATCTGTCTGAAAGCCCATCTTTCGCTGATGGTCGAGCCGACGAATCTCGGCATGGATCCGAATACCGGCGATGTCGATCGGATGATGCGAGGACTCCTGAGAATGGGCGCGCACGTCGAATCGAATTTCACTACCATCGCCGAAGCAGGACAACTCATCGAATACAGAATGCTCCCTCCGCTCTATGCCCAAGCCGCGTCGGTCGCAGCGCCTGGATTGCTTCTGCAACGAACGCCAGCGGGACAGACGACCAGTCAGAGATATTCAGCGATGGCCATCGATAATCTGGCAGGCAGCCCGCTCGCAGCGCCAGCCTCCTTGCTTCTCAGAACCGAATTGACTCATTACGATGGCACGTCGACTGGCCCATCGAGCGATGTTTCGGGGTCTGAATTGACTCTGGAGTTGGTTGTCGATGCGCGTGATCGGATGAACACGCGCTTCGATCTGGACATCGAAATCCATCATCTGTGGGGTGATACTCTCGTCGATTGGGGTGTGGATCTAGGCTCATCGTCGATTTCGATGCCGCTGTTGACTGCTGACGGAATCCGTATGTTCGATACAGAATTGGATTCCGACATCGAGCAGATTCTCGATGCCGTGCCCATCGAGGCTCTGTCGCACACTTTCTCACAAGCCCTCGGGGCTGAAGTTAGTTTCCAGCCCCCGTCCTTTGCGCCTGCGGATCTGCTGGGCGGGCTGATGTTCACTCATCGCGGCGGTGAGACCTGCGACGAGAATCTGCCATTCCGCTATTGTGTAGATGGGCGTAGTGCGATGAGTGGCGAATATCCAGTTGTTCTGCAGACCACCTCGATGCCCTCGACGATGCATATCACCCAGGTCGTGCAGCAGTTGATCGCGAGGGCGCAGGGAGACATCTCGACCATCGATCTGTCGATCGTCAACGACGAGGATCTTGCCGCGATGATGAGCGTCCTTGAGATCAAGATGCAGACCGACGCTGGTTGGCTGCAGGACCTGCTGCCGGCGAATTTCCCACAGACCGATATCCGTATCGTCCTGCATCTGCCCGATTGGGTCGATTCCACTATCGGTGATCCGAACACGATCGTTCTCGATGCACCTTCGAGCGGCAGTTCACGTGAGATTTTCGGCTTCACCGGCTCGCGGCCATTCGATTGGCAGCATGCGATCTGCCTCGAGAGCGGTCGCGGCGGCATAGGCGATCCGTCTGTTTGCAGCGATGAGAGCGAAGATCTGATCTGTGGTTCGAATCAGAAGACCTGCGTCTCATTCGATGTCGAAATCGACATCGAGCGCTTCGCCATCCGCGAGACTCGTGCCGCTATCGAACTCGAATTCTCAGCCGATATCACCCTCGAATTGTATCGCTTGGGCTTGGTCGAGAAGGAGGAGCACCTCAGTCTTGAACCGATTCCCGCGGACCTGATTCGCCGCATCATCGCCATCGGAGACCGTCGGGAAGGCGGATTGCTCGCTGGCTCGAGCCAGAAAGCGATCCTGCCACTGTCGACCGGCGAGAAGATCGAATTCGAAATCTCCAATCAAGGACTGCAGGACCTCTCAGTGGTCATCACCGAAGAGGTCGAGCGCTCTTTCTCCCAGTTTGAGGAGATGGGCTCTCAGGACGTCATCGTCGGCAACCAGCGCTACTCATCCAATTTTGATATCAGCGCGATTCCGTTCGTCTTGGACATCGAAGCCTTCGAGATGCCTCCAGACATGGAATTGACCGACACGAACCCGATTCGCCTTGGAGCGCGAATCGAAACATCAAGTCTCACACTCTCACTCACAAACAACCAATTCGGCGTCAGAATCACCCCAGCAGCACTCGGCACGAGCCTCTTGGAGAGCCTCGCCGAACGCTTCGGATTGAAATTCTCTGACACCGGAGTGACACTTGAGGATGGGCTGTTCAGGTCCTATGTTCCGCCGATTATGGAGCACACGCCGTGGGGCACCATCAGAACCTCGGCACGCTTTGAGATCCACCTGCCGGACACCATTCGCCTGACCTCCTTCGAGAGCAGATTGGGCCTTGCCGAATTGAGCGAAGAAAACGGTCGTCAAGTCCTTCGTTACCAGACCCCCGTCTGCCCCACCGCCAACTCCTGGGTGGAGTGCTGGAAGGAGAAAGACACAATCACTTGGGAGGTGGAAGTGACCTACGCTTTGATTCTCGGCGAGTTGGCTTCTTACCTCTTCATACTCGCCGTCTTCATTGGTTTAGCCGGCAGCCGCTGGAAGCGGAAACGGGATCAGCGCAATGCTGAGAAACGCGACGCTGCGAGCACGCTGGAGCAACAATTGCTGGAACTCGAATTCGCTGCTCAGATGGGTGAATTGGATGAGCGAATCGTCATCGAGACAGATTCTGCCGACCAGTCGAAATTGCTTTGATCAGCCGTGCAGATGTTGGTGGATTCGGGCCGCCAGCGACTTGCCGATGCCTGGAGCCGCCGCCAATTCACCTTGGCTGGCGTGTTCGATTCCCCTCATTCCACCGAAGTGTCGAAGCAGCGATTGAATCTTCTTCGCTCCAACACCTTCGATGTCTTCAAGTGGACTCTTGAGACCACCTTTGCTGCGCCGTTTGCGGTGGTAGCCGTTGACGAATCGATGAGCTTCGTCGCGTGCATGAATCAGTACGCGACTGCGCCGATCAAGGATTTTGGGTTCGATATCAGGCCGCCACAGAGTTTCTTCTTTCTTGGCCAGCGCGGCGACCGGAAAACGGCCACTGAGCCCATGCCCATCGAGCATGGCGCAGACATGTGAGAGGTGGACCTCGCCGCCGTCGAGCAGCAGCAGGTCGGGCCATTCATCCTGTCTTTTGAGCCAACGCTCGACGACTTCGGTCATCATTCGCAAGTCATCCATGGCTTCACTCTTGACGCGGTAGGTCCGGTACTCCTTCTTCGTCGGTCGACCATTGCGGAACACCACGCTCGCCCCAACTCGCTCCTCGCCCAGCAATTGCGCCATATCGAAGCAGACGATATAATCCAATGAGTCGAGGCTGTGCAGTCGGGCGGCCTCGTCAGCAGCAGCCTGCTCGAGGCTGCCAGAACGACTCGTCGACTCTCGAGTCACCTGGATCTCAGCATTCTGATCAGCCATCCGCCGCAATTTTGCCAATTTACCGCGCTGCGGATTTCGAACCTCGACGCGCGAACCGCGTCGCTCGCCGAACCAAGCCTGCATCGACTCGCCCAGAGGCGCTGGAACCAGCAGAGTGCGAGGCGGTCGACGCTGCGAATAATGCTCGGAAAGCACCAACGAAACCGAGGCGACGATGTCGCCTCGATGAATCAAGGGATAACTCACTTGACCCTGAATCACACCTTCTTTCGCGTGCAGAATCACGACCACAGCCATATCAGCCATCGCAGCGAAACCGACAGCATCGCAATCCTGGTAGAAGCGACTGTGAATCACCTGCTGCGCAATCGTTGTCTGAACAGCCGCGATCATGTCACGCTTGCTCGCAGCCTCCTCGTAATTCTGCGCAGCCGAGGCGTCGTCCATCTCCTCTTGCAGCGCCTCGATAAGCACCCCAGCATCACCATCGAGGACCGCAGAAGCAGCCCGAATCTGTTCATCATAACCAGTCCCATCGATGCACGGACCGGTGCAAAGTCCGATGTGCATCGCCAGGCAACCCTTCGGCAGCAACTCAGGACAGTCCCTGATTCCGAATTGCCGGCGCAGCAACTGGATTACGCGTTTGGCAGCCCCAGCATCCGGAAAGGGACCCCAACGTTTCGCGTCCGCCGGAGGATGTCTGGTGTAGAGCAGTCGAGGGTATTCGTGCGAGGTCAAGGCGATGAAGGGGAATGATTTGTCGTCCTTCAGCAGCGAATTATAACGCGGTTTATGCTTTCGAATCAACTGCCTTTCGAGTATCAACGCTTCCGAGGGATTCCGAGTCACGATGTAGTCGATATCATCCGAATTGGCAACCATCGCTGGAATCATCTTACGGTCTGGATTCTTGGCGAAATAGGAGCGAACACGCGCTCGCAGGTCGGTCGCTTTTCCGACATATTGCACACGCCCGTCAGCACGCCGGAAAAGGTAGACTCCGGGCTTATCGGGAAGGTCGAGAGAGGTGGATTCGACTGGCATCGGGATGATTCGGTGCAGGTCAACGCCCATGAACTGATGGCCTCACTCGCAGTACATGCTAGGCGAGACGCAACGGCGACTTCTGCTCCGTCTGGCCGAATTCGGCGCCGAGATGGAGAAGTCTTGGGACGTCCCACGCACGCTCTCTTTGCCTGGCCTTGCCGAACACCTCGGTCTCGTCCGCTCCGCCATCCACACACCGCTGAAGGAGTTGCAGACATCAGGGTTGATTGAGACGCGATCCGCTCATGTGATGGGCGGTGGTTCGCGTCGACGAACTATTGTTCATCTGACTGCTCTTGGTCGTGAGAGGGCCGAGGCTCTGGCTTCCGAGGAGGTTGTCCCTGAGGCTCGTGGACGCTCTGTCGGACCTTTGCCAGACTCGATCCATCTTCGCGGTCGGGCCGAAGTTCGGGATCACATGGTCGAGCTCCTCGTCTCTGGACAGCATCTGTTGTTGAGCGGTCTTCCAGGGGTTGGCAAGACTAGTCTCGCGCGGGCTGCCGCCGGTGGCTTGCTGTCACTGGGTTGGCGGGTTCGATGGGCGACCGCTGGTGCTGATTCTGATGCGTCGTCCATCGGTGGAATGTGGCTTGATGGTGCTTCTCCTGCCGCTCCTGCGGCCATCGCTGCTGCGGCAGGTGGGGCCAAGACATTGCTTGTTATCGACGAGGCGCAGGAATTACATTCGCGCCACGTCGAGGCTGTTTCTGAGTTGGTGAGCGCTGGCGCCGAGGCGGCTACAGCCGTGCTCGTCGCCTCGCGCGCGCCGAGTCCATTCGGCGTGCCAAATGGATTCGAGGAGCTGCGACTGGAGGGATTGGCGACAGCCGATGCTGTCGGATTATTGCCTGAGGATGTCGCGAATGAGTTGGCTACGGAGGTTGCGAAGGCCTTGGGTGGGCATCCACTCGCGCTTCATCTTTGGAGTCCTGACGAGGCTGTGCCAGAGGAGGGAGTGGCGGTTCAGGAATATGTCCAGAGCACTGTTCTCGCGCGACTCAGTGAGGATGGCATCGGGACCTTGGGCGAACTGAGCCTCTCACCGGTACCACTGATGGTCTCCGAGTTGGAAGACGACAGTGGAACCGCCGAACTCGATGATTCGGCGGTATTACGTTGGGCAGATACTCTGGTCGAGCCGCACCACCTGATCCGCAATGTCCACCGGGCCGCGCTCAGCGATGACGCGACGCGCGAGGTGCACTCGCGCTCAGCTGAATTCTGGGCTTCGCGAGAGGGCGCTCGGGCGCGTCGAATCGAAGTTCATCATCGACTCAATTCTGGTCCTGAGACCGACGCGAAGTGGCTCACTGAGAGCCTAGCAATCATCGCCCGCGCCGATAGCGCGGCCGCTGCGGTCATCATCGAGGAGGCCGTCGAGCGCAGCGATGATGCTTCGCTGCGTCTCGCCGCTGTCGACCTCGCCTTGGAGCGTGGCGAGCAATTGATCGCCAGCGGTCATCTCGAAGCGCTCGACAGCAGCCCACAACGACTGGTCCGCGAAGCGCGGCTGGCGCGCCTATCCGGCCAGACGGCCATGGCTGAGGAACTCGAGAAAGAGGCATTGCAGGACCTGCCTGCGGCCGAAGCGGTTCGCCAACAGATCGCAGCCCTCGTGCGGCGACACGACGACCGCCTTCCCGGTGCACCGAGCAACTCGAAGGCGGCCGATGTCGAGGCGATCGACATCTCCAGACTGGCAGATTCCGACCGAGCTCCAGCCGCGCTGGCGCTCGACCTGCTGCGCCACGCCATCGCCATCGAGGGTGGCGATGTCGAAGCCGCAGCCAACTCCCGTTCATCCCTCGTCGCAGCGATGGGCGAGCAGCATCCGCGGCTCGCCCTGCTCGACCTGCGCGCGCGCCTCGCTGCTCAAGCAGCAGGCGCCGTCGATGCCGCGCGCGAATTCATCGAATCAGCGACTGAGCCGATCGAGTCCATCAGAGCCATCCACGCGACCCTCGAAGCGACCGCACCCGAACATCCACGATGGCTCACCGCAGCAGCCGCCAGAATCTCCAACGCCGACCTGCGAACAGACCTCGCTTCGCATCGCCGCCTCGCCGCCCAACGCTGGTACTGGCGAGGCGTCCTCGAACCATCGATGCGCCTCGCCCACTGGCGCGAGGCGATAAGTCGCTTCAAGACAGCAGAATGCAGCAGAGCAGCGAGCGATTTGCTCGAACGCTTGACGCGCTCGCTCTGAATCGATCGGAGCAGGAATCAGATTTCAGCGCCGATCAGAGTTCGCGTCTCTGCAATCCCTGGGATCGAGCGGACATCCTTGACGATGCAGCGAGTCAATTCGGCTTCGTCCTCAGCCTCGACTTTGACGAAGAGATCGTGCAGTCCGAAGACGATCCACTGACCGGTGACATTCGCAATCTTCCTGACAGCATCCCTGACAGCGATTTCCTGTCCTGCTTGGGTGGTGATGAGAACGAATCCTGTTGCCATGTCTCAGACCTCCGCGGCAATCAGAGTCTCGGTCTTCTCGACTCCTTCGATCGACCGGAATTCACCGATGAGAATTCGTGACATCTCTTTGTCGTCAGAAAAATCGATGCGCGCGGCGAGGTCGTATTCGCCATAGACGACGTGCGTTTCGACGACATTATCGAGTGCGAGCAAAGCCCGAAAAACCACCGCTTCCATCTGCGGACGCGTCTTGATTAGAACGAAGGCTGTGCTCATTTCTGACTCCTCTGATGGGCCGTGCCTGACTTCTCGTTTATGAGGCCTGCGATAGCGATGCTCAGCACATCCACAGGAGGGGAAACAATACAACGGCGAGAGAGGGCCGGTAGGCACATGCAGGTGAGGCTGACGAGTGACTCGAAGGGCTCGCAGAAGGCTGAGTCGAGACGCGCGCTGAGTCTTGTTTTCCTGCTCCTGCTCGCTTCGCTGATGCCACTTGCCGCAACCGCTTCCACCTCCACCACACGCTCGACGACTGTCTGGTCCGGGACTGTGGTGCTGCAGGATGGATACACCGTTGGCATTCAGGATATTCTGATTGTCCAGGCCGGCACGACGATCCAACTCGGCAATGACAAGGACCTGACAGTCGATGGCCGTCTGAGCATTCAGGGGACAGCTTTGAGCCCAGTCGTTCTGGAGTCGATTCTGGGCAAGCACGATGGCATCATCTTCAACCAATCAAGCCAGGGCTTGGGCTCGAGCATCGACAATCTGAGCGTCGAGGATGCGGAGTGGGGAGTGACGATTTACGGCAGCGATCCTGTGCTGACGAATGTCAAGGTGATCAATGCTGACAGGGTCGCAGTAGATTTGTTCGATGGTGCGACACCACGAATTTACAACCTCAGAATCGAGGGTGGCGGACAGGATCTGCACGGCGCCTCGACTAGTTGGCGATACGGTATCGGACTCTCGGTCGGCGCCTACTCGGCACCTATCGTCGACGGCCTCGTCGCCAATGGCCTCATCACGCGCGCTCTCAATTACTGGGGCAACTCGGGCGGGATGATCTCCAACCTCGAAATCACCAATATCACCGGTGCGACTCTCGCGGTCGCCACCGGAATCTGGATCGAGGACTCGCGACCTCTCATCACTGACATCGACATCGACCGCTGCGACAATGGCATCTTCGTGAGACACATCACCACCGGTTGGACGACCCGACCGACCTTCGTGCGGGCGGTCGTTACGAACAGCATGTATCGCGGCGTGATGGTCGAGCAATACAATCACAGCCAATTCTCCAACATTCCCGCGCACGCGGTCTTCAACGATCTGGAAGTGCGCGGCACAGGTGGCGCGGACGCCAAGACCCCGGGTTTGGGAGTGGCGGCGTTTGAGGTCAATACCAGTGGTGTAATCATCGACGACGCACTCATCGAGGACAATCCAGTCGTCGGCTTCAAGGCCTATATGATCGGCTCATCGACAATCATCAACGGACTGACTCTGGACGGCAACGGACGCACGACGGCGGCCTCTCCGATCAACGATCGAGCCGGCCTTTTCATGCGCAGCGTCAACTGGGCTCCGGTCATCAACGACCTCATCGTCAGCAACTCGACGGGACCGGGCGTTCTGCTCTGGAAGGGGGGAGCGATCGGTCAGGATTGGCAGGTTTTCGACAACGGCGCGAGCGGCGTCGACTTCCGCGAATTCCATCCTGACATCACAATTCTCGTCAGCCACGACAATGCTCGGCATGGCGTCTCTGTTCGCGATTCGAGCAATGTCGAATTGCAATATGTCGTGACCTACAGAAACGGCATCGGTACCAGTTTCCCTGAGTCCGGTGCTGGCTTCTACTTCGACGAGGCCAACGATCTGATGAGCGGTGGCAAGAATGTCACCTGCTTCACCTGCACCTCGGTCGGTGACCAACACGGCATCGTCGTCCGCGACAGCATCGATCTGCAACTTCGCGCCATCGAGGTGCACGACCCTCTGAGTGGGCCGGGAATCGACATCGATAACAACGGTCTGACGCGAGACGGTTTCGTCATCCTCGACGATGTCCGCGTCAATATGAATTCGAGTGGTTACGCGATTGAGATGGATGAGGTCAATGCTCTTGTGAATGGCCTCGACCTGTCTGGAAACAACGGCGGAGTCTACTGGAAAGCAGGCGAGACCATCACCTCGCACCTCGTTGACAGCATCATCTCGGGCATTGGGGGGACTTGTCTGGACTTAGTGGACCACCACGAGTTGCTGGCAACGAATGTCGGCTTGTCGTGCAGCACTGGCTCGCCACCGACGGTCGAATCGAGTTTCGTCAATTTCACCGATTCAGGCTTCATTCCCGGCAGCGCGCACGAGACCTCGTTCATGATGGAAGGCAATAGCCATCTACGCTGGATCTCATCGGGTGCGATGGCCGACCCGACTTATGACGGCCTCGACAACATCCTCGACGTGATGTGGTTCGTCGAGGTTCACGCGGTAAATCAATTGGCACATCACATTCCATACGCGCTGGCGAACCTCTCCTTCTCGGCTTACGAATCGCCCCTCAACGGCACTCTGCCTTACTCCGGAATCGACACCTTCGGGCCTTTCATCGGCAACCGCTGGATGCCCTCTACGGGGTGGTCAGGCCTCAACACTGTGAATGTCGGCTGTGATTATGTCAGTGTGCATAATGACTCGGCGGCTGTGGTTCTGGACCAGGACAGGATGGTGAATTGCAGGTTGGATCTGCCCAATCAGCCGCCGTTCATAATCTGGAATTCGCCAGAGGATGAGGCGGAATATCCGAGTGGCTCCGAGGTTCTTTTCGATGCGGCGGCTTCGTGGGATCTGGACGACGATCCGCTGACTTACTCTTGGACGAGCGATGTGGCGGACGGGCTCGATTGTCTGCAGGGTTCGAGTGACAATGGCTCAGTCTTCTTGGCCAACGAGGCTGGGACATCGCGCGAAGGCTGCTTGGCTGATGGTGAGCACGAGATCACTCTGGAGGTCTGTGACGATGAGGGACAGTGCGTATCCGAGACTCGGACCATAGAGCTGTTCAATCAGCCTCCTCGACTCTCGGTTTCGACTTCGCCGAGCATCTCGTCTTGGGGGATAATGCATCTTGGCAGGACGGCGAATGCGACCATCGACCTCGACGGAACGAACGACCCAGAGAATGACCCGCTGACCTGCTGGATCGAGACGAGTTATGGATTCTCGACGCCGACCGACGAGGGTTGTGGGATGATTTTTGTCATTGGATTCCCTAATGCACCGACACAGTTCACGCTCACAGTCCACCTCTCGGACGGCAACAATCCCGATGTCACTTGGAGTTTCTCGGTTCGCCTGTTCAATGAGGTACCCGTCGCACAATTCGATGTGGTGCGAGCCGGACAGACCTCAGCGCATCTGGTTCGGCTCGACGGCACGATGGTCTTCGACCCGGAGGGCGATGAAGTCCGCTACGAGTTCTGGAGTGACCGAGACGGCCTGCTCGGCGAGGGAACCACACCTACCGATACGGTGGAGTGGCAAGGCTGGCTCTCTGAGGGCATTCACAGCATCACCATGTACGCGAGCGATGAACGCGCCGTACACACCGATACCTGGACTTCGACTAGCACTCTCGTGAGTGTCAACAACTCAGCTCCCGTCGCAGTAATCGCCCTGCCCGCGGACGGCATCCTGACCGATTCGGGCACGCTCATCCGCTTCGATTCGACAGGTTCAGGCGATTGGGATTTGGCCTGCGACAGTCTGCCCGACAATGGCAGTGGCTTTGTCTGCAACCCAACGACCTCAACCAGCACTGACCTCGTCAGCGTCATCTGGTCTTCGGACAGATTGAGTGAACCATTCGCCAGCGGTTGGGTCGTCGATTCGCGCCTGCCGAAAGGACATCACAGCATCACCCTCACCGTCGACGACGGCTCAGGCGCGATCGTCTCAGCAGAGATAACCGTGCGAGTCGAGGAGGCAGCACCAATCCTCATCCTCGACTCGCCGATGCCTGACGTCGAAGTCTTCTCGAACCTGCCCGTACTCTTCGACTTCCGCCGCTCATTCGACCCCGACGGCGACTCATTCACCGTCACAGTCACCTCGAGCCTCATGTTAGAGCCGATTCTCGAAGCCAAGACGAACGAGTATTGGTACAACGATTACATTCCAGCCGGCGCGCATGAGCTCACCTTCGTATTGCGCGACTCGACCGAGCGCGTCAGAACCCACACTCAGATGCTCTACGTGATGGAGACAGCACCGGTCGCAGTGATTACGACTCTGCTCGACGGTCAGTATATCCCACCTGGCACGCAACTGACTCTCGATGCCTCGCAGTCCTACGATTATGACGACGATATCGTGCTCTTCCAATGGACCACTTCGACAGGCACACTGCTCGGCGACAGGGACATCATCGAGGTGCAATTCGCACCCGGAGCCATCCGCATAGACCTGCTCGTCAAAGACTCCCGCGGAGCCTCCTCGACAGCCTCGCTCAACCTCACAATCGGTTCCTCCTCCCCCGTCCTCACCGAACTGCAAGTACACCCGAGATCAATCGATGCTGACGAGCCGACTTCAGTCACGGTCACGATTCGGCTCGACGACGCCGATGGTACGACCCAGAGCGTACTCGGAGAGATGACCGCCGGCGGCGAGATACTCAATCTCGCATTCCACGATGACGGCCTTGAGGGCGATGCGCAAGCGGGCGACGGAGTGTGGAGTTATCGGGGCGTTTGGCTGGTCTCTGAGGGAAATTGGGTGCGGGTCGAAGTCTGGGCCATCGATGGCGAATTGGTCAGTCCATCGCTGACGGAAACAATCTCGATCAACAAACCGCAGACGACGAATATCCTCGCTTGGTTGGCCGGCAGTGGCATGCCTTACTTCATCGGCTTGCTGGTTATTCTGGTGCTCGTGGGAATGGCCCATCACAAGCAGCGCAGTGAGGCGATTCGGCGCGATCTCGAGATGATCGAATCGTGGTCGACTTTCAATCCGCGCGATTTAGACGAAGAATTCAACGACGACTCGCCCGACGATGTCTGACAGGGTCGGCCGACCCGCCCTGAGGAAGTCGCCCTCACACGGGCGCGACGAAATCTGACCGAGTCGGCAATTCTATTGATCTTACAGTTTGATTTCATGAGTTGGAGCTGGCTGAGAAAAAGTCCGGAAATGACCAAGACCCCTGACCAAACTAGGTGAATTGATGGAGGATTTTTACCGATGCTCATGGTCGACGAAAGACCCTCTATACATTGCTTATCATGATGAAGAATGGGGTAGGCCAAACCGCGATGGGCGGCGCTTGTTCGAAAAAATTATTCTTGAGGGCGCGCAAGCAGGACTCTCCTGGATCACCATTCTCAAGAAACGCGAAAATTATCGGCGACTTTTCGATGGCTTCGACCCAACCAAAGTCGCCGCCTACGATGAGGCGGATGTAGAGAGGCTGATGGGTGATGCCGGTATCATTCGAAATGGTGCTAAGATTCGCTCCGCGATCAAGAATGCCAAGGCATTTGTCGAACATTTTGGTGAGGATGAGGATGCGTTCAGTGAATTCATGTGGAGTTTTGTCGGTGGTGAACCGATTATCAATCAGCGGCAATCAATGGAGGATATCGTCGCTACTACCGAGGCCAGTACCGAGATGAGCAAGACTCTCAAAAAATTAGGATTCAGTTTTGTTGGACCGACTACCTGCTATGCATTGATGCAAGCTGCTGGCATGGTCGATGACCATTTGGTGAGCTGTTTTTGCCATACTTCCAATCGTAAGTCATCCTGACTCAATGGGTACCCATTATGACGAATATGTCATAGAGGGGGGCTCTATCATAGTTCATGGATGAATTGCCCAATAGGAAAGTTGTCCGTGTCATCGGTGAGAGTTACCTCTACAAGGGTGAGGAACAAATCTGGAAGGACAGAAGCCGCGCCCTCGCGACGGCGCTCAAGGACCTTGGATGGGACCTCTCGGCACCCTTGCACATTGAACCCCTTCCGTTGGGTCTCAGCAATCACAACTACAAGATTTTCTGCGGCAACCATGGACCACTCCTACTGAGAATGTTCGGACCGACCGTAGGTGACTCCAACCCAGATGAGAGGCACATTCAGGACTCTGGGTTCGGAGCACATGTGGTACAGCGGCTTGACTGGGGTCGACTTGAGACATGGTTGGCAGGCCGACCGATGCGGCGCGAAGATTGCGATAACAGTCAGGTGTTGGTGGCGCTTGCCAATGAATTACGACATCTGCATACGGTGGCTGGCCGAAACCATAACGACCTGAACTTCACCAATGTTCTGGTATGCGAAAGTGAAGACTTCCCCACCACTCACCTTCTCGACTTTGAGTACGCTGGTCCACTTGACCCACCCCTCGACATTGCCAACTTCTTCTGCGAGTGGATGTATGATTTCGAATCACCCCGGTGGTTTGAACCGGATCCAACACGGTTCCCGTCTGACGAGCAGGCTCGTTCCTTCATCGCACAGTATCTGGGGATCACTAATTACGCCGACGACGAGGTGTTGGCCTTTCAGAAGGAGGTTCAGGCACGGATTCCGCATGTGCATAAATTCTGGATCGACTGGGCCATGAAAAATTTCTCAGACCGATATGAGTATGTACAATACGCTGAGCTGCGGCAAATCCTTGTGGATTAAGATACACGTCAGAGGGTACCCATTGAGAGTACAATGAATCACCCGTGATGGATAGGGGGCCCCTTGCAACCTACCATTCAAGCATGGCACCCCCTTCCGCAATCGTGGCCAAGGACGACACTAGCACGATGTTCAAGTTCGGGGCATTCGACGGTTTAGCCCCACGATCTCTCATTCTCCAAGGCTTGGGCTTGGTCGTAGTGGCTGCAGTATTGTGGTGGTATGCCGGTCCATGATCCGTGAATGCCTCGAAGACGATTTTGAGGCGATTTACGAGATCATCAACGACGCCGCACAAGCTTATCGGGGAATCATCCCACCCGACCGTTGGCAAGACCCGTACATGCCTGGAGAAGAACTCCGGGAGGAGATATCGTCCGGGGTCGCTTTCCTGGGTTATGAAAAAGAGGGGGAGTTGGTCGGGGTGATGGGGACACAAGACGTTCAGGACGTGACGCTGATTCGCCACGCCTACGTGCTCACCGCGCATCGCAACCAGGGCATCGGCGGGGAGCTCTTGGGCCAGATTATGGGCGGGGCAACCCGTCCTGTCTTGATAGGCACCTGGGCCGCTGCGTTCTGGGCGATCCGTTTCTACGAACGCCACGGTTTCACAGTGGTCTCACCGGCGGAGAAGGAACGGCTGCTGCGGAAGTATTGGAGCCTGCCAGACCGTCAGATTGTGACGTCCGTGGTGCTGGCCGCCTAGTGATTCAGACCCAACGTGCACCCTATCATCTGGATATGACTCATTCATACCGATTGACTGAGGGGTGAATCATTCGCTAGCGTCTAGTTCGTCCCATATAGATCAAACAAATATTAGCAGTTGAGGATAGATATTTAAAAAAAAACAGTTGCCTGAAATCATGGTGTTCGAATGCAATATAGAAGCGAGGGGTAAGGCATATCGCCTCAAGCTCGGAATAATGGGAGTCGTAGTTGGCTCGGTATTGGCGGCAGTCTTCTACTTTACAGGAATCGAGGGGGGTGTTCTATGGTTAATTCCTATGGCAATCATAGGCGGAGGGGCATTTTCTATTTTTGAAGGCCGGGCAGGGTGGTGCGTTGTACGAGCAATGGGATTCCGAACCTCTCTGTGAGAGAAATCAGATACTCCTCCACATGCCCAGAGAGTCCCTCAGTCCAGACTCAAGATCTTCGTGCACAAAGTCGTAACCCGCCTTCTGCAGTCGGATGGGCAGGACTCTCTGACCTTCCAAAGTCAGTTTCTCACCCATCTCGCCGAATATCATCCTGATTACCAATCCTGGTAGGGGGACAAAAGCCGGTCGTCTCAGAACCCTGCCCAGAGTCCTCGCAAAATTCTTCTGTCTCTCTGGATTAGGAGCTGTGACATTGTAGGCCCCACATGAGTCTCCGTTCATCACGAGGTGGTGAATAGCGTAAATCTGGTCGTCGAGAGATACCCATGACATCCACTGTTTGCCACCCCCCATCGGTCCACCCGCACCGAGCTTGAATGGCAGCAGCATCTTACCGAGGGCTCCGCCGGTCGCTGTCAGCACTATGCCAGTGCGTAGGTAGACTGTTCGAATTCCAGCATCTTCGACAGCCTCTGCAGCAGCCTCCCATTCGGTACAGACGTCTGGGAGAAAACCCTCGCCCGACGCACTCTTCTCTGTGAGCTCCTCGTCTCCACGATTGCCGTACCAGCCGATAGCGCTGGCGAGTACGAACACCTCGGGCTTATTCTCCAGAGATGCGATTGTTTTCGAGAGTAGAGTCGTGCTGTTGACCCGTGTGTCGCGAATCTCCTGCTTTCGCCGCTTACTCCATCGCTTATCTCCGATACCGACCCCCCCAAGGTGGATAATCACATCGAAACCCTCGATTATACTCGAATCCAAATGGCCTTTATCCGGATTCCAACTAATTTCGTTCGCCCCCTCCTCGGCCTGTCGGCGCACCAACTTCCAAACCTCATGTCCACCGGTATCTAGGAAAGCAACCAGTTGCGTTCCTATCATGCCTGATGAGCCTGCCACCAGTATTCGCTTTCGAGGCAGATGAGAAAATTTAGCATGCCGCCCAAGGTCACGCTGTAGTCGCAGTTCGCGTGCCTTGAACATCCTAGATATTCGACCCCTGACGAGCATTCCACCCAGAACTGTGTCAGCCAAGTTTCCAAGTGGGCCGAATGGGACTTGATAGGTTACATCATCGACAACTGTCGTGGTGCCGTTCGAATGCGTAAGATTGTGGTTGTGATTCCATGACCAGAATGGCCCCTTGACCATCGTATCCGCGAAGTGATGGGGTGGCTCATAGGCCGTGTGCTCGGCTATCCAAGTCATCTTAACAGGGCCCATTGGGAATCTGAATACTCTCTGGGATCCGACTTCAAGAGTCTCGTCCGCCCTGACCTCCTCCGCGACCTCCCAAGGAGGCATCAAGCGTCTGAATGAACCCTCATGCTCAAACCAAGCGAAGGTTGAATCGATATCTGCATCGACTGTGGTTGTGTGTTCATACTTGTACAATTAATCACCTCGGTTTCTACTTGGGTACCCACTGATTCACCCGTGCTTGGAGGGCCAAACGATCTTCAGAGCCAAAATGCATCCGACAACCATGGCAGGATTCCATTCCATGGCCGCCGGTAGGGATGACACCCTTGAACGGCGCGTATCAAGGGAAGGTCCGTTTTCACTATATCCTGTGGGCAGGAATATTACCTGCTTGGCTGGTTTTCACCTTGAGCACTCCCTCAAGTGAGAACCTAGCCAGATAGTTGTTGAAACTCTCCTCGAGGTCCGGTTCATTCCAAAGTATCCACCGCGATAGGGCGCCCGCTGTTGTGAAGTCCTCCCAATCCTCTTTCCTGTGCCTTGTGAGGTACTTCCCTCTCCGCTCTAGGTTCTTGTGGATGGTGTAGTCAGAATAGCCCTTGGCGCCGAAGTGTGTTGTCTTTTGCTTCCCGTTAGGGAATTGGAACTTCGCAACTAGTTTCTTGTCCTTCTTGCCACTCTTACCAATCTCGACTTCAATCATCATTCTACGCCTCTAGACCCCGATCAATTGTGGTCCATCGAGAATGCCTAGATGGTTGAGGCCATGATGATTTCCTATTCTCCGTCAGATTCTGAATCAGCCACTGATTCGACTATGTTTCGGCCGGAATCATTGGATACCGTTTGATTCATGGCTTGTCTGAGAACATAAAGTAGCGGAACATCTCCCGTCCTGCGTGGAAACTGGGCTGCATGGCAAGGTTGTGCTCGTCACCGGCGGTGCTGGTGGCATAGGTCAGGCCATCTGTAGAGCATTCGCCGCTGAGGGCGCTCGCGTAGTCGTGCATCATCATTCCTCGGCTGCTGCGGCTGTATCGCTGGCCGAGGAAATCGATGGAATAGCCATCCGTGCAGATCTGCGCGATGCCAAGGAAGCGCAATCGATGGTTCGAAGCATCGTCTCTGACTTCGGAGCACTCGATGTCTGCATCGCCAATGCCGGCCACTATCCCACACCGTCCACGCCCTTTTGGGAGATTGACGCTGAGCGCTGGGCCGCCACCATGGACTCAAATCTGGGGGTGACGGTAATCACTGCTCGCGCCTTCCTTGGCCATGCCGCAAAGGTCGGGCGAGGATCGATCGTTCTGATTGGCTCGACCGCAGGTATCTACGGTGAATCCGGTCATGCTGATTACGCTGCGGCGAAGGGCGCCATCACATCAGGTCTGCTGATGTCTCTGAAGAACGACGTCTCGCAAATCGGCGGTGTCCGTGTCAATGCTGTCGCTCCAGGATGGACAGTCACGCCAAAGAAGATCGAACATGGGGTCGACGAGGAGCTAGTCGAGCGTGCAACTGCGACGATGGCGCTGAAGAAACTCGGAACCCCTGAGGATGTGGCTAAGGCTGTGGTCATGCTAGCTTCAGACGAGATATCTGGACACATCACGGGTCAGGTGATCGAGGTCGCTGGCGGAATGGAAGGACGTTTGATTCCCTGAATCAGAGGGTAGGGAATCCACCACCGAGCAGTCTATCGGCGGGAATGCAATATCATTGGTTGGTTGGACTCTACCAAGACACCCATGCAACTAGTCACCAGTGGGTAGGGTTCGCCTAGGAGACCCATCCAACCGGTGGTGGTTACACATGAGGCTAGAAAATATCCGTCCCCGCCCACCAAAGCACGTAGGCTATGATGACGAGGAGATAGAATTCCCTCATCCCGGGCTCCCGATCAGGTTGAGAAGCCACCCACTCCCCAAACCTCTCCTTACGAGCGGCCCACCAGCTTTCGCTCTCGGGGCTGGACTCGGCCTCGGGGCTGCCCTCTTCCTCCCGCCATCCCTTCTCTTCGGACATGATTCGGCTAGGGGGTGCCAGACTTGAACGGTGCGTTGCTAGGGCGCCCTAGTAATCCCCAGTTGTTGGATGGGTTAGGGGACAACCCATTCAACCGTATACGATACAATGGTTACCCTTTGATTCGTTTTTCAATCCCGAGAGTGATCATCGATCTGTAGCCCGGGATTGCCAGTGAGGATTCTCCACCATCCACGCAGGACGCCCATGCCATAGTTCCAGTGCAGGGTGTAGGT
>Ga0208335_1000223_pt1 | contig 23110 bp, 21 predicted proteins | sample DeeseametaMP0759_FD_184202 | JGI IMG/M metagenome (GOLD analysis project Ga0208335, IMG submission 184202) | Marine microbial communities from the Deep Atlantic Ocean - MP0759 (SPAdes) | ecosystem: Environmental > Aquatic > Marine > Oceanic | place: West of Cape Town, South Africa, South...
CAACTTCTTTAATATCATAAATTACAACTCCTTTTGGTATAGGAGCTCCAAATTCTTTTAAAAGATCTTTAGCCTGATATTCGTGAATATTCATTATAAAAGTTCATTTCTTAAATTTTCTATATTTCCTATATTCTTTAAAGTGTCATTTTACAATTTTTTAGTTCGTAACTTTTTAATTGGCTAAGTAATGAAATCTCTTCAAAACAATGCTGATATAAATTAATATAATGAAAATTAGTATTTTTATTGACTGTATTGATGACATAAATAACTGAAATATTATTTTTTAAAATTATATTATCCATTAATTCTTTGTACTTTGCGGCATATTCACTGCCCCTTAGCGGATGTGTAGTCCCATCACCAGTGTATATTCTACTGGGCGAATAGAGTTTTTGATCCAATACAATTGAAAAAAAGGGGTAATTGGTTATTACCATTTTATTTCTAGTGTCCTTCTTTAAGAGAGACTCAATTCGATTGATGATATTAATTTCTTCTGTAGGATTTTTTTTAAATTGAGGGGTAATCCAATTTAATCCTGATAATTTTTTATGTATTTTTTTTGCATCAACTGCTAATTCAAAATTTACATTTTTTAACTCATGAAATTTTCTGTTCTCATTATATCTTAAATGGTATTTGAAAGTTGCAAACAAACAAATCAAAACAATAATCAAACATATTGGTTTTTTAAACTTTAATTTACTCTCAGTTAAACTAATTTGGGAAAATGCAGTCAAAATAGGAATCAGAAAAAATATAAATGTCTGATTTTTTGTTAATAATTGATGTAAAATTAAAGAAAAGGTTAGAAATAGCAAAACTAAAAAAATATAGAAGTTATTGTGTTTTATGTAATTTTTAATAGAAAAAATTTTTTTAAGATTTTCGTAAAATAATGGAATAATTGCTAAATGAATTAAAATAAAATTTTCTATAATGTTTTGATAAGTTAAATTTAAATTTTTAAATCTTTCCACGCCTATTGTTTGCGGATAAAATATATACTGATCTAAAAAAGAAGAAAGCGTTATACCTTGAGATTTGCCAAAAATTAAAATTAAAAAAACAAAGGACGTCGAACTGACAAAAGAATATTTAATGCAGTCAAATTTCTTATTTACTAGAGAGTATAAAAATAAAATGAAACCAACAAATAAAATAACATATGTAGCAGGGACCTGTTTTGAGAGGAATGCAAAACCTAAGAATACTGGTATTAATGCCCAATACAATTTTCTTTGATTATTTATTGCCAATAATAAACTATAGATCCCTAATAGAGAAAAGAAAGCAGAGTGATGATCTATAAAAGGGGTTCCGCTAGAAGGGTAAGCGAGTATTGAAAAAAGCAGAGAATACAAAAAACAGTAGGTAGTTTTAAGTTTAAAATTTTTTAAGACGAAAAAAGTACTAATAGTTATTAATGCATTGATCAGAGACGCATGTAATACATAACTCTGCCAATTTATCCCAAATATATAAAAAAAAACGGCCTGTATGTAGTCAAGTAAGGGTCCTTTGACTAACCAATAATCAATAAAAGGAACTTCTCCATTTAATACTCGGTAACCAGAATCAAAAAAATGAAAGCTATCCATTGGAAAAGCTCCTCGGTTACCATAGTGCTGATTAATAATTATTGAAAAGAAAAAAAGAAATAATACAAAGATTTTGTTTTTGTGAAACAAAAATTTCGAAATCATAAAATTTTATTCAATATTGAATATAAAGAATTAAAAATTAATTTGCTAGATCAGGATCAATTTTAACCGCAACTTCAAAAAGTTCTTTTACCGTTTTTACTGAGATTTCAAAATTTTCTTTTTCTTTATCTTCTAATTTGATCTCAATTACCTTTTCTACACCCTGATCACCTATTACTACTGGCACTCCTGCATACAAATTTTTAATTCCATATTCTCCATTTAAATAAGCAGCGCAGGGTAAAGTTTTTTTTAAGTTTTTAATATATGACTCGGCCATTTCCACTCCTGATGCCGCTGGGGCATAAAAAGCTGATCCCTTTTCCAAAAATTTAATTATTTCAGCACCTCCTTTTCGTGTTCTTTCAATTATTGCATTCAATTTCTCCTCCGAAATTTTATTTTCCAAAATTAATTGTTTTAATGATTTTCCATTAACTCTTGTGTGAGTTAACATAGGTACCATGGAATCTCCGTGTCCACCTAATACCAAGGCATTTATATTTTTGACGGCCACTTTTAACTCTTGTGACAGAAAATATTTAAATCTTGAAGAGTCTAATATTCCAGCCATTCCTACAACTTTATTTGTTGGTAAACCTGAATATTTCTGCAATGCCATAACAATTATATCCAAAGGATTTGTAATACAAATTACGAACGCCTCAGGGGATGTTTTTTTTATTTCTTCAGCAACTTGTTTAATTATTTTTAAATTAGTTCCTAATAAATCATCTCTTGTCATGCCAGGTTTTCTTGGTATCCCAGCTGTAATAATAATTACATCAGAATTTTTAGTATCTTCATAATTATTAGTTCCTATAAGATTAATATTAAAACCATCTATAGAAGTTGACTGTGCTATGTCTAAAGCCTTTCCTTTTGCAACACCCTCAACCACATCAAAAAGAACAACATCCGCAAGTTCTTTAATGCTTATAAGATGGGCTAATGTACCACCAATTTGGCCTGCCCCTATTAATGAAATTTTTTTTTTCATAAAATTTATTTCATTGTTGGCATTACAAACTCAGGATCAGATCTTAATCCTGAAGGCCATTTTGAAGTTATGGTTTTTAATTTTGTATAAAACCTAACTCCTTCTGGACCGTGCATATGTTGATCACCAAATAATGATCTTTTCCAGCCTCCAAAAGAATGATAGGCAACAGGTACAGGTATTGGGATATTAATTCCAACCATTCCAATTTTTATTTTGTTAGCAAAAGTTCTTCCTACATCGCCATCACGAGTATAGATACTTGTTCCGTTTCCAAACTCGTGTTCATTTACTAAATCTACAGCTGATTCAAAATCTTTGACTCTAACCACAGAAAGAACTGGACCAAAAATTTCTTCTTTATAAATTCTCATTTTTTTATCAACATTGTCAAAAAGGCACCCACCTATATAAAAACCTTTTTCATAACCTTGAAATTTTATATTTCTACCATCCACAACAAGTTTTGCACCTTCCTGCACTCCAAGATCAACGTAACCTCTGACTTTTTCTAGGTGCTGCTTAGTCACAAGTGGTCCCATTTCTGAATTCTTATCCATTCCTGGTCCAACTTTAAGTGATTCAACTTTTTTAGCGAGCTTAGTTACAAGTTGATTTCCAATTTTACCTACCGCGACTGCAACTGATTGAGCCATACATCTTTCGCCCGCTGATCCATAAGCCGCACCCATTAAACCATTAACGGCCTGATCAAGATCACAGTCAGGCATAACAACACAGTGATTTTTTGCTCCACCTAAAGCTTGAACACGTTTTTCATTTTTTGCAGCATTTTCATATATATATTTTGCAATTGGTGTTGATCCAACAAAACTTATAGCAGCTACATCTTTATTTGTTAGTAAAGCATCAACTGCTTCCTTATCTCCGTTAACAACATTAAAAACTCCATCTGGTAATCCAGCTTCTTTAAACAGTTGAGCAAGCTTAATTGAACAAGAAGGGTCCTTTTCAGATGGTTTTAAGATAAATGTGTTTCCACATGCTATAGAAATTGGAAACATCCACATTGGAACCATTGCTGGAAAATTAAATGGAGTAATGCCTGCACATACTCCTAGCGGTTGTCTGATAGACCAACTATCAACATCGGTACCAACATTTTCGGAAAATTCCCCTTTAAGTAAATGCGGTATTCCACAAGCAAATTCAACAACTTCCAAACCTCTAGTTAGGGATCCTTTAGCGTCTTCATAAACTTTTCCGTGTTCTGAAACTATAAGCTTTGTTATCTCATCTAAATTTTTTTCTATTAATTCTTTAAATTTGAATATTATTCTTGCTCGCTGCGCAGGTGGTTTTCTACCCCAATCAGTAAATGCCTGTTTAGCTTTTTGAACTGCCAAATCTACATCAGCTTTAGAAGCTAAATTTACTTCAGATGTTTGTTCTCCGGTAGCTGGATTAAACACTTTGGATGTTTTTTTTGAAGAACCTTTAGCCGTTTTTCCATTTATAAAATGTTCTATTAAATTCATATTTATCCTAATTGATTTAATTAAGCTTCTAGCTTGTTGCAAGCATTTTTTTGATTGAGCCTATGGCCTTTGCTGGATTTAGTCCTTTTGGGCAGGAACTTGTACAGTTCATTATAGTATGACACCTATACAATTTAAGTTTGTCGGCTACCATTTTCAATCTTTCTTTTTTTTCCTCATCTCTACTATCCGAAATCCATCGATAGGCCTGAAGTAAAACTGCAGGACCTAAATATTTTTCTTCATTCCACCAATAACTTGGGCAAGAGGTTGAACAGCATGCACACATGATACATTCGTATAATCCATCAAGTTTAGCTCTATTTTCTTTGGATTGATTAATTTCATTTTTTTCAGATTTAGATTTTTTTATTTTTAACCAGGGTTCGATTTCCTCGTATTGCCTGTAAAATGTGCTTAAATCTGCTACTAAATCTTTAACAACCTTTAAATGAGGAAGAGGATAAATACGAATATCACCATTGATGTCTTTGTGCGATTTTATACAAGAAAGTGTATTTACTCCATCAACATTCATGGCACAAGATCCACAAACTCCATGAGCACAAGATCTCCTAAAGGTAAGAGATGAGTCCATTTCATTTTTGATTTTATGTAAAATATCTAAAACTTTGTTTCCACATGCATCAATATTTACTTCGAATGTATCTTCTCTTGGATTATCATTTTTTTCTGGATCCCATCTATAAACATGAACTATCTTCAAATTTGAAGAACCAGTTTTATCTTTAAAATATTGACCTTTTAAAATTTTAGAATTCTGTGGAAGGCTAAATTGTACCATTAATACACTCTTTCTTTCGGAGGAAACGTTTGAACATCATTAGTTAATGTTGATAAATTTACTGGTCGATAATTAATTTTAACTTCATTGCCATTGTGCCAACTTAAAGTGTGTTTCATATAATTTTCATCATCTCTTTTAGGGTAGTCTTCTCTAGCATGAGCTCCTCGACTTTCTTTTCGTTGATAAGCAGATTCCAGAGTCGTGATTGACTGTCGAATAAGATTATCAAATTCAAGGGTTTCCATTAGATCCGTATTAAAAATTAAAGATTTATCTTTAACAGATATAGACTCCATACCTTCATAGGGTTTTTTTATTTCATCAATGCCCTCTTTTAATATTTTTTCCGTTCTAAAAACTGCACATTTTGATTGCATTGTTTTTTGCATTGATAATCTAAGTTCAGATGTTTTATTTGATCCATTTCCGTTTCTTAATTTATCAAATCTATCAAGTAATTTATCTGTTTCACTTTTTGATATTTCTTCATGTGGGGAATTTGATTTAACTAATTCAGTTGCTCTTTTAGCGGCAGCTTTACCAAAAACCACAAGGTCAATTAATGAATTTGACCCCAACCTGTTTGCGCCGTGAACAGATACGCACGCTGTTTCACCTATAGCCATCAGCCCCGGAACTTTTTTCTCACCACCGTTTAAAGTTAGAACTTCAGCTTTATAATTCGTTGGAATACCGCCCATATTATAGTGAACTGTAGGAACAACAGGTATTGGTTCTTTAGTTACATCCCGGTCTACAAAAGTTGCTACTGATTCTGAAATTCCAGGCAGTCGAGTTTCTATAATTTTGGGGTCAATATGCTCAATATGTAAATGGAGATGGTCCTTATTTTTTCCTATTCCCCTTCCCTGATTAATTTCTATGGCCATTGATCTGCTTACCACATCCCTTGATGCAAGATCTTTAGCGTTAGGAGCATACTTCTCCATAAAACGTTCTCCCTTTGAATTTAATAAAAAACCACCTTCACCTCTAACTGCTTCCGAAATTAAGCAACCAATTCCATAAAGTCCGGTAGGATGAAATTGAACAAATTCCATATCTTGTAACGGAAGGCCTGCTCTTAAAACCATACCATTACCATCACCTGTACAAGTATGAGCTGCTGTAGCAGAATAGTAAATTTTACCGTAACCTCCAGTAGCCAAAATTGTAATGTGTGATCTAAATCGATGAATGGTTCCTTCATTCAAATTCCATGCAAGTACACCTTTACACTCACCATTTTTCATTAATAAATCTAAAGCAAAGTATTCAATAAAAAACTCTGTTTTATGTTTAAGCGCTTGACCATACAAAGTATGTAAAATTGCATGACCTGTTCTATCAGCGGCTGCACAAGTTCTTTGAACTGGTTCATTACCATAATTTTTTGTCATTCCTCCAAAAGCTCGTTGATATATCTTGCCATCATTAGTTCTGCTAAACGGAACACCATAATGTTCAAGTTCTATGACAGCTTTTGGAGCCTCTTTACAAAGATATTCGATACAGTCTTGATCTCCAAGCCAATCTGATCCTTTTACTGTATCGTACATATGCCAACGCCAGTCATCTTCACCTGCGTTACCTAAAGCAGCTGAAATTCCTCCTTGGGCCGCCGCCGTATGACTTCTCGTTGGAAAAACTTTTGAAATGCAGGCAGTTTTTAAACCTGACTCGCTTAATCCCACAGCAGCTCTTAAACCTGCTCCTCCGGCACCTACGACTAAAACATCGTACTCGTGATCTACTATTTTATATGTGCTCATTAAAATTTATATAATAACAGAATTATTGTTATTGATGGGATAATTATACTCAATAATAGTCCCAAAAGATTTACGGCATTTTTGATTTTTTCATTTTGGATATAGTCTTCAACAATTTCACTTAATCCAATTTTTGCATGAAAAAAACCTGTTATAAGTAAAATTATAGTTAAGATTAAAAATAGTGGTTTGCTGAAAAAATTTATAACTGAATTATAATCACCTGTAGATAAAGTTATTAAAGAAAGCAAAAACCAAACAATAAGAGGTGCAACTATTAATGCGCTTGCTCTTTGCATTATCCATTTACGTGATGCTTTCATCTAAATTAATCCCCTTCCAATTAACCACAAGAAAACAGTCAGCAATAGAGAACTGATGATAACTATAACTCCTGAAATATTTACTGTTTTTATTTCATAGCCGTAACCTAAGTCCCAAAAAAAATGTCTAATTCCACTTAATAAATGATAACTGATCGACCAAGTAAACCCGATTAAAATAAATTTTCCAATAAAACTTTTTAAAAAAACTGAAAAATATTCAAATAAATTTTCACCAATTCCTGCTGAAGAAATCCATGCAGAAATAAAAATGAGACCTAACAGGTTTAATATTCCAGTAATTCTATGAGTAATGGAAAGCAAAGATGATATTTGCCATCTGTAAATTTGAAGATGGGGTGATAACGGGTTTTTTGAATCGTTCATTACTTGTTTAGCTAATATATTTTTTAATCAAAACATTTGCAATTTGAACCGCATTAAGGGCCGCACCCTTTAGTAAATTGTCTGAAACAACCCACATATTTATAGAATTTTTTTGTGTCTGATCATCTCTTATTCTTGAAATATATGTTACAAAATCGCCACTTGATTCAACTGGAGTTATGTAACCTCCATCTTTAGTTTCATCTACAACTTTACATCCAGGAGCCTTTTCTAAGCATTGTCTAATTTTTTTAGCATTAACTTCAGATTGAAATTCAATATTCACTGACTCAGAGTGTCCAACAAATACTGGAACTCTAACGCATGTGGCGCTTAAAACTATATTTGGGTCTAAAATTTTTTTTGTTTCTACAGCCATTTTCCATTCTTCTTTTGTAGAACCATCTTCCATAAAAGAATCGATATGCGGTATAACGTTAAAAGCAATTTGTTTAGTAAAATTTTTTGAACTTACTTTTTGCTTATCTAAAACTAGTTTGCTTTGCTCTTCTAATTCAGTCATATGATTTTTACCAGCTCCCGATACTGACTGATAAGTTGAAACTACTACCCTTTTAATTTTAAATTGATCGTGTAAAGGTTTTAAGGCTAAAACTAATTGAATAGTTGAACAATTTGCATTTGCAATAATATTTTTATTTTTGTAAAGCTTTAAAGCTTCAGCATTTACTTCTGGAACCACTAAAGGAATTTCTTTATTCATTCTAAAATGTTTTGAATTGTCAATTACAATAGTTTTTTTTGCAGCAATAGGAGCCCATTTTTCTGCTATAACGCTTCCCGCAGAAAAAAAAGCTATTTTTACTTTTGCAAAATCAAAATCACTAAGTCCAACAACAGAATAAGTTTTGTTTTTAAAAGTAATTTTTTTTCCAACGCTTTTATCTGAAGCAATCAGATATAATTCACTAAATTCAAAATTTAGTTTTTCCAGAACTTCTAAAAGTTTTCTACCGACATTGCCTGTCGCGCCAACAATTGCTATATTCATATTAATTAAAGTATTACTATTGTTTTATGACCAATTCTAGACCAATGGCACGGCTAAAAATAATTTTTCTGACTATTCCTTGATAGTCCTTAATACTCAATTTTCCTTTAATTTTTATGATTTTTTTCTACAAATTTTTTGACTATCTCTCTCATTTCAAAAGCTTTTTCAAATATAATCATGTGACCACATTCTTTAAGCACTTGTAATTCAGAATTTTTAATTTTTTCAGCCATCTGTTTTCCTTTATCTAGTGGAACCATCTTGTCTTTGTCACCAAGTATACAAAGAGTAGGACAATTTACATTAGACGCAGCTCTCAACCCATTTTTATAATTATTGCACGCTCTAAGATCAACGGCTAAGCCTTCCTGAACTTGCCTTGGTGAATTAATAATTTTTTGAACTGGGTTTCCTCCAATAAACTTTTTTACTCCCTCGTAGCCCCATTTCATCATAAGTTCTACGGATTTCATATCACCTCCGTTTGCATAATTAATCAGATCTGGGTTCACTGGTAATTCGTATGATCCCGCTATAAGACTTAAACTTTTAATTAATTTTGGAAAACGATAAGCAAATTCAAGTCCAGCTAAACAACCTTGTGAATGGCCAATATATGAAATTTCATTAATTTTTAATTTTTCCATCAATTTTTTAATCCACTCGGCTATTTCTTCAATAGATTTTATAGCAGGTCCTTCTGAGCTACCATGTCCAGGTAAATCAACAGATAAAATACTGTAACCTTTTGAAGCAAGAAACTGCTCATGTAATGACCAAACTATATGAGTAAGGCCACTACCATGCATTAAAATAATTACTGGCTTTGTGATATCGAAATCTAATCCACCAGTTGATACAAAAACACTTTTTTGATCTACTTCGAAATTCAGCTCATCTCCTTGGCTTTTTTTCTTAATTCGAATTTTTTTATTTTTCCAGTGGATGTTTTTGGTAGTTCACCAAAAACTATTTTTTTTGGAATTTTAAATCCAGCCAATGTTTCTTTACAAAATTTTATTATTTCCTCTTCTGTTGCTTTTTTTTCTGGTGTTAATTCAACAAAGGCACATGGTATTTCTCCCCATTTTACATCTGGTTTAGCAACCACTGCAGCAAGTGAAACGGAAGAATGTTTTGCTACTGTATTTTCGATCTCTATAGATGAAACATTTTCTCCGCCTGAAATGATAATATCTTTAGACCTATCTTTTATTTGAATATAACCATTGGGATGCGTAACCGCTAAATCACCTGAATGAAACCATCCACCTTTCATGGATTTTTCTGTTGCTTCTTTATCTTTGAAATATCCCTTCATTACAACATTTCCACGTATCATTATTTCTCCCATCGTTTTTCCATCTCTAGGAACTGACTGCATGGTTTCTGGATCCATTACTTCAACATCTTCTGTATTTGGGTAACGTACACCTTGACGGGCGTTGATTTCAGCTTTCTCATCTTCAGTTAAATTATCCCATTCCTTATTCCATGCGCACTGTAAAATATGTCCATAAGTTTCTGTTAGGCCGTAAACATGCATAACTTCAAAACCCAAGCTTTCCATTTTTTTAAAAATAATACTTGGCGGAGGAGCTGCTGCTGTCAAAACATATACCTTATGCTTCAACGGTTTCTGTTCATTCTTTGGAGCATTTACTATCATATTTAATATAATTGGTGCGCCACCGAAATGAGTTACCTTATGTTGGGTTATTAAGTTGAAAATTTCTTTAGCCCTAATATTCCTGATACATATTACTCGTGCATGAAGCATTGCGAGCGTCCACGGATAACACCAACCGTTACAATGAAACATAGGAACCGTATACAAAAAATTTAAACGATTAGGCATATTCCATGCCACTGCACTTCCAGTAGACATTAAATAAGCGCCTCTATGATGATAAACAACTCCTTTGGGATTGCCTGTTGTGCCAGATGTATAATTTAATGAAATTGCTTGCCATTCATCTTTTGGTTTTTTCCATATATAGTTAACGTCGCCTTCATTTAAAAAACTTTCATATTCAAATTGTCCAAAATTTCCTGCATCCTTTAAATCTGCTTGCTTGTCATCAATATCTATAATTAAAATTTTCTTGTCTAATCCTTCCATTGCTTTTTTTACAATATTATGAAATTGACAATCTACAATAAGTGCTTTGGTATCGGCATGCTTTAATATGTAACTTACTGTTTTAGAATCTAATCTTGTATTAATTGCATTAAGTACAGCACCTGTCATTGGGACGGAATAATGAGCTTCGAATAATTCTGGCGTATTAGGAGCCATAATCGACACAGTATCACCTAATTTAATTCCATGTTTTGTTAAAGCACTAGCAAACTTTATACAACGATCATAAGTTTGTTTCCAAGTATACACTCTCTTTTTATAAATTATGGATTCATAATTTGGATAAATATCTTTTGTTCTTTCAAGAAAGCTTATTGGTGTTAATGGAATAAAATTCGCATTATTTTTTTCAAGATTTTTATCGTAATCATTCATATAAATTAACTAATTTTAGATTCTTTTATAATTTCTGCAATTAGCTCTTCTTTTTTGTGTCCCATTAAATGTATTCCTTTAACTCCTTTAATTTCACGAAAAATTTGAATTAATTCAAGACAAATTTTTTTACTTTCTTCTTTTTGATCTTTTGCCTGTTCTAATCTTTTTATAATCTCATCTGGAACGTCAACACCAAATAAATTATCATTCATCCATTTAGCACTTTTAGCTGAAGCAAAAGGCCCTAATCCTATTAGAAAATATGTTTTTTCTAATATCCCAACATCATCCAACACTTTCATATAATCAATTAACTTTTTTTTTTCAAAAATGTACTGTGTTTGAAAAAAATCAACTCCAATTTTAATTTTGTTTAAAATTTTTTTAGTATTAGGTTTTCCTTTTGAAGGAACTTCTGCTGCTCCAATAAATAGCTTTGGAGGAGGATCAATTATTCTTCCTGATGGAAATTGTTTATCCTTTCTCATCAGATTAGCTGTGGTAACTAGTGTTGCACTATTAATATCTTGTACAGGTTTTGTTTCCGGCTGGTCTCCAACTTTTGGATCATCGCCAGATAAACAAAGAATATTGTGTACGCCTAAGGCCGACGCTCCAACCAAATCACCTTGTAAAGCTAGACGATTGCGATCGCGAACCGTTAACTGTAATATTGGTTCAATATCATTTTGAGCAAGAATAATTGCCGCTGTTAGTGAAGACATATGCACTTTTGCTCCAGGACTATCAGTTACATTAACTGCATCTGCAACGCCCTTTAATGGCATTGTTTTTTTTAATAAAACTTCTTGATTTGAGGCATCAGGAGGAGTGGTTTCTGCAGTAAATACAAAAATTCCCTCAGATAATTTTTTGTGAAGTAAGCTTTGATATTCCATTTTAACTAAATTTAAAATCCATTATGTACTTACTTCCTGAAATTGCAGATTTATAATGGGTGTCTATTCTAGGTAATACTCGATTAAAGAAAAAATTTGCAGTTTCAATTTTGTCTTCAAAAAACTTTTTGTTGTTATTTATTTCTTTATAACTAACATTCAACACTTTTAACCAAGAATATGCTAGGGCCATTAAGCCTAGAATCTTGAGATAATCATTGCATGCTGCGCTAGCATCATCCTTAGAATTTTTTATGCTTTCCTTAATCCAATTTGTAAAATTTACTAGTATTCCTAAATAATTATTTAGTTTATCAGCAAATGGTTTTATTTTAGTCTCGGTTTTATTTTTTTTAATTTCTTCTTCAATAAACTTAATGTATCGGTCAATAACACTTCCATCTTTATTAATAAGTTTTCTAAAAACTAAATCTATAGATTGAGCTGAATTAGTTCCTTCATATATTGGTGTAATTCTATTATCTCGGTATAACTGCTCAATGCCTTGGTCTTTTGTATAGCCATAGCCTCCAAAAATTTGCATCGCGTCACTAGTAATTTCCATTCCCATATCTGTAAATAATGATTTTACAACAGGCGTCATCAAAGATACTAAATCTGAAGCTTCTTGTTTTATTTTATTATCGCTGTGGTGTAGACTAACCTCAATTTGTTGAGCTAACCAAAAACTTAAAGCTCTTTCTCCTTCAATGATCGACTTCATACTTAATAATGATCTTCTAATATCAGCATGATCAATAATTAAATCTGCTCCATTTGCTGTCTTGCTGTTATTAGATTTACCTTGCTTTCTCTCTTTTGAATAATTTAAGGCATTTTGATACGCAATTTCTGATATTCCCAAAGCTTGAATTCCTACAACAATTCTTTCTAAATTCATCATCGTGAACATTGAACTTAGTCCTTTGTTTTTTGACCCAATCATATAACCAATTGCTTCATCAAAATTTAAAACACATGTAGACGATCCCTTGATTCCCATTTTACTTTCAATAGAACCAGTTGAAACTCCATTTCTTGGACCTAAAGATCCATCTTCTTTAACTTGAACTTTTGGAACTAGAAATAAACTAATTCCCTTTGTTCCAGATGGAGCATCAGATGTTCTTGCAAGAACTAAATGAATAATATTTTCTGTAAGGTCATGGTCTCCTGAAGTAATGAATATTTTTTGACCACTCAATTTAAAACTTCCATCTGATTGTTCAGTAGCTTTTGTTTTGAGTAATCCTAAATCTGTTCCACAAACAGGTTCGGTCAGGCACATCGTGCCGCTCCATTTGCCCTCAACAATTTTAGGAAGGAATTTTTTTTTTATTGTATTGGCACCGTGATGAAGAATACAATTATAAGCGCCAATACTAAGTTCGCTATATAATTTAAAAGAAAGGCTAGCAGAGGATAACATTTCGTCAAAAAATGCGCTGATCGTCTTTGGTATGCCTTGTCCACCATATTCTGGATCACAGGATAATGAGGTCCATCCATCTTGAATAAATTTTTTATAAGCTCCTTTATATCCTGGAGGCGTTATGACTACTCCATTTTCAAAAACACATGGCATATCATCTCCTGCTTTAGCTAAAGGCAAAATAAGATTTTCGGTAATTTTTGCTGCTTGTCCTAATATATCTTTTGCAAGATCGGAGTTAACTTCTTTGTATTTTTCGAGTTCATTATAATGCTTATTATCTCTTAACTTTTCAAAGAGAAACATCATGTCATCGATAGGAGCGTTATAGGTTACCATTTAATTTACCAGAGGCTTTCCAGTTGTTAGAGTATGTTTAATTCTTGCTTGAGTTTTTTTCATCTGAATTAATTGAATAAACGCCTCTAATTCTAATGCATAAAGGTCATCTTCGGACAACTCTTTCTCAATAGTTGTGTTTCCTCCACTTAATACAAAAGCTAATTTTTTTCCAACTTCCATTCCGTGTTCTAAAATTTTCTTTTCTTTAAAAAGATTTTCTAGAGTTTGAAACATTTTTTCTCTAACTTGGTTTCCTGATAGTTTGAAAATTGGTGTTTCAGGAGGCTTATAGTCACCTTTAATTTTGGCAATTAAATCTTGCGAAACTGAAAGTAATTTATTTCTGTTCATAATACTTTTATCTTTTGCTAATAAAAACTTAAGTGGCATCGCTTCTACAGGCGAGGTGGCCGTTTTAGCATATCCAATAATATCAAATACTTTTTGTGGTGCAAAATCCGGATCTTTTTTCGCTTCTTCGGTTTGCATCCAACGCCATAACATTTCTTTGCAACCGCCGCCAGCAGGGATTAATCCAACTAACGTTTCTACAAGCCCCGTAACAATATTTGTGTGAGCAATTACATAATCGCTTTGAACCAAAATCTCAAATCCACCTCCTAAAGCTAAACCAGAAGGTGCAGAAATAACGGGGTTTTCAGAATATTTAAGCTGCTTACAAGTCATTTGAAAATGATGAATAAATTTTTCTATCGCTTTCCAGTTCTTCTCTTTTACAAATTCCATTACATAATTTAAATTTACTCCAGCAGAAAACTGCATGCCTTCATTGATGATGATTAAATTTTTATCAGTCGCTTTTTTTAAAGCATCCATTGAATCATAATCCAACGTATTTGCTTTAGTATTAAATTCTACAATTTTATAAATTGAATAATCATAAATAAATGCTGATTTATTACTTGTAATATTCGCAATTTGTTTTACCTTTCCTAGAGTTTCTAAATCGGTATAGATTTGCCTTTTCCCATAAAAAGTATCAGATTTATTTTCATATAATCTTTTTATAAATTCATTCATTTTTAAATTTTTGTCTTTTTCTACAAAAAATTTTACTCCAAGTTCTTCAAGCATTTCAAATGGGCCTCTTGACCAACTAAAGCCTAGTCTCATTGCTTCATCAATATTGTTATAATCTTTTGTTACGCTGGGAATTAAAGAAGACGCATAAAGTATAATTTTTGAAACCACTGACCAAGTGTATTTTCCATATTTGTCATTTCTGGAAACTAAATCTTTTAAAGAAACATTTTCTTTAATATTGAATTTAATTTTTTTTGATGGTGCATATTCTCTAGTTTTTAAATCAATAACTTCTAAAACTTTTTTTCCTTCTTTATTATTAATTCTACGAAATCCACCTTTACTTTTTCTTCCTGTATACCCATTTTTAATTAGATGTGTAATGAGTGGAATTTCTTTTGCCACTTCATGAAAAACATCTGAGGTAGGCAACTCTTTTAAAAAACTTTTTAAAACATCCGCCATTAAATCTATTCCGATTAAATCATATAGACCAAAAGCTCCTATTTTTGGTAATCCCATTGGTCTGCCATAGAGTGCATCTGACTCATCTACACTTAATTCCATTTTGATAGCTTCGGTCATTGCTACTTGAATTGCATAAACGCCAACTCTATTACCTAAAAAACCTGGTGTATCTTTACAGATAATAACTTGCTTGCCTAAATTTTCTTCACAAAAATTTTTTAAAAAATTTATTTTATCTAAATCATTAAAACTTTCTTTAACGATCTCTAATAGACCCATATATCTAACGGGGTTAAAAAAGTGAGTTATACAAAAATCTTTTTTGTCTTCATCAGACATTTTTGATGATAAAACTTTTAATGGAATGGTAGATGTATTTGATGAAATAATTGAGCCTTTTTTTCTCTCTTTTAGTATCTTTTCATAAAGATTGAGTTTTATATCAATTCTTTCTACCACAGCTTCGACTATCCAGTCGGCTTTTCTTACAGTATCTAAATTCTGATCTATGGTTCCTATTTTAATTTCATCAATTTTGCTTTTATCTATTAATAAAGGAGGTTTGGATTCGTAAATTCTTTTTTTAGCTTTTTTACAAATTTCTGTTTTTAAGTCCAATAATGTAACAGGAATATTTGCATTGCATAATTGTGCCGCAATACCAATTCCCATTGTTCCAGACCCAATTACTACAACATGATTAATTTTCATTGGGATAAATTATAAAAATTTTATTATTATTGCAATTTTGAGACTATCGCATTGCCCATTTGTGAAGTGGACACTTCTTTTTTACCTTTAGATAAAATATCTTTAGTTCTTAATCCATCATCAAGAACTTTTTGTACAGCTTGATCTAAGTTGTCTGCTTCTTTCTCTAAATCCAAAGAATATCTAAGAGCCATAGAGAAGCTAAGAATAGCTGCAATTGGATTAGCTATTCCTTTTCCGGCAATATCAGGAGCTGAACCATGAACAGGTTCGTACATAGATCTCATTTTGCCATTTTTATTTTTTGCACCCAAAGATGCTGAAGGCAATAAACCTAATGATCCTGTTAGCATAGCAGCCTCATCAGATAACATATCTCCAAATAAATTGTCCGTTACAATTACATCAAATTGCTTTGGGTTTCTTAGTAGTTGCATTGCACAATTATCTGCAAGCATATGATTCAATTCGATATTAGGGTACTCATTATCTTTAAGCTTCTGAACTTCCTCTCTCCAAAGAACTCCAGCCTCCATAACATTTGATTTATCACATGAAGTAACTTTTTTATTTCTTTTTTGTGCAAGCTCGAAAGCTACTTTAGCTACTCTAATTATTTCGTTAGTTGTATATGTGTGCGTATTGATACCTTTTCGCTGTCCGTTTTCGATGGGTTTTATTCCTCTTGGTTCGCCAAAATATATACCCCCAGTAAGTTCTCTAACGATCATAATATCTAAACCTGAAACAATTTCAGGTTTTAAACTGGAAGCTTCAACTAATTGTTTGAAACAAATTGCCGGTCTAAGATTTGCAAATAACTTTAATTCTTTTCTTAATTTTAATAATCCTCTTTCAGGTTTTTTTGAAAATTCTAATTTATCCCACCTTGGACCTCCAACAGCTCCCAAAATTACAACTTCAGATTCTAATGCTTTATAAAATACTTCATCTGTAATTGGATTTTTATGTTTTTCATACGACGCACCACCTACTAAATCTTCGTCAACTTCAAAATCTAAAGATTTTTTCGAGTTAAGCCATTGTATGACTTTTTTAACTTCAGCAACAACTTCCGGCCCAATCCCGTCTCCTGGCAACAATAAAATTCTTCGCTTTTTAACTTTTATCATATTAATTAGTCCAAGGTTTAGTTTTTTTAAGATTTTCTTCATAAGAAGATATTTTTTCTGATTTTTCTAAAGAAAGTGAAATATCATCTAAACCATTTAACAAACATTCTTTTTTAAAAGGATCGATTTTAAAATTAATTATTTTATTTCCAAATTTGATTTCCTGTTTAGTTAGATTTATTTCTACTATTTCTTTTCTTTTTGAATATTCAACTATTTCTTCTAAATTATTTTGACTTAAAACTATTGGCAACATGCTATTTTTAAAACAATTATTATAAAAAATATCGGCGAAACTTGGACCTATAATACATTTAATTCCAAAATCTAATAATGCCCATGGTGCATGTTCTCTTGATGAACCGCACCCAAAATTTTTCCCCGTTAGCAAGATAGATGACTTGTTGTAAGGTTCCTTGTTTAAAACAAAATTATCTTTTTTTTTTCCTTGCTCATCATAGCGCATTTCAAAAAATAAACTTTCCCCAAGTCCACTTCTTTTTAAAGTTTTTAGAAATTGCTTTGGAATAATCATATCTGTATCAACATTTATCATTGGTAAATTCGCAGGCACTCCTTTTAAAATATTAAACTTTTCCATTTTATTTTTGAAACTTTCTTACATCTGTCAAATGTCCATCAATTGCTGCAGCGGCAGCCATAGCCGGACTTACAAGATGAGTTCTTCCTCCACGACCTTGACGTCCTTCAAAATTTCTGTTTGATGTAGATGCACATCTTTCTTTAGGATTAAGCTTATCTGCATTCATAGCCAAACACATCGAACAACCCGGTTCTCTCCACTCGAATCCAGCATCTTTAAATACTTTGTCTATTTCTTCTTTTTCTGCTTGTTGTTTTACAAGGCCAGAACCTGGCACAACCATAGCATTTACATGTTGAGCAATTGTCCTTCCTTTTATAATTTTGGCCGCATCCCTTAAATCTCCAATTCTTCCATTAGTACAACTTCCAATAAAAATTCTATCAATTTTAATATCGGTCATTTTTGTATTCGGTTTAAGTCCCATATAATTTAAAGAGCGATTCATTGATGCTTTTCTGTCTTCATCCTGTTCTTTGTCCGGATCAGGAACAGCGCCAGTAATAGTTACAACATCTTGAGGAGAAGTGCCCCATGTTACCATTGGGCTAATATCATCACCTTTAATTTCCACTTCTTTATCAAATTTAGCCTCTGGATCTGATTTAAGACCAAACCAAGATTCAATTGCCTTATCCCAATTTGTTCCTTTAGGAGACTTAGGTTTATCTTTTAAATATTGAAAAGTTTTTTCGTCAGGTGCAATTAATCCTGCTCGGGCGCCCGCCTCTATTGACATATTGCAGATTGTCATACGTTGTTCGATATTCAAACTTTCTATTACAGATCCAGCATACTCAATCACAGATCCAGCTCCACCTGCGGTACCTATCTTTCCTATTGCTTGCAAAATTACATCTTTAGCAGTAACGCCATTTGGTAACTTGCCTATTACTTTTATACAAAGATTTTTTGATTTTTTTTGAATTAAAGTTTGGGTAGCTAAAACATGCTCGACTTCTGAAGTTCCTATGCCAAAAGCTAATGCTCCAAAAGCTCCATGTGTTGCGGTATGACTATCACCGCAAACTATTACCGTGCCTGGTTGAGTAAATCCCTGTTCAGGTCCAATGATGTGAACAATTCCTTGTCTTTTGTCTTTCATATCAAAAATTTCTATACCAAATTCTTTACAATTTTTTTCAAGCTCTTCAATTTGAGCTTTCGATTCTTGATCTTCTATGTCTTTTGATCGATCAGTTGTAGGCACATTATGATCTGCAACTGCTAAAGCAAGATTTGGCCTCCTGACTTTTCGTTTTGACAATCTTAAGCCTTCAAAGGCTTGGGGGCTTGTAACTTCATGTATTAAATGTCTATCAACATATAATAATGTTGTTCCATCATTTTGTTGATGAACTATGTGTTCATTCCATATTTTGTCGTAAAGTGTTTGGGGCATTGATAGAAAAAAATTATTTTTTCTTTTTTTTTAACTCTTTTTTTTTGTATCTGGTTTAGATATTGCCTTTTGAGACTCTTCTTTCTTTGGCTCAGTTGCAGTTACTATTATTTTTTCTTGTTCTTGTGATTTATTTTCACTAACTTGTCCGGAAACATTTATACCAATTTTTTTCTTAATTTTTTCTGCAATTCTTGCTGACTTACCTTTTCTATCTCGAAGATAATATAACTTGGCTCTTTTAACTTTTCCTGATCTTATAACTTTTATTGAGCCAACAATCGGACTATATAAAGCAAATGTTCTTTCTACGCCTTCGCCAAATGAAATTTTACGGACTGTAAATGATGAATTGATGTTACGGTTCTTTTTCGCAATACAAACTCCCTCAAAATACTGAATCCTTTCACGTTTTCCTTCAACAATTCTTACGCCAACTTTAATTGTATCACCTGCAGAAAATTCAGGAATTTTCTTTTTTGCCAAAATTCTTTTAACACTTTCCCTGTTTATGTCTTCGATATTTTTCATTTATTTTTATTATATTTTTCCCATAAATCTGAACGTCGACGTCGTGTTATATCCTCTGATCGAGCTAGACGCCAGTCCTTAATTTTCTCATGATCTCCAGTTAATAGTACAGATGGAATTTCTTTTCCCTCCCATTTTTGAGGTTTTGTATATTGTGGATATTCAAGAAGATTTTTTTCAAATGTCTCCTCACTTAATGAATTAGGATTTCCAAGCACACCTGGAAGTAATCTAACAACAGTATCGATAATTACAAAGGCACCTATTTCACCTCCTGATAGAATTAAATCACCAATGCTAACTTCTTCTATATTTCTTGTTTCAAGTATTCTTTGGTCTACTCCTTCAAAGTGACCGCAGATAATATTTATATTTTTATCCAAAATTTTTTTTGCATAAATATGATCAAATTTTTTACCTTTAGGTGATAGATAAATTACTGGTTCTTTATTGTTAATAATATTTTTATCTAAAGAATTTGCGAGAACGTCAGCTTTCATAACCATTCCACTGCCACCACCAAAAGGTGTGTCATCAACGGTTTTATGTTTATCCGTGGCATAATCTCTAATGTTAACCATTTCCAATGACCATATTTTCTTCTCTAGTGCTTTCTTATAAAGACCACTAGCCAAAGGCCCTGGAAACATTTCAGGATACAAAGTGAATACTCTTACTTTCCACATTTATTTTTTCTTAGGATCTTCTTTCTTGGGTTCTGTTTTTGGAGCCGCTGTTTTAGGAGCTTCTTTCTTAGACTCTTCTTTCTTGGGTTCTGTTTTTGGAGCCGTATCCTTTTTTGGAACGTATGCAGCTGGTTTATCACTTTCTGCTTTATCTTTTTTTCTATCCTTTTTTGGAATTGCTTTAAGTGGATTGTTTCCTTTGGGTGGCATAGGAAAAACTTCGGCTTCTCCTAATATTCTAGAAACTCTTAATGTTGGTTTAGCACCTTTGCTTATCCAATGTTTTATTCTATCGACCTCTAAATTAACTCTTTCTTTTTTTGTTTTTGGTAATAGTGGATTAAAAAAACCTACTTTTTCAATAAATCTTCCATCTCTTGGAAATCTACTGTCTGCAACTACAATTTTGTAAACAGGCCTTTTTTTCGCACCACCCATTGATAATCTAATTTTAAGCATATTATTTGTCCTCCATTATTACGGGACCTGAGACAGGATCAGTTACCCCTAATTCTGGAGAAATTTCATCAAGCAAAGGTCTAACAGTATCTAATCCTGCAATCATTTTATCTCTTGCTTTTGCAATTGACTGCTCGTCTTTCCACTCTCCAATGGTACACATATTATTAGGACCAGTTTGAATTAGCTTCATTGAAATCAAACCGTCTGTTCCTTTCATATTATCAAAAAATTCTTTGAATTTTTTCATTAACTCGTCTTTTTTACCTTCCTTAACTTTACTTCTAACAACGTTCATAAATTTAGACATTTTTCTTTCCTTTCTTTTATTTTAGTTGATTAAAAATTTCTGGAGGCATTCCACCTTTAGGATCACCTTTAGACATTTTTTTCATCATATTGGTCATCATTTTAAATTGCTTTAGCAATTTATTTATAGTGGCCGAATCTGCGCCTGATCCACTAGAAATTCTTTTTTTTCTTGAACCGTCAATAATTTTTGGATTCAATCTTTCTTCTTTTGTCATTGATAAGATAATCGCTTCATTAATTTTAATTATATTTTCATCAATATTTGAATTATCCATCTGTTTTTTTATTTTAGACACTCCAGGTAACATTGATAGAACTCCTTCCATCCCACCCATTTTTTTCATTTGTCTCAATTGACCTAAATAATCTTCCATAGAAAAAGTTCCGGCTTTTAAGTTCTCTTCAGTTTTTTTAATATTTTCTTGATCAAGATCTTGAGAAGCTTTTTCAACAAGAGAAACAACATCTCCCATACCTAAAATTCTATTAGCTATTCTGTCTGGATGAAAAACATCTAATTGTTCAATTTTTTCTCCTGTGCCCATAAATTTGATAGGAGTATTCGTTGCGAACTTCATACTTAGCGCGGCACCACCTCTTCCATCACCATCCACTCTAGTTAAAATAATACTAGTCAAATCTACTGTTTTTTTAAATTCTTGAGCAACATTTACAGCAACTTGTCCAGTAAGGGAATCTGCAACCAAAATTGTTTCCGTTGGATTTGCCATAGATTTAATTTCTTTAATTTCGTTCATCATAGAAAGATCAATTTGCGTTCTTCCTGCGGTATCAAAAATTATTGCATCAACCCCACTTAAAGAAGCAGCATTTAGAGCTCGCTTAACAATATCAAGTGGCAATTGATCTTTAACTATAGGTAATGTTTGTATTGAATTCTTTTCCCCTAATATATTTAACTGTTCTTGTGCAGCAGGTCTATAAACATCCAAACTAACCATTAAGGATTTTTTTTTATTATTTTGTTCTAAATATTTTGCAAGTTTTGCTGCTGTTGTTGTTTTTCCAGATCCCTGCAAACCAACCAACATTAAACAAACTGGAGGAACTGCATTTAGATTTAATTCGGATTGAGTGTCCCCTAGAATTTTTACAATCTCATCAAAAACAACTTTGACTATCATTTGACCAGGTGTTGTTGATCTAATAATTTCTTGGCCAATCGCCTTAGGTTTTATATTTTTTATTAATTCCTTTGCAACAGGTAAGGCAACATCTGCTTCTAACAGAGCTTGACGTATCTTCCGCAAACCTTCTTCAACTTGAGCTTCATTAAGTGAAGGTGCTTTTTTTAAAGAACTAAAAATTTCTTCAAATTTACTTGTTAAATTTTCAAACATAATTCATTTATTCCAACAAAAATCGCACTAGTGGGCGAACCCTCGCTGACTAGTGTCGATACCTTTGTTTCCAAAGGCACCGCAAAAACTTCCTTTTGCGGGAATAGTTGGCAAGCTACATATTGAGGTTCAAAAAGTCAATAAATAAAGATAAAACTGAAACTATGAATAAATTAGATGCTTATAAAATGGACGGTTTAGGTAATGACTTTATAATATTCGATAAAAGAAAAAAGTCTATTTCCTTAACAAAAGACCAGATCATAAAAATTTCGGATAGAAGCAATATTGGATGTGATCAAGTTATTTTTATCGACAACGATAAAAATAGCAATGCTTCCTTAACATTTTATAACTCTGACGGCGGGGAAATTGCTGCGTGCGGTAATGGTAGTAGATGCACAGCTTATTTGTTAATGAAAGAAAATAACAATAAAAAAATATCATTGAGAACTAAAGTAGGTATTTTACAGGCTGAACTGGATGATAAAAATTTAGTACGCATAAATATGGGTCAGCCAAACTTTAAATGGGAAAAAATACCTTTATCAAAAGAAATGGATAATAAAAATTTAAAGATAAAAATTAACAGTACGGACGGCAAAGAAATTGAAGGTGGTTTTTCATTAAGTGTTGGTAACCCTCATATAATTTTCTTTGTAGAAGATTTTAATAAATTCAATTTAAAA
>Ga0208335_1000240_pt1 | contig 21801 bp, 18 predicted proteins | sample DeeseametaMP0759_FD_184202 | JGI IMG/M metagenome (GOLD analysis project Ga0208335, IMG submission 184202) | Marine microbial communities from the Deep Atlantic Ocean - MP0759 (SPAdes) | ecosystem: Environmental > Aquatic > Marine > Oceanic | place: West of Cape Town, South Africa, South...
ACTGGTTGAGCAGAAAACCTTGTGAACTGAGCAATCACGTCCACATGGTTGGTGCGGATGGCGAAGAATATCTACGTTTTGCTGAACAAGGAAGAAAGGACTGGGAATCTATTTTGCTGAACCGTGCCAGAGAATTGAGGTCCGGAGGTCAATTGGTATTGCTAAATTTTTGCCGTGATGAAAAAGGCAAATATCTTGGTAACACGACTGGAGTAAATATGTTTTCCAACTTTGCAAAAATCTGGCAGGATTTTATGGCACAAGGACGAATTAAAGAAGAAGAATACCAGAGCATGACTTTACCGCAGTATTACAACACGGTCGAGGAACTTAGTTCTCCTTTGATAAATATTGAAAATCCTGTCTATCAAGCAGGATTGAGACTCAAGCAGATTGAAACCCACATCACTCCCTGTCCTTTCGCTGATTCCTTTAAGGTTCACCATGATGCTCACCGTTTTGCCAAAGAATATATTCACCATCAGAAGTTGGAATGAAAGTATTTTTTTTGGTGCTCTGGATTCTCAGCGACCATTTGAAGAAAGACAACAAATCATTCACGATTACTACAAAACCTACCAGGATCAAGTTGAGGAATCTCCAGAATTGCACCGTATGGATTACGTGCACGCTTTTACAATAATAGAAAAAATTTAGAGCATAGCTCTAAAAATTAAAAAGCAATCCACGATTTCTGATTATGCAAAAAATAATTCTATGCTAAAAATATTTGCAGGACAATTTTTCAAGACTTTCTTAATAAAACCTTCCTGAACCAATAAGCGGAATTAGTTTTTTGCTCAGAATGTTGTCTTATTTGAACCTGTAACCAAAGCCAAGTAAATACACTGAAAACTTTGCATCATATTCCTTCACATCAGTACTGTCGGTAGAATTAACTGTTTTTACAGCAAGATCATAGTTCCGTTGTCCAAGAAGTAACTCCCAGTTTTCTCCAAGAGAAAAACCAAGATTAAGGAATACAGACTGACTGCGTTTTGAAGTTGATTCATACAGCCCCTTATACTCTACACCAGATATTTTGTAGGAAGAAAGTGAAGAGTTGCCAAAAACTGTTGCACCAACAGTCATATTGAAAGATTCTCCTAAAGTATAAGAAAGATCAATTCCTCCTACACCTATTGCTATTTCAGTCGGCAGGATTGCGTCATCAGAAAGTTTTACTGTGCCACTCCCAAATCCCAGACCAATACCATTTTCAAAAATATACGCGAAATCCATTCCACCGGCTGTAGTTGAGTATCCTGACAGTTTGACAAAATCTGTTTTGTTGCCGCTGATTGTTTGATTATATTCATTCACTTTTCCGGACAATCCAAGCATGAAACGAAACCTTGAGTTTTCAACTGCAAAGGCATCTGCAGCAAGTAAACAGAATCCAATTAAAGTTAGTACGATTTTAAAAACTGATTTAGACATGTCGATTCCTTTTAAGCCAAAAGTTTAAAGCAGACGTAATATGCATGGCGTCAGCTCAATAATTGAATCAGTTAGAGCATTTAACTTGAATGCTCTTTACTTTTCGGCTATTTTGAAATTTTCTTGAAGAAAAAAAGGATACGAAACCAAAAACAGCTGCAAAGGTGGGCTTTACAGAATCGGCTGTTAAAATAGTTTCAGGAATTGTCAACTTCCACAACAAAGTTGTTTTGATGATATCTTTTTAAATGCAGTTATAGTTTTGTTATTTTTAATGATTATTTTTATTGTTTAATTAAGGAGAGCGGAAACCTTGTTCAGACTATCCTTTGCATCACCAAATAACATCCGGGTATTGTCTCTGAAATAAAGAGAATTTCCGACTCCTGAATATCCGGTGGCCATGCTGCGTTTGAGTACAATCACGGTTTTGGCATCCCAGACCTCAAGGACCGGCATGCCGAAAATCGGGCTTGATTCATCATCCAATGCTCCAGGATTGACGATATCATTTGCTCCAATTACCAAAACCACATCCGCAGCTTTAAACTCTGAATTGATTTCGTCCATTTCAAAAACGATATCATAAGGCAAGTTTGCTTCAGCAAGCAAAACGTTCATGTGTCCGGGTAAACGCCCTGCAACCGGATGAATAGCAAATTTAACACTCACATTTCTGTTGTGCAAGTTTTTGGTAATTTCGTGGACAATATGCTGTGCCTGAGCCACTGCCATTCCGTAACCCGGAACAACAATAACTTGTTTGGCACCACGCAACAAATCGGCGGTTTCTTCGGCAGTTATTGATTGTGCCTCTTTTCCGTCAAACTCTTGCGAGACCACGACCGCCGTTCCTTCTGCTACACCAAACCCTCCTGCAATCACACTGATAAAAGAACGATTCATCCCACTGCACATGATGTAGCTTAGAATTGCTCCACTGCTTCCAACAAGCGCTCCGGTGATAATCAGCAAATCATTAGATAGCATGAATCCCGCCGCGGCGGCAGCCCATCCGGAATAGCTGTTGAGCATTGAAACGACAACCGGCATATCTGCACCCCCGATTGCCATAATCATGTGGATTCCCAGCAATCCGGAAATGGCGATAATAATCATGAGGTACAGAATTTGTTCTTCCGGATTTCCATTCACAAACCAAACACCAAATAAAACACTGCTCAACACCAACAATAAATTGAGTTTGTGTCGTAAAGGCAATGTCAAAGGCTTTCCGCCAATGCTCCCGCGCAATTTCAAAAAGGCAATCACTGAACCCGTAAAAGTGTAGGCGCCAATAAAAACACCCAGCACGATTTCAATTTCGTGAATCAAGAGTTCAGTACCGGCCAGATTGCCCGGTTCCATGTGACTGACTATACCAACCAAAACCGCGGCAGCACCAACAAAACTGTGCAGTATGGCTACGAGTTCAGGCATGGCAGACATAGCTACACGCCGGGCAACAATCAGCCCAATTCCACCTCCAACCAGCATCACGAGCATTAACGTTCCTAAACTATCAACATGTCCCCCAAGAATAGTGGCAATCACAGCCAGGAGCATTCCGGCTGCACCATAGATGTTTCCTTTTCTGGCAGTTTCCTGCTTAGAAAGTCCTCTCAAACTGAGAATAAAAAGTACAGCTGCCACAATGTAAGCAACATTAATCAATCCTTCAGGCATTTTTATGATTCAAAGTTTAAAGATTAAACGGCTGTTTAAGGCCTTCGGAGTATAAGAATTGTCTCATTATTTCCGGAACATTTCCAGCATACGGTGAGTCACCAGAAAACCGCCGACGATGTTGATAGTGGCAATCAAAACCGCAACGGAAGATAAAATGATCTGATCTCCGGAAAGATGGATCATTCCTCCAATCACAATAATTCCACTGATAGCATTGGTGACGCTCATAAGTGGTGTATGCAGAGAGGGGGAAACATTCCAAATCACCATGAAACCCACAAAACACGCCAGGACGAAGACTGTAATATGAGAAAGGAACTCAGAAGATCCTCCATATCCTAACAGCCCAATCAGCACGCCAGCGAGTATCAAGAACGGTAATTTGAGCCAGGATCCATTTTTGCTTTCTTTAACAGGCGACTTAGGAGAAACCGATTTAGGAAACGTTTCCTGTTTTACAGGTTGTGCCGATTTTTCAGCAACACGTTTTGGTTTATCAGGATCCCAGATTATTTTTCCGTCATGAACAACAGTAATTGCACCTGTTATTTCATCATCCAGATCAAGTTTGAGTTGACCATGCTGACAAAGATGCTGAAGTAGTTTGGACGTATTGTTACTAAAAAGTTGACTTGCCTGAGTCGGCAAACGACTGGGAAGGTCTGTAAAACCAATGATGATTACTTTTTTGTAAACACGAAATTCTCCTGGAATTGTCATTTCACAATTTCCACCTCCTTCCGCAGCCAAATCAACTATTACTGATCCCGGAATCATACTTTCAACCATTTCTTTGGTAATCAGTACCGGAGATTTCTTACCGGGAATAGCAGCTGTCGTAATGATAATATTTACTTCCTTTGCCTGCTCGGCAAACAATCTCATTTCTGCGTCAATGAATTCCTTGCTCATTGTTTTAGCATAGCCCCCGCGGCCTGTACCATCCTCTTCAAAATTCAATTCCAAGTATTCAGCACCCATGCTTTGTACCTCTTCACGTACTCCAGATCTTGTGTCAAAGGCACGTACAATTGCACCCAAACTTTTGGCACAACCCACTGCGGAAAGACCAGCTACTCCAGCGCCAATTACCAAAACCTTGGCTGGTGGAATTTTTCCAGCTGCCGTAATTTGTCCTGTAAAAAGACGACCAAAATTATGTGCTGCTTCAGTAACCGCTCTATATCCGGAAATGTTTGCCATGGAACTCAGCACATCCATTGACTGCGCGCGTGATATTCGAGGAATCTGATCAACAGCAATCGCGGTTCCACCTGTTTTTGCGAGCATTTTCAATAGATCAGAGTTACGTCCAGGATTTAACAGACAAATCAGACATGATTCTTTGCGAAGCAATTCTGCCTCATGTTCACCAGTTTCATGAATTATTTCTGGAGCACGAATCTTGAGTATTACATCTGCACGCCCCCAAACTTGGTGAGCATTTTCAACTATTTCCGCGCCAAAATCTTCGTATTGATCATCTGTAAAATTGGCGATTACTCCTGCGCCTTGCTCCACCAGTACAGAATGACCATTTTTCAGACTCTGTTTTACCACAGATGGCGCCATCGCTACTCGACGTTCGCCGGGATGTATTTCTTTGAGTACTCCAATAATCATTAGGTTCCTGTCATTTATGGTGTATGAGAGGTCTCCAATATAACACATTATTTTTTCCAGCAATATAAGTAATTTGAAAAGTGGATTCACAAGAGTTGCTAAGCAAATTTTGTAACTTTTTTCAAAACGAGACATTTACTTGCAAAATAGAGGTGATCCTGCTGAAGATGAAACACTTCAAAATTTCAAAAATTAACTGCTGTTATTCAATCCCAGGATGGAGAAATTCTTTTTTAAATAGTAAACTACAGACTAAACTTTCATTTTATCAACAAGTTCATAGTCACAGTCCACAACATGCTTGAATCTTTGCTCTTTAACTATTGCATTTTTTTCCGGGACAATCGGATGGAATCCGGCTGGATTGAGGGCATACAAAAGAACAAAGTAATAGTTGTTCCGGCTCACGGGAAAAAACAATTTTTGCCTGCAAATCGAATCGCCTTCAGTTGGCAAGAAAAGAAAATTGCGGAAAACGCTGTTTCCGCACATGAGTCTCTTGAGTTACAGTTAAAACAAGCAGAACAGTTCAAACAGACTTTTGAGCTGGAAACCATGCATTCACTACTGGAAGAAATTAGGGAATATACTTTGGAGGAACTGGCCGCTGATTTTCTGGATGATCCAAATGATTCCGTCTGTAAACTGGGCTTATTTCTTTCTTTGCGGACGGACTCTTTTTGGTTCAAACATAACCGTAATTTAACTTATACACCAAGAACTGATGAAGAATTAGAATTAATGAAAATGCAGTTGGCACGGCAACAAGAACTTTTGGAACGAGCGGTTAATATTCAAAAATGGATTAAACAACTTGAATCCGGAGAATGGAATGCAGAAGCTGAAATTTCCGAAGAACAGCAAAACTGGCTGGACCAATTGCTTAATTTGTTGACCGAGGGTACCGACTCCCCAAATTGGAAGGAATTTTCATCACTTTTGGACTGGGGTTCAACGTTTGGAATTGGCGAAGAAAATTCTATTAAACGCTGGCTCGACAATGCCGGCTCTCCTGTTTCCTTTTCAAGATTGACTCTCCTGCGTGCCCATGTTCGTGAACATTTCAATGCTGAAATTTATAGCGAAGTTGAACGTGTCCAGAAGACTCCTTTGGCAAAAATAGAAAAGATGCCACCGGAAGTTCCTACTTTTACTATTGATTCAGAAAAGACTCTGGATTATGATGACGCGTTTTCTGTGCTGGAATGGAGCAAAGGCAGGCTTGTTATCGCAATACATATCACCGATTTAAGCCATACTGTTCATCCGGAAGACTCTATCTTCAAAGAAGCTGAATCCCGGATATCTTCCGTTTACTCATTAGAAAAAACTATTCCCATGCTGCCCGAGGAGCTTTCGTGTGATACTTTTTCGTTAAAAGCCGGTGAGGAACGGACTGTGCTCAGTTTTATCTTTAAGCTTACAGGTAGTGGAGACTGGAATTTGCTTGAAATAGAGTCACGAATAATCGTAGTACAGAAAAATTTGAGCTACGAAGAAGCAGATTGCTTAATTCAAGATGAACGAGATTTCTGGGGTTTACTCAACAAATTTTGCCTGAAATCTCAAGAATTGCGTTTGGAAAAAGGTGCGTTAAATTTAACCAGAAAAGAATTTGATTTTGACATCAGTGAACCAAAAAACATCCGTATTTCACCTCTAAATCGCAACAGTGCCGCAAATAGAATTATAGAGGAACTGGCGATTTCAGTGAACAGTGAAACAGGGCGGATTTTTCAGGAAGCAGATTTTCCAGGAATTTTTCGAACACAGTCCTCGTATGAGATAATCAAAGAAGTTGAAGAAGGCACCCAGCTTGCCATGGAACATATCCGGATTGAGCCTGCAAGATTAACCACCATTCCCGGAAAACATGCCGGTTTGGGCTGTGAAGTTTATATGCAGGTAACATCTCCAATTAGAAGGTTTATAGATTTAATCATTCAGCAACAGTTGAAGTGTTTAATAGAAAAGAAGGAGCCTGTTTTCAGTACAGAAGACATGATGCGCTGGTCTGAAGAAATCAGCCTGCGTCACAAAAAATACAACCGCGCAGAAAGGGAAATTATTAAGTCCTGGAAGCTAAAATATCTGAAACAACATTTGGGAGAAATATTTGAGGCAACAGTAAGAAAAAAACTGTCCAATAATAATACCGAAATTGAACTGTTGGAACTCGATTGCGTAGTACAAGTGGCCGGTTTAGGAGAGCAGGATTCAGGAGATGAACTTCTGCTGCAAATCAACGATGTAAGCCTGGAACCACCCAGACTTGGAGTGAAAACGATTCCGCCGTCTACAGATGTAACTACTCATCGTCTCAAATAATGATTAAGCTTTGTCAGACGAACATTTCATCAGCCTCAACCGGCTCATAAATCAATTCATGGATGTTGATTGCTTTGTGACCTTTATAGGCTCCTTGAAATCCGGTAAATTTTTTCACACCATTTACTTCAACCGAAATAGGATGCTTAATTTCATGTTCCAAATACAAAATATCATCTTTTTGTAAATGCAAAAAATCACGTACTGAGATATTCATCTCACCCAGTTTTGCCACTACTTCAACATTTACTTTTTGTAAATTTTGTTTGAAACGATTGCTCCACGTATTATCTTTCTCATCTTGTTCACTTTGAAAGCCGGCGTTCAATTTGGTGCGAATCGGCTCAATCATTGAATATGGTACACAAACCGTCATGGCCATTGGCGCACGCCCGACTTCAATATCAAAAGTCACCACTATCACAATTTCGCTATGTGGAACAATCGAGACAAACTGTGGATTGATCTCTGTACGTGAGTAGTTGACCTGTACAGTAAAAACAGGCCGCCAGGATGTTTGTAAATCTTCAAGACCACTAATTATTATACGCTTAATCAGCCGATTTTCAATTTCGGTAAATTCGCGTCCTTCTGCTTTGGTTTCCACCTCTGCAGACCCTCCGAAAAACATTTCGACTAAGGTAAAAACGAGTCTTGTTTCAAAGACCATCATGGCGTTTCCACGCAATGGTGTCATCCTGAAGAGATTCATGGATGTCGGCACAGGAAGGGTTTTGATAAACTCACCAAATTTGATCAATTCAGTTGAGCGTACACTTATGTCCACTACTCTGCGCAATGCATTAGATAAAGTTAAACGGAAAAGACGGACAAAACGATCGTGAATAATTTCCAGTGTCGGCATTCGTCCACGAATGATGCGGTCCTGTGCAGTAAGGTCAAAAGTGACAATTTCTTCAGGGTCATATTCTTCATCATCATTTTCTTCTTCGCTGACAACTTCATCTCCTGCCACTCCTTGCAGCAACGCATCAACCTCGTCCTGGGACATTACAGAACCCATATTTCCCTTTTGTATAGATTTGAGTTTGTTTTATGAAAAGTACCAAAGTTTGTTGCCTTAGAACTCGACAAGGCTATGCATGCAAGTAGTGTTCAACAAAATAAAACGCAACGATTCTTGTTCAGTTTCTTAAAGACGCTCTGACATGGACTTGTATTTTCGCACAGTTTTTCCTGTAAACAACTGTCGCGGGCGGGCAATTTTTTGTTTAGGATCCTCATGCATTTCTTTCCACTGAGCAATCCAGCCCGGAACTCGTCCTAAGGCAAACATAACCGTAAACATATTTATTGGAATTCCAATAGCCCGATAGATGATTCCTGTGTAGAAATCTAAAGTAGGATACAGTTTTCGCTCAATAAAATATGCGTCAGACAGCGCTGTTTCCTCAAGTTTAAGCGCAATTTCAAGCAGAGGATCGTTGACACCTAATTTATTCAACACCCTGTGACAAGCCTCTTTGAGAATCTTTGCGCGTGGATCAAAATTTTTGTAAACACGGTGACCAAAGCCCATCAAACGAAATTCGGATTTTTGGTTTTTTGCCAACTCAATATATTTTGAAATGCCTCCTCCATCTTCATGTATTTTATGTAGCATTTGAATAACTTGCTGATTTGCGCCTCCATGCAATGGCCCCCACAATGCTAATATACCTGAGGCCACTGAGGCAAATACGTTAGCCAAACTGCTGCCGACAACCCTCACGGTTGAGGCACTGCAATTTTGTTCGTGATCAGCATGCAAAATCAATAGTAATTCAAGTGTACGCTCAATTTCCGGATTCAATTCATACGACTCCGCTGGAACCGCAAACATCATATTTAAAAAATTTGCGCAATATGACAGTTCGTCTCTGGGATAGACAAAAGGTTGACCAACACTCTTTTTGTAGGCAAATGCGGCAATGGTGGTGACTTTTGCAATCAATCGTGCAGAATTTATCTCAAGGTTCTCAATTGACGCTTTTCCGGATGCTTCTACATAATATGCTGAAAGCGAAGAAATCATGGATGAAAGTATCACCATTGGATGAGTGTCTTGAGAAAATCCATCGAAGAAGTGTCTCATATCTTCATGAATCATCGAATGCCAACTGACGCGTTGTACAAAATTCTCCAGCTGCGTTTTATTTGGCAGTTCACCATGAATCAACAAATAAGCGACTTCCAGGAAAGTCGATTCTGCAGCCAATTGTTCTATCGGATAACCTCTAAATTGTAAAATACCTTTCTCACCATCCAGAAAAGTAATTGCACTTTCGCAAGAACCTGTATTGACAAAACCCGGATCCAAAGTGATGTAACCTGTTTCGGCACGTAATTTTGAAATGTCGATTGCTTTTTCGTTTTCAGTTCCGGACAGTACCGGAAGTTCCAGGGATTGACCGTCCGGGAGACTAAGTTTTGCGAATTCAGACATGATGAACCATTTAGTCGGTTAAGATTTAAATTAAACTGTACGCCATTTTTCTAATTGAACCAGGATTGCTTTTTGTACATGCAATCTGTTCTCAGCTTGATCAAAAACGACTGATTGCGCGCATTCAATCACTTCGTCTGTAATTTCCTTTCCACGTTCAGCAGGCAGGCAGTGCATTACAATAGCATTTTTTTCTGCGTATTTCAGCAGACTAGAGTTTATTTGGAAGTCTTTTAAAACAAGCTCTCTTTCAGCAATTTTATCTTTTTCTCCCATACTTGCCCAAACATCTGTATATAAGACTTCGGCGCCTTCGACGGCTTCCTGTGCGGAGTTGGTAACTTTTATTGTTGAAATTCCAATTTCCTGAATTTCGGTGACAAGTTTCATATAAGGCATAGTTTCAGGTGCGGTTGCAATGCGCAAATCAAGCGGTATTCGTGCCGCAAGATTCAACCATGAAATTGTCATATTATTGCTGTCTCCAATGTAGGCAATCCGCACATTATCAATATGTCCCAGATTTTCCTTAATGGTCAGCATATCAGACATAACCTGACATGGATGGTTGAAATCGGTGAGCATATTGACAACAGGCACTGTGGCATGTTGCGCTAATTCCAACACCATCTGATGCGAAAATGTACGGATCAAAATTCCATCCACATAACGAGACATAACTCTGGCAACATCACTCACAGTTTCTCTCTCGCCAATTTTAAAATCCTGCTCTGAAAGCACCAACGATGTTCCGCCAAGCTGGGCTATTCCAACTTCAAAGGAAAGGCGCGTCCGTAAAGAAGGCTTATGAAAAAATAGTCCATAAGTTTTTCTTTTCAACAACTGCGGACACTTTCCTTCTTTTGTTTGTTGCTTTAACTCTGCCGCAAAATCGAGATTGTCGCGGATCTCTTTACTCGTCCAATCTAGAATTGAAATAAAATCTCTTTTCATTATTTTTTAAAAATTTATGGATTGCACAAAAAATAATTGCTTCTACATAAAATAATAGTTAACATGGACTTTAACATTTTAGCAACCACTTGTTAAGAGGAATCATGCACGAAATGAATATCCTGGTCACAGTAGCTGTGTTTGCAGGTCTTTACATCTCAGCCTTTCTTGTAGCCGAAAAGGTTTTTATGAAAGAAGAAGATTGAGTCTCAGACTACTCTTGAGGCTCAATTATTTAGTTTTTTCAGGCATTCTGTTTTTTACAGGCTGCGCTTCCTTTTCCGGTTCAGCACCCGCCGAACTTTCCCTATCTCAACTCGAAAATCTACGTAATTCTAACGCAAATTACTTACTTTCCGGAAGGATACTTTTCAAGCATCCGGAAGGAAAACAGAGCGGTGAACTGGCTTTACAGATTTCCAGAAACTCAGAATTAAAACTGAGTATTTTTACTCCGCTTGTTGGATCGTTGATTTATGAATTACGCGCCGGTAAAAAAAAGTTTTTGATCCTGAATTATCAGGAAAAAAACTTCGTTTTGGCAGACAACAATCAGCAAGTACGTCAAACTTGGCTTGGTATGGACATCTCGTTGACTGAACTAAAATGGTTGATCCTTGGACAAATTCCTGAAAAAACTCCAAACTGGCAGCGCAAAAAACTCGCTGACGGTGAATTGCTGCTCACTCAAGGCAGTGCCGAAATTCGACTACGCTTTAACGCTTCAGGTCAAATTGAATCGATGCATAAATCTCTCGAAGGTTTGTTGGAGTATCAGGCCAAGATTCCGCTTTATCAAAAGCATTACAATCTTCCGTTTCCAAGAAAAATCAGCATTGAGGATTATTCCGGAACTAACAAATGGCTAATGGTTTTCAATGAAATAGAAACTCCATCCGGAACAATGAAATCACTTGATTTCACTCCCCCGCCGGATATGCAGCCGCTGCTAAGAGATCAATGAATAATTTTCATTGCTTAATTTTCATTGCTCAATTTTCATTGCTCAATTTCAGTAAACCGTTTTCAAAGCGGAGAACTTCCATTTTGCCTGCTGTACTGACTTTGAGGAGCTTTCGCCGAGAAAGCCAATCCGGAACAACACGCAAAACACCGGAACAACCTTCCGCCTTGATTTCACAGTCAATGTGGAAATGTCCGACAAAGTACTGATCAACTTCCGCAAGAACAGATTCCGCAAATTCCTGAATTTCTTTTTTCGGAAAATGTACTTTATATTCTTGATTTGTGTTTACGAGCATTGCTTCTATCCGTCCGGCAATCCAACGCGCAACGGCACCCGGAATAGCACGAAAAATACTTTCAAATATTATGTTGTGAGTAATTGCTTTCCAGCGTAAATATTGGCTGTCGTTGTAATTAATCGTGTCACCGTGAATAAAAGCGTAACGTTTCTGGCCCCAGTTTAAAAACCAATCGCTATTTGACAAATGTGTGAATGGAAGAATTTTTTTCCAGCGTTCCGTCAATTTTCGAGGCAATAACATTTCCCTGTTGCCCGCAATAAACACGACATTGCAGCCACCATCCCGTAAGCGTTCAAATCCTGACATGGTTTTATGGTGTAAGTCAGTCCAGAATTTTTTTGGCGCCAGCCAAATTTTAAAGAGGTCACCCAAAAACACCACTGTGTGAGGATTTTCAAGTTGCGCCAGCATCTCCACAAATTCCTCTGCAGGCGCAAAGTTCTCATCCAAATGCGAATCAGCAATAATATAGAGTGTGCCATCCGGTTCAGAAACATTTAGTATAGACATCTGTTTGCAATCCTGTTTTAATAAATATGGCTATATATCAGCTATTTAACAAAATATAATTATAAAATATTTCTCTCACTATCCTGAATAATCTACTGGTTTTTTGAAAAAATTAAAAGTATAATAATGGGGTTATAATTAACTATGCTGGAATTTTTTCGAGTTCATCAACTTTAACACTTAAAATCAATTGAGAAATAGAAATCTATGCGTTTAGTAATTATTGGTGGCGGAAATATGGGAGGCGCTATCCTCCGCGCTTTGGTTAAGGTAGAAGCAGTTTCTCCAGAAGATATTTTGTTGATTGAACCGGATGAAGAAAAACGCGTTATTTTGAGTGCCGCAACAGGTTGCAGCTCCCAAGCTGAAATTGACGAAACTCTACGCAACTATGACCTGTTGTTAATCGCAGTAAAACCGCAGGCGGCAACTCCTGCAATGGAACTGCTTGCGCAGTGGCTTCTTCCACATCAATTGATAATTTCAGTGATGGCCGGAATTTCACTTGAGACCATGAAAAATGCGCTCGGCCATGCAAAGTTGGTACGGGTAATGCCAAATATTCCGACTTTGATTGCTGAAGGAATGAGTATCTTTTTTGCCTCAGAGGCTGTTGACAAACAAGAACGTGAATGGGTAAAAACTCTTTTTTCTGCTTGTGGTACATGTTTGGAGGCAAAAGATGAAGACGCGATTGATGCCGCCACCGCTATATCCGGAAGTGGTCCGGGATATTTATTTTACTTTGCTGAGCAAATGACCGCATCCGCAAAATCACTTGGATTTTCAGAAACAGACGCGCAAATTCTGGTACAAAAAACTATTCGCGGCGCTACTTTACTTTGGGAATCTCAACAAGTTTCTCCGGAAACCTTGCGGCAACAAGTTTCATCTCCGGGCGGAACAACTTTAGCAGCGCTAAATCATTTTCAAGAAAAAAATGTCGGCGAGTCAATTAAAGACGGAATCCAGCTGGCTTATCAGCGCGCTAAGGAACTTTCTACATAAATTCATTTATATTTTCAGCTTCTTAAAAAATTATGGCTTGCGTTATTATTGTAGGCGCCCAGTGGGGTGACGAGGGAAAAGGTAAAATTGTAGACTTACTCACAGAGCGTGCGGACGCGGTTGTGCGCTACCAGGGAGGAAACAATGCGGGACATACAGTAATGTTCGGCAACAAGACATTTGTTACACACTTGGTGCCTTCGGGAATTTTACGAAAAACTACCTCAATTCTCGGAAATGGTGTCGTCATTGATTTAGCAGAACTGATTAAGGAAATTGAAGAATTAGAGCAAATGGGGATTGAAGTTGAGAATCGTTTGCACATCAGCGACCGTGCACAACTCGTGATGCCTTGGCACAAAACGTTTGACCGTCTAAGAGAAGAACAAAAGGGGGAAAAGAAAATCGGCACTACTGGACGTGGAATCGGGCCTGCTTATGAAGATAAAATCGGACGATCCGGAATCCGTGTGGGAGATTTGCTGGAACCAGAATATTTCAAGACTCGTCTGGAAGAAATTGTTGACGAAAAAAATCAACTGCTTGAGCACTATTTTAAAACAAATGAACCTCCTTTTTCCGCAAATGAAATATTTTCCGAATTTGCGGAACATCTGAAAAAGCTAAAACCATTCATCTGTGATACAGCGCTACAGGTAAATCAGCTGGTTGAGCAAGAAAAAAATATCTTGTTTGAAGGAGCACAAGGGACATTTTTGGATGTTGACCATGGAACATATCCTTTTGTAACTTCCTCAAATACTTTAGCGGGAGGTGCTTGCGCTGGCGCCGGAATTGGCCCAACACGCATCACAGACGTGCTTGGTATTGTCAAAGCCTACACAACACGGGTCGGAAGCGGACCTTTTCCAACAGAATTGTTTGATAAAGACGGCGAGTTGTTACAGTCAGTGGGAAACGAATTTGGCGCTACTACCGGGCGTCCCCGAAGATGTGGCTGGTTTGATGCATTACTTGTACGTCAAGCAGTGAGGCTCAATGGAGTTAGTGGCATGGCAGTTATGAAACTGGACGTGCTGGACAAATTTGAGACGCTGAAAATTGCGATTGCTTATCGTTTGCCCAATGGCGAACTTACGGAAAATCTTCCCAGATCCCTGGAAAATGTCACGCCCGTTTACGAAGAAATGGCCGGCTGGAATTGTAAAACCGCGGGTGTCACGGATTATGAACAACTTCCGCCTCAAATGCTGGCCTATCTTGAACGTATGTCAGAGCTGGTGGGAGCACCTGTTTCTATCATTTCTACAGGGCCGAAACGTGAAGAATCCATTGTTTTGAACCCCGATCAGTTATGGCTCTAAAAAACTGATTTGCAGAATAAGATATTGTGATAAAAAGAATTATTATAATTTGTCTAGTAGCTGCTTTGGCTTATTATGCAGGTATACAAGGACTTGCACCGGAAAACATTGCAGATTGGTTTGAAGAAAGTAATATTATTCAGACATTACAAAATGCTTTCTACAAAACTCTTGAACTGGCAGAAGAAGAGCAAGTTGTTGAAAAAGCAGGTGACGTAATTGAAAAAGTAAAAGAGAAAATCTCCGACTGAAAATCAGCTTTTCCGGCTCATTCCATTGCTTCCACAAACCTTTCCATCTTTGCGGAACGCGAACCTTTGACGAGTACAATGTCATCTTTACGCAACTCTTCTTTGAATGAAATCAATAATTCGGCTAATTCGCAAAAGTGTTTTGCCGCATTTGGTTTTCCTCCTCCTTTTTTCCAGCCTTCCAGATAAAATTCAATTTCAGTTCCGCCAAGTCCGAACAACTTCTCAACACAGCATTTGACCATAGTTTCGCCGACTTGCCGGTGAAACTCCGGACTCGAATCTCCCAGTTCCGCCATGGCCCCGCAGACGACAATTTTACGGCGTTCAGGAAACATCTTGTTTAGATTTTCGAGAACACTTTGAAAAGAAGACGGATTTGCATTATAAGTGTCATCAATCAAAATCCAGTCAGCCTTGTCTATTTGCTGAAACCTTCCTTTTACAGTCAAATCCAGGACGGATGTCGCCGATTGAAGTTGTGAAACAGGGACTCCTTCCAACTGCAAAAGAGTCAAAGCCAGGACCAGGTTTTGCCGCAAAAGCGGACTTCCAATTGATGTTACAAACTCCTCCTCAAAAAGGCGGAATTTACGGCTGCATTCCGGGAAATCAGCTGAAATCTGTGCTGTTTTCGTAATTCGAATTCCAGCCAATTTAGCCGCATCTTCCACCTGTTGCCGATGCAGTAATGAGTCCGGAAAAACCACATTATTTCCCGGAGACATACCCGCAAATAAGTCGGATTTTTCTCGAGCAACTCCCGCAGTATTTCCTAAATACTCAAGGTGACTCTCGCCGATATTGGTAATGATTCCAGCAGTCGGCCGAACAATTTTTGACAACTCGGCAATTTCACCAAATTGGTTTGTACCAATTTCTATGACCCACCATTTTGCTTCCGGATCCGCGCCCAGAATAGTTAAAGGCACTCCGATAAAATTGTTGAAATTTCCGGGAGTTGAGTATGACTGCGGATCAATAAAACGGCACAAACCGGCAAGGATATCTTTGGTTGATGTTTTTCCATTACTTCCGGTTATTGCGAGTACTTTTCCGTCAAACTGCAGGCGTACATCCGCTGCCCATTTCCGTAGTGCATGGTTCGGATCCGGAACTAATATGCGCGGGAAATCGAGTTTATCCAGTCTTTCAGGGATGTTTTCTGGATTCGCGACTATTCCGCAGGCTCCTTTTTCCATTGCCTGTGAGATGTACCGGTGACCGTCTGTATTTTCTCCACTGATGCAGAAAAACAAATCGCCTTCTTTCAGTGTACGTGAATCAATACTGAAGCCACGTACCGGCGAATTTGCAAAAATATTTTCTGCATTAGCATTTAATAATTGCTTCATTTCTCCAAATGTATATAATTTTGTCATAACGTTTAATTTATAATCAATCAGCATTTAAAGAATAGATGGACATAGAAAAACAGTTTGAAGCAGCTTTTTCCCGTATTACATTGGATAACGGACAGCCACTCGTCAGCGTAAAACCGGAGATCATTCATGGTTGCGTAGTCAATAACGATTTTGCAAAAATCACGCTCATTTTACCAGAAGATTCACCTTTGCGTGGATCACTGCCTGCACAGGTAGAAGCAGAAATAAAACAAATTGAACAGATTGAGAGAGTCGCAATTGAAGTTTTAGCTGCTCCTCCTGAAAAAGGTGAATCCTCAAAAACTGCGCCTCCCCAAACAACACCTCGACAACCACAACGTACAGCATACCTGCAAAATTATGAAGCTGTAATTGCGGTGGCAAGCGGAAAAGGTGGTGTGGGAAAATCTACCGTTTCTGTGAATTTAGCCCTGACGCTTTATCAAAAAGGCTACAAAGTCAGTTTGTTTGATGCTGATATTTACGGGCCAAGTTTACCAATCATGACCGGACGTCGAGGCGAGAAACCGGCTGTGATAGCAAATCGTCTGATTCCGCTTGAATCATTTGGGATCAATACTATGTCAATCGGAAATCTGGTTGAGGAAAATGACGCTGTTATTTGGCGTGGCCCTATGGTTCACCAGGCACTTGAACAACTTCTGCGTGACACAAAGTGGCCTGGAGGTGATTTTATGATCATAGACTTTCCACCTGGAACAGGCGACGTTCAGCTGTCATTATCCCAGCTTTGCGAATTTTCCGGTGCGATTATCGTTTCCACTCCTCAGGATGTTGCCTTGATAGACGCAATCAAGGCTGCGCAAATGTTTAGCAAAGTCGAAATTGATATTTTAGGAATTATCGAGAATATGAGTTTTTTCACCTGCCCAAAATGCGGAGAGGAAACTCCCATCTTCAGCCGCCACGGCGCGGAAGAAGCTAGTAAAAAACTTGAAGTCCCTTTTCTCGGCGCCATCCCAATTGAATTACAGGTGCGAAAGGGTGGAGACGAAGGAAAACCGTTAATGGCAAGTAACCTCGATTCTCCGGCCACTGCTGCTTTTAAAACTATTGCAGATAATCTGGTGAAAGTTTTGGAAGGTGCTTAACTCTTCATAAAATCAGTAATAAAGTCAAATTTCAATTGACTTTTTCTGCCCCTCTGCTACTATTTACAGTGCCTTGTGGGTCGGTAGCTCAGCTGGTAGAGCATCTGACTTTTAATCAGGTGGTCCGGGGTTCGAGCCCCCGCCGACCCACCAGCATTTGCAACGACTTACGTCAATGACATAAAGTGTGGCTATATATTTGTCACACTTTTGTCACAGTAATTCCCAACAATTCCCCAAATATTTCCATTCTAATTCAGTAATATCTTTCCACATTTGACTTTCATAATCATTGTATTATTAGACAGTAAGAGCCGTATTTTGAAAACGTATTGTGACATATTTGTGACATTTTGAAGGTACTGCTCCATTCATTATTGATATTACATACTATTATATATATTTTATAAGATTATAAATCATATTGTCTTTTATTGTTGAATAGTGTAAGCTGTTGTTTAGTCCAGCTATCATAACTCAAAACCAAGAAAAGCAATATGGCAACTATCCGAAAACGCGATGGCAAGAAAGGTGTAGGCTACCAGGTTCAGGTACGGATCAAGGGTGGAGACGTGGAGACCGCCAGCTTTAAATCACTGACTAAGGCACGATTGTGGGCACAAAGTATTGAAGCTTCAATCCGTGAAGGTAGACACTTCACTGGATCTGAATCTAAGAAATTTACATTGTCAGACTTAATTGATCGTTTTCTGATGCATCCCAGCCTAAAAGCAAAAACTAAAATCCAGTACACACCTCAACTACTATGGTGGTCAAAGCAGCTAGGACCATTAAAACTTTCTGATATTTCTCCTGACAAGATTGCTAGCCAAAGGGATAAACTCCTCAAAAGTGGATATAAAACCAGTAGTGCAAACCGCTATCTAGCTGCACTTTCTTCAGCATTTAGTATGGCAGTTAGAGAATTTGGCTGGATTGAAACCAATCCCTGTACCAAAATACGTAAGCTCACAGAGCCAAGAGGCAGAACTCGTTACCTTACTGAAAATGAGTGCAGCCGTCTGCTGGATGAGTGCGAAAAGTCAGGAGTACGGGAACTACTTATTATAGTTATTTTAGCTTTAAATACTGGTGCTAGAAAAAATGAACTCCGTTGGCTAAGATGGGCTGACGTTGATCTGCATAAAGAAACGTTATTATTTCGTGATACAAAAAATGAAATGTTCAGGTCTGTTCCAATGGTTGGACGTGGCCTTAAATTTATGCGGGAATGGGGGAAAGTAAGGCTACTTGATACTGATCTTGTTTTTCCTGGTAAGAATCCCAAAAACCCGGTTTTGTTTGAAAAGTCTTGGAGAACAGCACTCAAATCAGCAGGAATTGAAGATTTCCGATTTCATGACCTTCGTCATAGTTCTGCATCATATTTAGCAATGAATAATGTGTCAGTAAGGACCATAGCAGAAATACTTGGTCACAAAACTCTTAGTATGGTTCAGAGATACTCCCACCTTAGTTCAGAACACCTTCGATCTGAAATTGCCAGAACTATGGAAAATGTCAACCTTTGAACAAAGGGAGAGTATGATTGGAAAAAAAATGAAAGAAATGGTAGACAATAAATTGGCATCTGAATGGTTACCGAATTTACGTAATTTTCCAGAGTCAAAACGCAAAAAAGTATTACTTGAAATCTCTAAATATTTTCAAAATCGCATTATGCTGGCCATAAAAAAAGGTCAACGTGATTTTCACGCGGATGTTGGCTTGAGTCAAATAAAGCGATATTTCCCACAATATCAAAAGTTAATTGATAATCCTGTATCAATGATCGCTCAGGAACTTGGTAACATTACTCCTAGTACTCAAAAACAATATAATTATAGCCATGAAAAAAAATTCAATCCCCGTGAAAAAAACTCGTTGCTGAAGTTGATAGCGTTAATTGTACCTATGCTAGCATCTCAAAACCGATTCCAGTATATTAGACCTGATGGTAAAGTGAATATTACTCAATTGGCTGATTGGCTGGCAGAAAAATGGGAAAAGAACAATCCCCAAGACTTGGAAAATATGAGTTCCTCGAACATTGAAAAAAAGATCCGCGAGGCTCTAAAGCTCCTTGACTGAAGCTCTGCAAGTATCTAACTTGCAACTTATTTTTTGCAAGTTGTTGACTTGCAAGACCTCCCATCTCAAACTTATCTCATCGTTTGGCAAAGCTGTAGAGCCAAGTGTAACTCTAAACAATGAGGTAATTATGGAACTGACCCAAAAACATCCCCAATTAACGCCAGCAGCTGAATTCCAACGTTCTGGTCGATGCCCAGTAAATCTTCGCTGGGTAATTTTCCATCAGAAGGATTCCCTTGAAGATCATGGTGCTATCATCCGTTTCGGTAAACGACGCTGGCTAGTAGACGAAGAAAAATTTATAAATTGGCTCCGCGAAAACGGATCTTCTTTCAGCACGCCCAGGCGTAAAATTAACTGAGGCATACTAAGGAACTACTAAAAAGAAATTCCTGGTCTATCCATTAACCTAAATAATGTTCAATGGTACAACTATAACTTAGGTGAAGGTGGCAACATGTATGATCTTGCTGCAATAAAAAATCTGAATATTAAAAAAGAAAATTATCCGGTTAGGAAAAAAGATTTGCCTCAGTCAATTTGGGATAAATCTGAAGTTCCCAATCATTCTGATTCAAAATCATTTCAAATAGCAAAATCCTATTTTACAAAACATAGAAAAATTCCTCTTGAATCATACTCAGACCTGCTCAGAAAAGGTCTGATAAGAATCAACAAATACAGGGATGTGCTAATGCTGGTTTACCCTTCTTTGACTCCTGAAACAGCTGATCTTGCCATGGAATCTAAACCCTATGGGGTCAAGCGAATTCAGAGGATATTTCTCAACCCTGACGGATCTAAACATCAGAAGGGAAAAAGACATTTAGGCAGCAACCAAAAAGACTCTGCTGCATTCATCATTCCTCCTCTGAACAATAAAGATGTCCCAAATCATGCGGTGGTATTTGAGGGGTTAGAGGATGCTCTGTCGCTTCGTACCATGTGTCCTGGCTCATGGTTTTTTGTGGCAACAGATAAAGCTGGTTTGAAACATGTAACTGGATTTTTTGAAAATAAAAAATTTAAAGAATGTTTGATAATAGCAGACCATGACACAGATGTTAGACCCGAGTTTACTGGGCAGGCACTAGCTTGGCAGTTGGGGCAAACCCTGGAACATATTGGCATCAAGGTTACAGTAAAAATGCCACCCAAACCTAAAGAAGATGCAAACTCTGCCTTGCAGTCTGAAGGTTTGGGAACCTGGTTAAAAAGTTTGATTGATATTCCTGAGGAGTACCAAAGGACAAGGGAAGAATTTAAAACAGAAGAATGGCCAGAACCCGATGAGTTTAACGCAAAACTCTTGGATGAACTAAATCAGAAATATGCTATTGCTCCAGTTGGCAACAAGACATTGATTCTGGAAGAGAGTGAGGAAGAGATACGATTTTTGACAACTTCTGATTTCAATTTGGCTCTAGAAAATAAGTTTGCTTTCGACAACTCTGGAAAATATCCAAAACAAATTCCTGCCTATAAGTGGTGGCGAAGTCATCCGGAGCGAAGAGAGTATAACAGAGTTGATTTTCTACCAGAAATTAAAACACCAGACAGAGTTTTCAATATGTGGAAAGGTTTTGCAGTTCAACCAAAAGGTGGACTTGAAAACATACCTCTTTTTCATGAACTGCTTGACGAGGTGATTTGCTCTGGTAACGAACAATGGGCATTATATTTGTGGGGTTGGCTGGCACATATGATTCAGTATCCCGATGAAAAGCCTGGAGTAGCTATTGTTTTGAGATCAGATGCACAAGGAGTAGGTAAATCTCGTTTTGCAGAATATGTTGGATCACTGCTTGGGAGACACTATAAAACAGTTACACATGGCCGACACATTCATGGCAACTTCAACAGTCATCTTAAAAATACTCTTTTGCTCTTTGGTGATGAAGCCGTTTGGGGAGGAGACAGGAGTACAGAGTCAATTCTGAAACAGTTGATCACCGAACCTTCAATGATAATTGAGATGAAGGGTAAGGACGTTTTTGAAGTTAGAAGTTATCTCCGGCTCATATTGGCAACAAACTCTGAATGGGCAGCAGCAGTATCTTTAACAGACCGCAGGTACTTTGTGTTGGATGTTTCAACAGAAAAACGAAACGATTTTGATTTCTTTAGGAAGTTGCAACATGAGCAGGATAATGGAGGAAGAGAGGCACTTCTTCAGGTCCTGATGGATTTTGACCTGAGTGATTTTGAAGTTCGTAATATCCCTGAAACACCAGCAAGGCTTGAACAGAAATTTTTGTCAATGGAACCGATTGAAAAATGGTGGCTTGAAATTCTAAGTAATGAAGATTTTTTAATAGGAGGAAAGATATTAGATTTTGATGATATGAATAGAGTGGCTAAAGCCGAC
>Ga0208335_1000241_pt1 | contig 21791 bp, 14 predicted proteins | sample DeeseametaMP0759_FD_184202 | JGI IMG/M metagenome (GOLD analysis project Ga0208335, IMG submission 184202) | Marine microbial communities from the Deep Atlantic Ocean - MP0759 (SPAdes) | ecosystem: Environmental > Aquatic > Marine > Oceanic | place: West of Cape Town, South Africa, South...
TAAGCAAGCTGTAGTTTGACGCCATCGGCTTGGCGTGCTCGAATATTGTCTGCGCCAATAAAATCTCGACTTAAATCCAAGAATCGATCCATGCCGGCTTCCAGTGCAGAAATTTCCTCAGTAAATTCACCACCATAAGCGCGGTACATTTTTTCCAGTCGCATTGAGTTAAAGGCTTGTCCGCCAAAATCCGTCAGCCCAAGTGGCTCACCAGCTTTAAACAAGGATTCGTAAATAGAAATGAGTTGCCAACTGGGCATATGCAACTCCCAACCCAATTCTCCTGCATAAGACACACGCATGGCAAACACTTGAGCAGAATCGATTTGGATTGTTTTACAACTGAGCCAGCTAAAGCCACTATTGCTTAGGTCTTCATTTGTGCGTTGTGCGAGAATTTCTCTGGCTTTAGGCCCTGTTAAAAGCACCCCGCCCCAATCTTCAGTAAGGTCTTCAATAGTAATATTGTAGTCATCACTATGCCATTCTAGCCATTGATAATCTTTAACTTGTGAGCCGATTGCGCCCATCAGTAAAAACTCATTTTCACTGATGCGACTAACTGTTTGCTCTGCCATAATTCCACCATTTGGCGCGTGAAAGAGGGTTAAGCCGATACGGCCATCCTTTGCAGGAAGTTTGTTGCATGAAAGATTATCTAAGAACGCAAAAGCATCTTTGCCGGTAATTCTAAATTTTGCTGTACCACTGATATCCGTTATACCGCAATAGTTTTTTACTGCATTGCATTCAAGCGCTACAATATCATGCGCTTCGCTGTGTGCCCAAGTGTGTGTTTCTTCCCTGACGGTGCCCGTGGCAAACCAAGTGGGTTTTTCAAAGCCGGTGTTAACCACATGGACAGCGCCTTTTTGTGCCAAAACAGTATGCAAAGCGCTTACTCTTATTGGCCTACCGTGTGGTCGATTTTCATTAGGCACACCCATTGAATACATTCTCTCGTACGACTCGATTGCTCGGGTTGTGCAGTATTTCTGATCCGCCCATCGGTCAAAGCGACGCGAGTCTAATGAGGCCATATTGAGTTCGGTTTGGCCGTGAATCATCCACTGCGCTAAGTATTTACCGATACCGCCTTGGGCAATACCAATACTGGCGCCACATAAATTCCAGAAGTTGCGAAGGCCACTAACAGGGCCAACCAATAAATTGTCATCTGGGGTGTGTGTGATCAAGCCGTTGATAACCGTACTAATACCCACTTCTTGGAATCCAGGGACGATTTCCATGCAACGCTCCAGCCAAGGCATTAAACGCTCTAAATCGCCTTCAAACAACTCTCTGTCGAACGACCAATCTAGCCCGCTGAGCGCCCAAGGTTTTGAGCCTCTTGTTTCATAAGGGCCGATTAAGAATCCATTGCCTTCTTGGCGAATGTAGGATGCTGCTCGTGAATCACGAGTCACCGGCAACTCTGTAGTGAGCTTGGCAATGTCTGGGTGATTTTCGGTGATCAGGTACTGGTGTTGAAGGTTAACTAGTGGCACATAAGCGCCAACCATCTCAGCGACTTGAGGCGAGAAACAACCGCCAGCATTAACGACGTGCTGGGCAGTAATATTGCCCAATTCAGTAACCACTTCGTATTCACCCGAAGGCAAAATGTTAATGTCTGTAACGCGGTTAAAGGAAGATACTTCGGCGCCGTCTTTTTTGGCTAATTGAGCCAATTGAGTAACAACCGTAGTCGGATCGACGTGGCCATCGTTAGGCGTGTAAAGAATGCAGCGCGCATTATCGAAAGTCATCATCGGGTTGATTTTGGCAGCTTCTTCTTTTGAGACAAAGTGCATTTCACAGCCAATGTGGTTGGCTCGACTTATAATGTTTCTAAACCATTGCTCTTCAGCCTCGGTATAGCCTACACGCAGCGATCCTGTTTTGTGAAATGACGATGGCAGCCCTGTCTTTTTCGGCAAGATTTGGTCATAAAGCTTGATCGTGTATTCGTGAATAATGGAGAGTGTGTGATTGCCGTTAAAATTTGGGCAAAGGCCTGCAGCATGCCAAGTAGAGCCACTGGTAAGCTCACCTTTCTCAATCAATACAACATCATTCCATCCTTCCTCACAAAGGTGATACATAAGGTTTACACCCAGTGAGCCTCCACCGATAATAACAACTTGTGCGTGTGTTTTCATCTTAGTTTATTCCTCTAATGGGCTTCTGCCAATGTCTTTACGACTTAGCTTGATGTCAAATTTTTTGCGTAATTCTCTGTCTATATCATCACTGATGTGATCTGGAAAATAGGTCGCTAGTATTTCTTTCTTTTTTGCGATTGCTGTTTCCAAGATAACGGGTTTTCCCATATCAGCCCAATCGTTAGGGGAGTCCCTGTTGCTGAGCTCTGGATAGATGTACTCGCTTTGCATAACATCGATAGTTTGGTCGGAGCCAAGATAGTGGGCTTTGTTATTCAAACAAACGTCTTTAATAGTTTCAAAGCAAAGTGCTTCTTCGCTTTCATCGCTGAGACCTTTGGTCATCCTTAACGACGCACCCAATAAGTCATTATCTAATAATAAACTTTCGGGGCAAGTGCCCAAAAGGCTTGCATACATACCGGCTGATTCATAAACAATATTGGCCCCAGCTAAGGCTGTTACAACATGTGTCGATGCGCGCTCTGATCCTGCTTGAAAATCTGGGAATTTTGAATCCGTCATGCCGGCAGGTGCGCCTGTCGGCAGGTCAAAATGATTACCCATTTGTGCACAAGCGGCAGAGATCAGGCCTTGTTCTGGCGAGCCGCCACACATGGAGCCGTTGCGCAGATCCGAAACAAAAGGCCAAGTGCCCAGAATACAAGGCGCACCAGGTTTAATGGCGTTGGTATAAACCAAACCGCCAAGGCACTCTGCCCAAGCTTGTGAAACGACACCCGGCAGCAAAGGCGGTGCTGTTGCTCCTGCTTGTGCTGCGGAAAGCAACAGAATCGGCATGCCACCCTCAACCCCAACACGCAAACACTCTAAGGACTCCTCCGCAAATTTCATTGGCGGTACAACAAAGCAGTTGCTCATGCTGACAAAAGGGCGCTCACGCCATTTTTCTTCACTGCCAGCAATAATATGAAGCATTTCTAGGCCATCGGTCACATGATGTGACTCGGTAAAGCTCACACCAATGTGTTTTTGTGTGCCCATGGCGGCGCAATAAACGGAGTTTTGATCTAACAATCGTGGGTCTGGAATATCGCGCAAAACACAGGTTCGTTGAAACATGTGAATATGCTCGCATTGATCGGCAATTCGCGCCATATCATAAAGGTCTTGACTGAGCGATTCTCTGTACTCATTGTTTTCTGGGTCGGCAATTAATACCGCTGCGCCAGCAGTGGAAAAATGTACTCTTGAGCCACTTAAATCTAAATCGTATTTCTCAATTTGTCCGTGAAGTATCAAGCCGTGTTGCGACATCGCCATCGCTTTTCGAACCACGTCTTCGGGCATTCTTAGTCTACCATCATCACCCATGGTTGCGCCAAAGGCAACACAGGTTTCAATACAATGTGGGGTGGGCTCAGCGAAGCCAATTTCGTCAAGGATGCGAAATACATTGGCCTCAATTGATTTGACTTGCTTGTCGCTTAGTGGTTTGTAACTTCCGCCTATCTCGCCTGGAAGTACGGGTTTTTCATTCTCAGCGAGTGGCGCCGCTCTGAGCGCAATTCGTGCCGCTCTGCCGCCGGTTTTTCTATGTGTCATTTCTTACCTCTCAGTTTATTAATGATTAGATTTTGTAATTATAAATAATCTACATGTCATGTGCAAATGAGAAATTATTGTTACAATGCATAAGAAAAACTAATCTATAATTGAGTTAATTAACCCTCTAAATAGGCATGAGAAGCAAGTTACCATCACTCAATAGTTTGAAAGTATTTGAAGCTGTGGCGCGTCATTTAAGCTTTACCAAGGCAGCAGCAGAACTTTATGTGACTCAGGCGGCGGCAAGTCATCAGATAAAAATTCTTGAAGAACAGATTGGAGTTTTATTATTCTCTCGTCATCCTCGTCGAATTCAGTTGACCAGCGAGGGGAAAATATTACTTCCAGTGATGACTAAATCACTTGATGCTATTGCTAGTGGTGTTGAGAAAATCACTTCTGACACAGGTTTGGGTATGCTTCGAGTACGATTGGGTCCCTCAATTTCGGCTAAGTGGCTCTCACCAAAGCTGAATGACTTTTGGCGGCATAACCCAGATATTAATCTAAGCCTTTTTCACTCCAATGAAGAAGTGGACTTCTCTCGCGAGGATATTGACATTGCTATTACCTATGGCGATGGAAATTGGCCCAACCTTGAGTGTTTTCATTTATTGTCACTTGACCTTTTCCCGGTCTGTAGTCCGGCAATTGTTACCGGTCTATCTGGAGATTTTTCTGAGAACGACTTGGAGAATTTGCCGTTACTTCATGACACCAGCTACCAGTCATGGTCAACATGGGTGAGAGATGCTAATCTTAATGGCGTCAACCCAAATAGAGGTATTATTATTGATGATACCAATGTGCTTGTGCAAGCGGCAATTGATGGCCAAGGTGTGGCGATGGGATCATCGTTAGTTGTCAGTGAGCATATTCGTTCTGGACGCTTGGTGCGCTTGTTTGAGCATATATTAAGACCTGATGAAGGCTACTACATTATTTACCCAAAGGCGCATAGTCAGCGCCAGAATGTGCGTTTATTTAAGAACTGGCTGCTCTCTCAAATATAAGATTTAATCTCTTGCATGACCACAAAGGTCGAACTGTTTTGTACATGAGGTAAAGCAGATATCTTCTCACCCAGTACTTTTCGATAGCTTTCCATATTATTGGTTCTGACTTTGAGAAGGTAATCGAAGTGTGAGGCTATCAGATGGCACTGCACAACTTCAGGTATTTCTTTAATGGCATTATTAAAAGCATTAAGAGCTTGAGTCTTGGTATCGTCCATTTTTATTTGAACAAAGGCGATGTGGTTGTCGTCCACTAACTCGTGATTAATCACAGCTCGATAACCACGTATGTAGCCTTTAGTTTCTAATTTTTTAACACGATTAAGACAAGGTGTTTTGGACAGTCCGATCTGATCTGATAAATCGGTGATTGTCATTCTGCCGTCGGCTTGAAGCAATTTAAGGATTTTATGATCGTAATTATCTAACATAGGTAAATTTCCTATTAATTAACTAATCGTAGGTATATAGTTTAATAAACTGTAAATATTAAAAACTAATAACTATTATATATAAATTCATAGTCATAAAGACTAAATTACTTCATTTAAAATAATAACCTGATAGTAAAGAAATATTTGTTGATTATTTTTGTGGAGTACTAGGTGTTTACAAACGAACTTGATGTTGATTATACAAAATTAAGACAAGCCATTAGGCGTGACAGAGTTATGCCAGAATCAGCGGCATTAGCCCAATTACAATCTCTTGAGTGTACTGACAAAAAACAACGTGAACAATGTCAAGGCATTACAGAATCCTTTATTAAAGAGCTGCGTGCTTCAAATAAGCCCGACTTATTATCATTGTTTATCTCGGAATATAACCTAAGTAGCGACGAGGGTTTGTCGTTAATGACGCTCGTTGAGGCTTTTTTGAGAGTTCCAGATAATAAAACCAGAGATAAATTATTTTCTGACAAGATTTCTAATAAACCTTGGTCTAAGCATCTAAGCGGCAAAAAATCATCGATGATTAATATCGCAACTATAGCGTTGAGTGTTGCTGACATGATGATTAGTCATGGCCATAGCACAAAAATCAAGAAGCGCATTAAACACGCACTTGATATTCTCTCCAGACCCGGTATTCGGTTCAGCGCTCACAGTGTCATGCGCTTTTTTGGCTCACAATTCGTTTTTGCTGAGGATATTGAAAATGCCCTTAAAACAGCTAATAAAAATCGTGTAAGCCATTCTTTCGATATGTTGGGTGAGGCGGCGTGGACAATGAAAGATGCCGATCGTTACTTTTTGTCCTACAAAAAAGCTTTGATTGCCATTGGTAAAGATAGAAAGGGCGCAAATATTTTGTCTGCAAATGGTATTTCGGTAAAACTATCAGCCCTGCATCCAAAGTATGATTTTATGCATAGAGAGCGAGCATTAAAAGAGCTCGCGCCGAGATTATTGGCCTTGGTTGATATTGCAGAGCAATACGATATTGCCATTAATATCGATGCCGAAGAGGCTGAGCGCTTGGATCTTTCGTTGGATATGATTGAATATGTCGCTAAAAACAAAGCAAACACCAATTGGCAGGGTTTTGGTGTGGTGGTTCAGGCTTATCAAAAGCGCGCCCCATTGGTAATAGACTGGCTGTATGAATTGAGTGAAAAGTATGATTTGAAAATCATGCTACGTTTGGTAAAGGGTGCTTATTGGGACAGTGAAATCAAAAAAGCACAAATTTTGGGTGATACTGATTATCCAGTTTTTACTAAAAAACAAAATACAGATTACTCCTATTTGGTGTGCGCTCAAAAGCTCCTCAAGATGCGTGATAGAATTTATCCGCAATTTGCCAGTCACAATGCTCATACGTTAATTAGTATTTGTGAAATTGCCGGCAATAACGATGGGTTTGAAGTACAGCGTTTACACGGCATGGGCGAGTCCCTTCACAATCAGTTGGTGAGTCAATACAGTGTGGTGTCAAGAGTATATGCACCTGTCGGCAGTCACACAGATTTGCTTGCCTATCTAATGAGAAGATTGCTAGAAAATGGTGCAAACAGTTCGTTCATCAATCATTTATTTGATGAGAATATCAAACCGATAGAGCTTGCAGCAGACATTTTGAGTGATGTAGAAGACGCTACTCAAGCAAGCCACCTAAAAATTCCTTTGCCCAAAGATATTTTTCAGCCTGGTCGTGATAATTCGAAATCGATTGTACTTTCAGAGCAAGATGAGATTGACAATCTATGTGTGCAACAGCAACCATGGATTGGTTATCAATGGTGTGGCGCATCAATTACGATAAGCAAGGCTGATGAGATCAACAACCCACACCAAGTGTATAACCCAGCAGAATTATCGGATACTGTGGGCACTGTTCATTATGCTGGCGAGGCTCAAGTCACACAATGTTTGCAGGATGCAAAGGCAGCCTTTGATACTAAGACCCATTCTCAAGAATCGATTTTGACAAGTTTAGAGCGTGCAGCAGATTTGTTTGAAGAAAACAACGCGGAATTGATGGTGTTAGCAATGCGTGAAGCGGGAAAAACCTACCAAGATGCGATTGATGAAGTTCGAGAAGCGGTGGATTTTCTCCGCTATTACGCCAATTTATCAAGAAATGTCATGCCAGAGCGGCGTGAAGCACTTGGCGTGTTTGTCTGTATTAGCCCATGGAATTTTCCGTTAGCAATTTTTACCGGCCAAGTGGCAGCCGCCCTTGCAGCAGGTAATGCGGTGATTGCAAAACCCGCTGAAAGTACATCATTAATTGCGTATAGAGCGACACAGTTATTACTTGACGCCGGCATCCCGTGCGGATTGTTGCAGCTTGTTCTGGGCAAAGGCTCAGATGTTGGCAATGCCCTGACACTAGAGAAACATATTGCTGGTGTTGCCTTTACCGGTTCAACACAGGTGGCCAAGCAAATCAAGCGCAACTTAGTTAACAACAATCCAAGTGCGGGATTAATTGCCGAAACTGGCGGTCTCAACGCCATGGTGGTTGACTCTACTGCGCTTAGTGAGCAAGTGACACGTGACGTTATAGATAGTGCCTTTAAAAGTGCAGGTCAGCGTTGTTCAGCGTTAAGAATATTACTCATTCAAGAAGACTGTTATGTTGGCATTAGCAACATGATCAAAGGTGCAATGGAAGAACTAAATGTTGGCAATCCCAAATACTTGAACACCGATTGTGGGCCAGTGATTAATCTAGCTGCAAAAGACAAACTTCAGGCACACATTGACGACTCTCGGGCTCACGCTAGAATAATTGCTAGTGTTAAACACAGCAATAAAAATGGTCATTTTGTGTCACCAACAATGATTGAGCTCGACAGTTTGGATGATATTAACGAAGAGTTTTTTGGTCCGATTCTGCATGTGATTCGTTATAAGTCTGAACACCTAGAAGACAAGATTGATCAACTCAATGCCAAGGGTTTTGGTTTGACTTTTGGCATGCATTCGCGAATTAAAACACAAGTGGACATGGTGAGTCAAAAAATTAATGCCGGAAACATTTACATTAATCGTAATCAAGTAGGTGCTATCGTTGGTTCGCAGCCCTTCGGTGGAGAGGGCCTCTCTGGTACGGGTCCAAAAGCTGGTGGGCCAAGTACGCTTTATGGTTACAGTAGAAGCCTCATCACAAGGACAATCAATAAATGTATTGTTACTCCGTCAAAGAACATAGCGTTTTTTAATCAATCAATAATGGAAAAAATAACCGTTATGTTTCCATTGCTTGGCCAGGTTTTTATCAACCATCTTGTGGATACTATCAATCAATACAACCAGAGTATAGAGTTGCCCGGGCCAACGGGTGAAAGCAATACATTGAGCTATCATCCCAAGGGTTGCGTGCTTTGTCTTGGGCCAAGCGATGTCGACGCATTACAACAAAGTATTACTGCATTAGCACTGGGCAATAGTGTTATGTCAACGCTTAATCAACAAGATTTTGATCAATTAATTGAGTTAGGTATCGACTCCAATACGCTCGTTAGATTGAGCAAGACACTCTATAAAGAATTATTGGAAAGCGATTGCTACGATGCCATTTTGTATAGTGGCGATACCAAGACCATTGAGCTCACAGTGCTGGACAGAAATGCCGGCATCACACCAGTGATTGACTCAATCAACGAGCCTTGGCATTTTCTCAATGAGCGTGTCATAGCGGTGGACACCACAGCATCAGGTGGTAATGCGAATTTGCTCGCATTGTAGTTTTTCTGGGTTAGAATGGCAATGAATTAATAATAGGCATGACAATGATTCTAGATCAACAGCAGACTGCACAAGCCCTGCCCTGGGAGGAGCTGATAGATTGCTTGGATAAAATTTTTGTTCAGACAGTAAACTCACCTATTCGACACCACCACAACATAAAAGTTCCAGGCGAGCCAAATGCAACTTTGTTGTTGATGCCGGCATGGATTGAGGGCGAATATTCTGGTGTTAAAATTGTCAATGTTTTTCCAGGTAATAGTAAACGCGGTTTGGCTGGTTTGACGGGGCATTACCTGTTGAGTTGCGGCAAAACAGGGCGTTTATTATTACAACTTGATGGCAGTGAGCTTACGTCTAGGCGGACGGCTGCAGCCTCAGCCTTGGCTTCACGTTATCTCTCACGAGAAAATACTAATTCGATGTTAATGGTTGGTACTGGGCGCATGGCGCGCAATTTAATTCCCGCACACATGAGCGTGCGCCCCATTGATACGGTGCATGTTTGGGGCCGACGCTTCGAATCTTCACAGCGCTTGGTGGACGAGCTTAAAGGTGATGGTATTAATGCCATAGTTTGTCTTCCAGAAAACTTGCAAGAAGTAGCCCATCAAGTGGACTTAATCAGTTGTGCAACAATGGCTACAGAGCCGCTCGTGATGGGAGAGTGGTTATCAGAGGGCACTCATCTCGATTTAGTGGGTAGTTTTACCCCTAAAATGCGCGAAACAAACAATACGACTATGCAAATAGGCGAAGTATTTGTCGACACTCGTGCTGGTGCGCTCAGTGAAACAGGCGACCTTATAACACCAATCAGTGAAGGTGCGATTACTGAGAGCAAAATTGTTGCAGAGTTTTCTGATCTTTGTGCGGGTATTCACCGAGGGCGAACTGAACTTGCAAATGCTGACAAAGCAATCACAGTATTTAAATCCGTTGGCGCCTCGATTGAGGATCTTGCTGCTGCTATTTTAGCCCATCAAAACAGACTGGATTCTTAAGCGTCTTTACCGCTGGAAAAATGAAACTCAGCACCTTTGCGGATACCTGATGGCCAGCGCGAAGTAATTGTTTTAAGCTTGGTATAAAAACGCACACCCTCCATACCGTGGATTGAGGAACTCCCAAACAGGGAGCGCTTCCAGCCACCAAAGCTGTGCATTGCAACTGGCACAGGGATTGGAACATTAACCCCAACCATACCTACTTGAACATGGCTGGTGAAGTGTCTGGCGGTATCGCCATCGCGAGTAAAAATCGCCGTGCCATTACCGAACTCATGGTCGCTAACAAGCGTTAAAGCTTCGTCATAAGTGGAAACACGCACTATACAAAGAACGGGACCGAAAATTTCATCAGTATAAATCGACATATCTGAGGTAACGTTATCGAATAAACAGCCGCCAATAAAAAAGCCTTTGCTATTTTCACTGACACTTGTACCATCAACCACTAATTTAGCCCCTGCTTTCACACCAGCATCGACATAGGAAAGGATTTTTTTCTGACTCTCTTTAGAGATGACAGGTCCCATCTCCACACCCGCTTCATCATAAGCACCAATTTTTAGAGATTTAATTATCGGTGACAGTGATTCAATGAGCCGATCTGCAGTTTCATCACCAACGGCTACAACCACAGAAATTGCCATACAACGTTCACCTGCCGAGCCATAAGCTGCACCAATAATAGCATCAGTGCTTTGCTCTAAGTCAGCATCGGGCATGACAATCATATGGTTTTTGGCACCACAAAGTGCTTGAACACGTTTATTATGACGACAGCCTTCTTGATAAATATATTCACCAACCGGTGTTGAGCCGACAAAACTGACCGCTTTGACATGCTCGTTACTTAAGATTTCATCAACAGCCTCTTTATCACCGACAATAGTATTAAGCACGCCGTTTGGCAAGCCTGCCTCGTGCATCAATTCGGTGAGTCGCAAACCGCAGGAAGGGACTTTTTCGCTAAGTTTTAAGACAAAAGTATTACCACAGGCAATGGCGACCACGTACATCCACATTGGCACCATCGCAGGAAAATTAAAAGGCACAATGCCAGTGCAAACGCCAAGGGGTTGGCGTAAATTGTAACTATCTATTCCAGTTGAAACATCGGCAGTAAATTCGGATTTAAGATGGTTGTTAATTGATGTGCAGTATTCAACCACTTCTAGACCACGGCCAACTTCGCCAATGGCATCGGCAAGAGTTTTTCCATGCTCCTTAGATATAAGTTCGGCTAACTCGTTGGTATGCTTAATAATCAACTCGCGATAATTAAACATAATTTGCGCGCGTTTTGATGGCGTCACTTTTGACCATTCGCCAAACTTCTCATTGGCAACTGCAATTGCTTTCGCGGTATCACTTGCGCTTGCGCCAGTAATTTTTGTTGTTACTTCGCCTGTTGCAGGATTGTAGATGTCAAAATCTCGTCCGCAAGTGCCCTTTATGCTTTCGCCGTTAATGATGTGTTGTAAGTAGTTAATAGACATGAAAATTACCTTAGTTTAATTTTGTCGACAATATACACCTTAATCGTAAATAGTTGAAAATTATTATCTTTGTTATAGAAAAAAATTCACTATTTTATTTAACTTTTATTGAAATCTAAATGCCAAATTTCTCTTGAACTTTGGCAGCGCCGTTAACGATGTAATGTTGCTATGTTCATTCATTCATTTGCCATTTGATGACTTTTGTCATTATACGAAACAATTATTGATGGCTCAATAATTGTTTCTGTCAATGATACCCATAGATCAAAAAAAAATTATATCAACTATTGTCCTGGCTTAGAACATATGTTTTTTTGGTGCCATATGTCTATGTTGTATTATTTAATCTTGATTCCACTCGATTGACAATATTGTTTGATATTGTTATAGCCCATTTCTGCATACGTTAGGGGGTGGGCTATGTCCGGGTCTTGCTCTGCTTCAACAACTACCCAGCCCTGATAATTTGTCTGATATATTTGTTCAAATAAGCTTTTATAATCTATGCAGCCGTCGCCGGGTACTGTGAATACACCGTTTAAAACAGCATCAAGAAAACTGAAATTTTCATTTAATACTTGTTTTAATTATAAGATACTCCTAATATTTAATTGACAATCATTGTCCTAGCAAATGTATCATTTGACTGGCTGTTGCACTCATATCAGGAATCAACCGTTTCATAATGGTTATGCGATCAAATACGACAGGATCAGATGCAAGAGTGGTTCGTAATGAATTACCAAAACTTTTTCGCAAAATAGTACCAACATTAAATTTAGCAACCTGACGCAATGCTAACATTTGGATATCTTTATCTTCTAGGCCACTAGTTCCATGAATTACCAATGGTAAACTTAAAGCTTTTTCCAGCTCGTTAAAACGATCTAAGTCAATTGCTACAGATCCACTCTCCAAGCGATGTACATTCCCTATTGAAATTGCTAGTGCATCTGGTTGTCCTTGTTCTTCCATAGCTAGGGCCTCAGATACCTCAGTTATGGCAGACTTAATATGGTCACGCCCAGTTGCGTAAGGCACCGAACCTACTTCAGCCTCTACAGATACTCCTTTAGGATGTGCATAGGAAACAATGTCATATATAGAAGCAATATTTTCAGAGATAGACAATTGAGAGCCATCAAACATTACGGAAGTAAATCCAGCATCAACAGCTTGTTTAACTATATCAATTTCGTAGGTATGGTCAAGATGCAGACATACTGCAACCTGAGCATTTTCAGCCATAGGTCTTAACATGCCGATAATTTGCTCCATAGGCATAAATTGGCGCATATCGAGATTGATGGAGAGAATTACTGAAGCATTGCGTGCTTCTGCAGCTTCAACTACCGCAAGCGCATCTTCGTAACCAAATACATTAAAACAGGCGACAGCATAGCCTTCGTCTTGGGCAGGTATAAGAATATCTTTAAGGTTAGAAATCATTATTTAAATTTATTAAGCATGTCCTGCATACCAGGAATAGTTTCTAACTGATAGGCATAATCTTTCTGATAATTCATATGCAATGGTCTTTGAGTTTCTCCAGCTAAAATAGTGAAGTAGTACATTTCAAATCCTGGAGCTACGACACAAGGGTGGTAGCCCTTATCAAAAATAAATGTTGAGCCATCACGAACATGATATACAGGACCAAAATCCTCTCCATCTGGAGTTAAAAACTGAGCACCAAAACCATTTGAAGGGTTAAATCTAAAATTGTAAACTTCATTATGGCGACTCTCTTTTGGAAGCATATCTGTTTCATGTTTATGAGGAGGAAATCCTGACCAGCCTCCTGCTCCAACTGTAAATAGCTCACTAACCAATAATTTACCCACTTTGCCAGCTGGATTTTTTCCTAAAATATGCTTAATTTTTCGGTGAGTTTTAGTTTCATCTGAGCCATACTGAACTTTATCAATATCCTCTTGCCTTATTACAAATGCTTCATTAGTTTCACTATGCTTTGCCCCAGAAATGAAAACTTCAACTTCATTACTGATACAAGTTAATTTAGCTTCAGAGTTAACAGGAATATAAACACCTTCAGGATCTCCCTCCCAAATATGTTGACGTTTTCCAACCTCTTGGAAAGTTTCACCTTGGACCTCTACGTCAATACTTCCAGTGGCTGGCACTAGGCAAGTTTCATAATCAGCTAATTGATAGGTATACGACTCGCCTGCCTTTAGCTTAATGATATTGAAATAGCATAATGGCACTATGTCATTATTACAATCAACAATTGCCTGATTATTGTTATTATGTTGAGGGATATGCATATTTAACTCCACACTGTAGCTGGTTTTATATTAATTTGTTTTTGTAATAGCTGAATTTCTTTTAAGCTAGGCATAGCACTTACACAGCCTTGCTTTGAGACTACTATAGCTGCTGCCGCACTTCCGGCTTCAATAGCTTGCCACCAGTCTCCAGAAGACATATAATTCATTATTAAATTACCCAGAAAAGCATCGCCAGAACCATAAGGTTTAAGGGCGGTTTGAGCATAAATTCCGGTATCAAGTCGAGCCCTACCAGAAAAAAGGCTGCAACCCTTTTCGCCACGCTTAAGAATCATCACTTGGTCACGGGCGGCACATTGCTCAACCTGTGTATTAATGTTTTCTTGCAGAATATTGAATTCTTCTTCATTACCTACTAAAACATTCGATAATTCTGATGCTTTTTGATATGCTAAACGAGTATTTTCTTTATCAGGCCAATTCCAAGGCCGATAATCTAAATCTAGCCAAACTTTACAATCATTTTTTTGAGCATGATCCATCATTTTTAAAACTTGCTCTCTTGAGTCATCCTCGATTAAACTAGTTCCAGTGACAATTAGATTACTGCTTTTTGTAATTGCTACTTTTATACCATCATCACAAGTAATTCGAAGGTCTGCAGGATTGTTGCGATATATTACTACCTCGCAATCATTTGGGCGCTCTTCGGCAATTGCTAGACTGGTTCTTTCATTACCATTCGTAGTTTGCATTAAATGTAAATCTATGCCTTCAGCTTTGAGGCGCTTCTTTACATAGGAGCCAACAGGATCATCGGACAAAGCTGAAATAAGTCCAATATTGCCGCCAGAACGTTTCATAGCAATAGCAATGTTGGCGCCAGAACCACCTACATCACTAGCAAATGAGTCGGCATCAATCGTCTTAGTTCCAGAAGGTTGTGGATAAAGATCAAGACCAGCTCGACCCACCACTAAGGCGCTCCATTCTCGAGCGTCTTCGTATTTCAAATGTTGTACTTCAATATTAGACATCAAGCCACTGACCAGAAAGTGCAGAGCGATCAATCGCATCCATCACTCTCTCGATTTTTAAACCATCAGAAAAATTTGGCCATACTGGCTGACCCGTTTCAATTGCATCCAACATATGTTTAAGTTCACATACTTTAACGTCAATATAGCCAAGACTATGCCCTGCATTTGGTAAAAAGGCATCATAGGGTGGCTGCGCTGGACCGCTCAAAATAGTCTTAAATCCTTCCTGCCTTGGATCATCGCTTCGAGTATAAAGCTTAATTTCATTTAAGCGCTCTTGATCGTGACATATCATTCCCTGTGAGCCATGGATTTCCCAACGCAACCCACACTTTCTTCCCCAAGCAACACGACTAACACGTAAAGTGCCCTTAATTCCACTATCAAAATGAACCATTGCTGTACAAACATCATCATTGTCAACCACCAGAGTTTGATCTTGATTTTTTGGATCAGTGCGCTCTTTATGGACCGTATCATAATCTCCCACTAACCGAGTTATTTTGCTACCTGTCATATAATGAGCCATACTCACTAAGTGGCACATCACATCAGCATTAGCACCAGTGCCTGAGGCTTCACGACTCATTCGCCAAGAATGGGGTCTATCTGGATCGGCTTCATTATCGACATCATAGCTTCCATAAAAGCCAATCACTCGACCTATAACACCTTCCTCTATAAGTGTTCTGGCGCTTTGTACCGCAGGATTTTGAGTATAGTTATAGCCCAATATGGTTTGTGAATTGCTAGCCTCTGCCGCTGCTGCAAACATAGCCTCAGAGTCAGCTAAATTTGTGGACATAGGTTTCTCACACCAGACATGCTTGCCAAGCCTTAGAGCAGCCACCGAGATTTCTTTATGTAATGAGTTTGGTACGCATACAGAAATGAGCTGCACTTTAGGATCATTAACTAGATCCATCCATGAACTTGTACAGCGTGAAAAACCCATTTCCTTTCGCATAACTTCAGCTCTATCAGGGTTATAGTCACAAATCATCTCTAGACTTGGCCTTAAACTATCTCCAAAAACACTTCCTGCAGCAGCATATGCAATAGAATGAGCCTTCCCCATAAAAGCGGTTCCAATAACGCCTATACCTATTGTTTTCATGCCTTTTTCTCTATTTGAATTCCAAATTTTTCACAGTAGCTTTCAATATTATTATAGCCCATTGTCACGTATGTTAATGGGTGTGCCTTTGCTGGATCTTGCTCCGCTTCAACCACTATCCAGCCACTATAAGAGTTTTCACCAACCATTTTGAATAGTTCAGGAAAATTAATATCGCCATCTCCAGGAACTGTAAACACTCCATTTAGTACTGAATTTAAAAAACTTGAATCAGTCTTTAGTGCATCATTTAATATTGACCCTCTTACATCTTTACAATGAATATGGAAGACTCTATCAGCATGTCTTTCATAAACTTTTAGCGGATCTGAGCCAGCATATACAAGGTGGCCCGTATCTAATACCAACCCAAGATCGCTACTTGTCATTGTCATCAGTTTGTCCACCTCTTCTTCAATTTGAACTATCGTTCCCATGTGGTGGTGATAAGCAAGTTTCAATCCATGAGATAATGTGTATTTTGCCAACTGATTAAGTTTGGTAGTCCACTCTTGCCACTGGTCTTCAGAAAGAATAGGGCGCTTTGAAAGTGGAGAACTTATGTCCCCATGAACACAAGCATCCATTTCACAATAGACAATAACCTCTGTTCCCATGTCCTTAAGTAGCTCCATATGCGGCGTTATTCTAACTATTTCATTTTCGAGGCTGTCCATTAATAAGCCTCCACAAAACCAACTTGAAACGACATCCATATTATATTTATTAAATAATGGTCCTAATACTGATGACTCCTTAGGCCATTTCCCGCCCAATTCAAATCCACTATAGCCAGCTTGTTTTCCTTCTTTTAAGCAGTGTTCTACTGTAGTATCTTTTCCTAATTCTGGCATATCATCGTTAGTCCATGAAATCGGGCTAACACCAATTTTTACGCTCATTTTAATTCTCCAACTTGTTGTTCATATTAGTCAGAAAACCTTATATGCTGGAGTTCTGAAAGTTTTAAGCTAAACTCTTCTAGACTAAGCGAATCAAGAAGTGATTGTTTTGTTAGTTCAAACATACTCATCCCCTGTAGCTTGGAATTGGAACTTGTGTCATAGTCTAGGTTTGTAGGAAAAGCATACCCATCAGTTGCACAAATAAGAACGTTCTCTACAAGTTTTTCTGAAAGGGTTTTTTTATCTAAATGCTCCAGTAAGAATGGATAAATATGATTAATAATTTTAATATAATCTATGCGTTCCATAGTCTTACCAAAGGCTGATGAAATTTGTAATAGATTACCTATCCTATGAAAGTCATTGGTAGTGTTGGAGCCAGCTGCATGAAATAATGCGGGATTAAAAAAAATACCATCACCTTTATTCATTTGATTTTGAACTGCATTTTTATTAAAAAAATTCATAAATTCGTTATCTCTCCATGCCAAATACCCTAAACCATACTGTTGTGAATAAGGCATAACCATAGTTGGACCACTTTCAATAGGCATATCAGTATGTGCAATTCCGCCTTGCAAAGTTAAGTAGTTTGAAAGACGATGAACTGAAATAGGGAATTGTTCAATGACTTTGTTTTCTTTAAATCCTAAATGATAGTCGCGATGTGGTTTTTGCATTTCTCCACCCGGCCTAACTATATTAACTTGCGCAGTCATTTGAGTATTGGGACCACACCATGACTCTGCCACTAACTTTAAAATATCATTTGAATAGTAATTAATAAAGGCATCAGCACTCTCCATCGCAACTTTTTGAAAACTATTCCATATTCTTGTATTTGTTCCATCTATACTAGAGGCAAAATGATCATTAGTATTATCAATCTCTTTTTGGATAATTGCCTCAAAAATAGTATTACTCTGCTCTATTACTGAATCTTCATAAAGATTGCGAATAATAAAAACTCCTGGCCCCCCTTCTAAAATATTAAAAAACTCAGTTTTTAGCCTATTTTCTTTTTCTGAATTACCAATAAATGAAGTGAAGTTTTTTGCATCATAAACAACAACATTATTTACAACTGATTCGGATAATGGATAATTCTCTTTAAGAGTTTTTTGCGAACAGATTTTCTTAAGATCATCATAATTTACATCAGATTCACTATAGAAAACTTGATTTTCATTTGGCCTTATAATTTCTTTTTTCATTACTAGTAAGGCTGTTTAGTTTTCGCTTTTTTATAAGACTCATAGACTTCATCGCCTTTTTCATTTGATGAAACCTCAGGTACAGCAACCTCCCACCAACATCCACCTTCTGGACTTATCTTATGAGAGTCTGTCACTAAACTAATAAGGTAGGATTTTGATGATAAGCGTGCACGTTTTAAAGCTGGAGCTAATTCATCAATACTTTCTACATATTCAGAGTTCGCACCTAGAGCTTTTGCATGAAGCGCAAAATTGACCTCTGGGTGTCCATCATCAACGCTTTCACAATCTTTCAATAAATTATTAAAAGAGCGGTTCCCGGTAACATTTTGAAGTCGATTAATACAAGAGAAGCCTCGATTATCTAAAACTATTACAATTATTTTATGGCCTAACATAACGCTAGTTGCTAATTCTGAATTGAGCATCAAGTAAGAGCCATCTCCGACAAGTACAATTGTCTCACGTTCTGGCTCAGCCATTTTTACACCCAGTCCACCAGCTATTTCATATCCCATACAAGAAAATCCATATTCAGCATGATAACCACCAGTTTGTTCAGTTCGCCATAGCTTATGTAACTCACCTGGAAGGCTTCCTGCAGCACATACGACTATGTCACTAGCAAGTCCATTTCGCTTTACCTCGCCAAGAACTTGTGCATCAGTAGGTAAAGCGTTTTTAGCTTTTGTTGTATTATTTATTGATGTGATTTCTTCATAGTAGTTATTCCACTTTGTACTTTCTGTTTGCGCTATATCTAGCCACTCTGAAGGTGCTTTCCATGAAGAAAGCTCCTTATCTAATCCTTGAATCCCAAGCTTTGCATCCCCCCACAATGACAATGCATTATGTTTTATAGCGTCAAAACGAGCAACATTTAACTGTACTATTGTTTTGTTTGAAAATAATGCTCTAGAGCCAGATGTAAAGTCATTTAATCGTGTGCCAATAGCCAATATAACATCAGCTTGTTGTGCCATATTATTGGCTGCATTTGATCCTGTAACACCAATAGCTCCAACGTAGCAAGGGTGGTCCCAAGCCAAAGCACCTTTACCTGCAGACGTTTCTGCTACAGGAATTTGGTGTTTTTTTGCAAATTGCTGCAAAGCCTCACATGCTTTTGCATAATGTACACCTCCTCCAGAAACTATTAAAGGGTTCTTAGCTTGCAATAATACTTCAATTGCACTAGCTAACTCGACATCATCAATCTTAATCTGGCGAATTGAGTGAGTTCGCTTTATGAAAAAGTCTTCTGGATAATCAAACGCTTCTGCCTGAACATCTTGTGGTAAAGATAAAGTTACTGGACCACAGTTTTCTGGGTCTAATAGAGTTTGAATTGCAACAGGCAAACTATTAATTATCTGTTCAGGCCTCATAATTCGATCAAAATACCGACTAACCGGCCTAAAACAATCGTTAACACTAATAGTGGGGTCTGAGAAATCTTCTAATTGCTGAAGAACTGGATCTGGAGTCCGACTTGCAAAGTAATCTCCAGGCAATAATAAAACTGGCAATCTATTGACATGTGCCAATGCCGCAGAAGTAATCATATTGGTTGCGCCAGGTCCAATTGAACTTGTACAGACCATCATTCTTTGACGATTATTAGCCTTTGCATAAGCAATAGCTGTATGAACCATCCCTTGCTCATTATGCGCTCGAAAGGTAGGGAGTTGATTCTGATATTGATCTAATGCTTGCCCCATGCCAGCAACATTACCATGTCCAAAGATAGCAAAAACCCCAGCAAATAGGGGCTGAACTTCATCATCAATCTTTATATATTGTGCTGATAAATATTTAACTAAGGCTTGAGCCATCGTGAGCCGAATTGTTTTCATTTGTTATCCTCCTCTGTATTTTTTCCAAGACTTTATTAATTCGATGTAATTAGCACTCACAGAACGAACTAATTCTTGATCGTTTATCTTGTGTTGCATCCACTGTTTCGCTGGCTTGTAAAAAACTGTTCTGCCAATTGTAAAGCCTTTGCAAATTTCGAATTTTGAAGCGCTAGCAAAAGATTCTTTCACAGTCTCCATAGATGCAGATAATCCCAATAGCAACACCCCTTGGCAGTGTGGGTCATGGTTCAATATAGTCTCACTTATCAGTTGCCAAGATTTGCTTTGAAGTGCTGGTAATTTCCACCAATCTGGTTTAATACCAAGACGATAAAATATCTTTAGTATTCTTGGTAGAGTATAGGCATCCTCTTCAAATTCTGCTGGCGGAATCACCTCTAATAACAATTGGTGTCCACTTTGAACGCAAGCAAAATACAGCTCTTTCAGTTGGCGTTCTTGCGCAAGTCTTAATTCAAGTGGGTCGTCTGGGTGATAAAACACCAAGCACTTGACAACGTGTGCTAATGGCCAAGATTGTAGTTTCGATCCAATTGATCCTCCTCCCTCAAACTCTAGAGGGCAAGACCCTGGAAGTTCTACCGGTCTTGCAATCCACCACGACTTGTCCGCTATATAGTGAAGTGCATCTTCACCGTAGGTATCATCAATTAAAACCCCAACACTATCCTCTGAAATATTGATTTGCTTAATTGTATCTTCTACCGAGTGTACAAAAAGTTGTTTTAGTTTGGTTATTTGCTCTGGATGTTCCCCACACTCAATCGCCAAATCATGTAATTGTTTGCGATGGTCAAAAGCGAATCCATAAATTTCTGTTCGTGAATGACTTCTCATGCCGACTCTATGAAGGTGATTAAGCGTTTCATCTTGGCTTGGATTTAGGATATTGGGCGCATTATCCAAATAGTAGAACAACTCCTTTTCGCTTGGAATCGCTGGAGCGCAGCCATGGCGAGAAACTACGAGTGCGCCAGAGGCATTTGCATAAGTGGCACTTTTTTCGTGACTCTCATTCCTCAAATAGCCGCGCATAAATCCCGCTAGGAAAGCATCGCCTGCTCCGAGCACATTTAGTATTTCGACTTTTTTGCCTTTGATAACTTCAAAGTCGGTTGTGTTTTTTGGGATATCCCCGTTAATTATTGTGCATCCTAAGGGCCCTAGCTTTAATACAATCATGGCGCTAGACAGTTTGCGAATTTGCTTTAAAGCAGTGATTGTTTCTTCACTGCCACCAGCAATATGAATCTCCTCTTCAGTGCCGACAATAACGTCGCAATGGGGCAGTATAGTTTGTAAGTGTTGACTTACATCTTTGCTTGACACAAACCGAGATTCTCCGTCACCCAATCCAGTCAAACCCCACAACACAGGCCGATAGTCAATATCTACAATCACCTTGGTATTTGCTGCTTTGGCATACTCAATAGCTTTCATGCTGGTGCTATAAGTATTGGTAGTAGAAAAATGCGTACCCGTAATTAACAAAGCTTTGCTACTGGCAATAAATTCAGCCGAAAAATCATTTTGATTGATGGCCATATCGGCACAATCTTGTCGGTAAAAGATAAGTGGAAAGGTGTCTTTGTCTTGTATTCCTAGGACAACCAAGCCTGTTAAGCGTTCTCTATCAGTGATAACATGCGAAACATCCACGTCGACTCTTGCTAATTCTTCACGAACAAAACGCCCCATATGCTCATCACCAACTCGAGTGAGCATCGCTGATTTGAGACCAAGTTTGGCACAGCCATAAGCAATATTTGCGGATGATCCGCCCAGATACTTTGCAAAACTACCCATATCTTCTAAGGTAGATCCAATTTGTTGCCCATATAAATCAACTGCTGCACGCCCTAGACAAATAATATCCAGTTTTTTCATGCTTTATCCAGCATCCACTGATGATCGGGATGGTTCTTAAA
>Ga0208335_1000247_pt1 | contig 21460 bp, 29 predicted proteins | sample DeeseametaMP0759_FD_184202 | JGI IMG/M metagenome (GOLD analysis project Ga0208335, IMG submission 184202) | Marine microbial communities from the Deep Atlantic Ocean - MP0759 (SPAdes) | ecosystem: Environmental > Aquatic > Marine > Oceanic | place: West of Cape Town, South Africa, South...
GCCCTCTGGCGAAGCAACCAAAAACAAACCAATAATTTTTTTACAGCCTTTTTGTTTAAGTAAATCAATGGTAGCTAATAATGTGCCGCCGGTTGCCAGCATAGGATCAATAATTAAAGCAGTGCGTTGATCAACATTATTGATAATTTTGTCAAAATAAGCAACTGGATTAAGTGTCTCCTCATCTCTATAAAGCCCTACCACGCTAACTTTTGCGTTTGGCACAAGTCGCAACACGCCGTCCAACATTCCTAAACCTGCCCTTAATATAGGCACTACAGTCAGTTTTTTGCCGCTCAACATTTGCGCTTTAATAGGCTCGCCCTGCCAACCATCTATGAAACAAACCTGCAAAGGCAAATTTCGACAAGCTTCATAGGTTAATAAAGTTGCCACCTCATTAGCCAACTCACGAAATTGCTTAGTGCTTATTCCAGCTTGACGTAACAAGGCAATTTTGTGCGCTATCAATGGGTGTTCTATAGCATTCACAGCCATGATTTATCCTTAAAATAATCTAGTGTGGCAAAAGTTTAACATGAGCTTGACCATATTCATTTTAAATTCAAAAAATTACCTTGTGATTCACGTAAAGTTGAACTAGACACATGGTATCTTATTCCCCTATGAAAACAGACTCTCCTTTTATTATTGCTGGCCGTTCATTTCATTCCAGATTACTTGTTGGATCAGGCAAATACAAAGATTTAGAAGAAACTCGTTTAGCAACCGAAGCCTCGGGCGCTGAAATTATAACCGTCGCAATAAGACGCACCAACATTGGCCAAAATGCCAACGAAGAAAGTCTGCTCGATGTTATTTCGACAGAAAAATACACGATCCTACCAAATACTGCAGGCTGCTACAACGCCAAAGACGCTGTTCGCACTTGCATGCTCGCAAGAGAGCTATTAGATGGTCACAATTTAGTCAAACTTGAAGTGTTAGGTGATGAAAAAACCCTTTATCCAAATATTGTTGAAACAATCAATGCGGCTAAAATACTGGTCAAAGATGGCTTTGATGTTATGGTCTACACCTCGGATGACCCTATCGTTGCTAAAGAACTCGAAGATATCGGTTGCTGCGCCATTATGCCCCTCGCCTCTCTTATAGGCTCTGGTCAAGGCATTGCTAACCCCTACAACATCAAACTCATTAAAGACCAAGCCAACGTTCCGGTGTTGGTAGATGCCGGCATTGGTTGTGCTAGCGATGCTGCGAAGGCTATGGAGCTCGGTTGTGATGGTGTGTTAATGAATTCTGCCATTGCCAATGCCGACGACCCACTACTGATGGCGAGTGCTATGCAACACGCTGTAAAAGCCGGTCGCGAATCTTATCTTGCAGGAAGAATGATGAAAAAAGCTTATGCCTCTGCGTCCTCACCGTTGGAAAACATAATCTAGACAGACTGCACCAAGTCTTGATCTGGGTCCTGGTGCAAATTGTGTGGCAGCATCAATACTGCATCACACTCAATATTATTAAAGCTTGACCAAGTATCTTCCCACTGCTTTTGCTTGCAGTATTTTTTGATAAGCTTGTTGAATTTCATCAAGCGATATTTCATCCACTAATTCGTTCAGGGTGTCGATCTTAAACTCATTGGCAATTTTTTCCCAGGCCTGCGTTTTTTTATCGAGTGAGGCTTCAACTGAATCAATTCCAATCAGCCTGACACCTCTCAAAATAAAAGGGAATACATTGGTATTAAGTGAAATTGAGGCTACCAATCCACAACACGTAACAACCCCATCATACTTTACCTGTTTTAAGGCTTCAGCTAATATATTTCCACCAACAGTATCAACCACTCCTGCAAACCTTTCTTTGCCCATTGGTCTTTTGTTTTCCACATCAAACTCTTTTCTCAGGATGACTTCTTGAGCACCAAGAGTTTTTAAGTAATCCACTTGTTGCTCTTTCCCAGAAAGCGCAATTACATCAAATCCAAGTTTGGATAAAATTGCTACAGAAATACTGCCAACGCCACCGGTAGCGCCTGTAACCAGCACTTCACCACTTGTAATGCCGTTATTTAAAAGTTCATTGATACTTAAAGCTGCTGTTAAACCAGCAGTTCCATAAATCATTAATTCCCTTAAAGAGATATTATTTGGTTTCTTGATTAGCCAAGCCTCTGGAACTGTTACAAATTCACTATGTCCACCATTTGTGTTCATTCCTAAATCATAACCAGTCATGAAAACTTCATCGCCGGGATGAAATGCATCTGATCTGGATTCAGCAACAATGCCACTGACATCAATACCTGTCACATGTGGAAAAACTCTTGTCACGCCCGGATTTCCTATTGCACTTAAAGCATCTTTATAATTTAATGATGAATAAGAAGTTTTAATTAAAACTTGACGCTCTGCCAAAACAGGCTTTTCAATTTCTTTAACACTTGTTGTAAATTTTTTATCTTCGATTTTTTCCACTACAAAAGCTTTCATATTTTCCGTCTCAAGTTTTAAATATTTTATTTTAGCTTAGATGATGTATGGTTGTAAGAACTTACTTTTTAGTAAGGTACTATATTTTTTGAAACTATACGATTTCAAAGAAAAACAGTAGCAAAATCAAGTTACAAATAATTTGTTAATATAATTCCAATTAAGGCTACTTGGCGGGTAAGGTCAAAACGTACTCTACACTCAAACCTACCCAATACTCCAACTCCTCATCAGATTCAAAACCTTCTGGTTCAACATAAACAAACCCAGTTAATGCTTTACCTGTGAAGTCCATTTCTCGAACAAAAGACTTACTCAAGGCAGCTTCGTATTGCTCTTTACCCACACGAACCATAAGCTGATCATTTATCACACCACAAGCCATATGACCGTGCACCATAAAGCCCAAACTACCAAACATTTTCCTTTCGCTTGAAAACGCTATATTTTCAAAAACTTCTCTTAAGCGTTCCGTGGTGCCTTCGTCATAAGCCATTTTCATTTTGAGATTAGTCAAACAAGCAACTATCTTAAAGGCTTTTGAGTTCTAGGGTTTACTTTTGCTAAATTACTTCATTTCGATAATTTCCGAAATTTTTCATCTCGCTATGAGGATCACTAAAAAATGACCTAAAAAGACTCAAAACAACCAATAATTCATTGATTTTTAACTAAAAATAGCTATAAACGCGTGTTTATTCTGCTTTTTTATTGAGCTTTTATAGTTTATTGTCGTCATTTGCATTATTTCCAATATTTTCGCTTAAAGCTCGAATAATTCTTCCTTAGCGTTTTATTCAAACGAATAACAAGCAACTCAAACTTCTTACTTATTACTCGATTATTGTCATATCAGCATTGGCTTCTTTATTGTGTGCAAACACCAAATCATTACAGGCAATCACGTCTTTCACCTTCAACATACCAAGGATTGCGCCGAAGATTACAGTGACTGCAATGATCCAAAAACAAAAATAGATATAATCGAAAGGCAGATTTTCATCCAAGGAAATCTTGATGGCGATCAACGCTAACGCTTGCTTGAACTTGCGGACAAATGCCCTGTACACAAAACCCTATCTGGGCCAGTTTCAGTTAAAACTTCACTGTTAGATGCTTAAAGATTTAACCCCCGAGAGATCTACTGTGCTGTCCAACCACAGTCAATTGTCCAACTAGCAGCCGTTACTGAGCTGGCTTTTTCAGAGTAAAGATAGCTCACAAGTTCAGCAATTTCATCGGGTTCTTTCATTTTTTTAATCGCAATTGTCTTAAGCATCACTTTTTCCACGACTTCATCTTCATTAATACCGTGGGACTTGGCTTGATCAGCAATTTGCATTTCAACCAATGGGGTGCGAACATAGCCTGGGCAAAGCGCATTAACCGTAATCCCATGCTCACCGCCTTCTAATGAACCTGTGCGCGTTAGACCTAACAAACCGTGCTTGGCAGAAACATAGGAGCCTTATAGGGTGAAGCAGATAGTCCATGAACTGACGCAATATTTACTACCCTTCCCCATTGTTGCGCCTTCATATAAGGCCAAGAATATTTAGTGAGTAGAAAAGGCGCTGTTAGCATTAGACTAAGCATTTGATCCCACTTATTCTCAGGATAGTCTTCGAGAGGGCAAACGTGTTAAAAACCTGCATTGTTCACCAAAATGTCAATTCTGCCATATTGGGCAACCGCTTTCTCTATCAACTGTTGGCAAGATTTTCGAGATGTAAGGTCGGATTTAACAAACATTATCACTGCTTAATCAGCAAAAGAAAAATGGCAGAAATTATCATTGCCACACCCGCCATTTTATACAGAGCTTTTTCAATAAATCGGTTTTCAAGCAGTATTTTCGATTGGCTGCCAATAAGTGCGTAGAACACCTTTACTCCACCAACTGCAACAATTGTAATGGCGAAAATTATCACCAAATCCACACCAGAAATTAGTGAGAGATCAATAAAAACTGGGAAAAAACCCAAATAGAAAAAAATCGCTTTTTGATCGGCCAATGTCAAAAACAAACCACCAAAAAAACTATCGGCCAAAGATTCAGTTTTTGCGTATTTTTTTGTTGAATCTGTTCCATCTTTTTTATACAACCGATAACCAAACCAACAAAGGTAAAAAGTAGCAAGGTAGCGGATTAACAAAAACCACTCACCCAGCGCCGCTTCAACAAAAGAAAGCCCCAAGAGTGCCACAACTATATAAATAATATCACCCGCAACGATACCAACTGAAGTACTCACGCCATGTAGAAAGCCAGATGATACAGACCGTGAAACCACCATTAAAACACTAGCACTCGGCATTGCCGCAAGCAACAATAGCGAGATGAATAGTAAATAAATGGTATTAAAGTCCAATACTTATTCCTTTTTCTTAAGAGGGATAAAACGAGGTAATTTGCGTTTAAGTTGTTTTATTGTCCTTTATTGTACATCTATTAACGAATTTATTATATTGACCTTTGGTTAAAAACAATCGGTGAATTTTTGGGTTATTCTGCCTACCCCTATCAAGGCTTGAGGAAAGCTTATGGTCAAAACCATGGGTGATGATTTTATGTGTTTTTATATCTATCTCAATAAAGTACCGCGTATTTTTATCTTCTTTCTTGTTCATTGATTCTTTGGGATAAATGGCCTAATATATTTATTGACATAATCATGGGGTAGGTTTGCACTTTTGATGCCCGCATTTATTCTTGCAATGTATTCCGTTTGAGGCTTACCTTGTCGTTGGTCAGTTGCAATATACACTAAACAATCCAAAACACCATCTTCGGTTTGAATACTAATAATCTCTTTATCATACATACCCTCACCAACACTTTCAAAAACATCCAGATACTCAATATCTTGTTGGTTTAGAGAAAATATTTCACCAAGTACAAGGTCCTCTGTAGACGGTTTAACACTTGCATAGCCTCTCTTAGTAATCAACCAAGAATAATCGAGAAGTTTGCCTGGCATCAGATAATCGGATTCTGGACATCGAGAGAACATTTGCTCTTTTGATAAATTGGAGCCGTAGGCAAAGTAGTAGGATCTTGAATTGGTCATAATCACGTTTTGCTAATAATTAGATGCAACGCAGTTACTCAATAGCTTTGGTAAGAACATCGACAAATCCGTCAAGATTCTCGAACATTTGAGCGTGACCCGCGTTCGGCACCACACCAATTTGTATTCCGCGTGCCTCGAGTTCGCTAGGCTCAGGCGCATCGGGGCTAACTTCACCAGTATTTGCCGGCAATGATCTCTCTCCGTATATAAACGTTCGTGGAATGGATAATTTCAAAAATAGCTCTTTGATTGAAGGGTTGAGCTCTACCAGTGCTTTCGAATTTCCATGGAGACCAGCCGCATTAACAGTTGACCACAGACCGGAAAGACGAATTGCACCTTCATCGCCCTCAATAGCGGCTTGAAATCGCTCCTCACGTGAACGGGCAAACTCTTCTTTAACATATTCAGATTGTGAGTACGACGCAATATGCCGTGTTGCTACACCACCTCCTGGAGTTACATTACCTTCACCGATAATTAGCTTTGAAACCAGATCCGGGCGCGATAACGCCAACATTATCGCAACGGTTCCACCCATACTATGACCAATAACGGTGGCGCCTTTTATATTTTCATGATCAAGAATACTTGCAACAGTTTGGGCATGGTCTTCCATCGTATAACTAAAAGTTTCTGAGTGGTCACTAAATCCGGAGCCCAAGTAATCCACTAATAATGCGCGATGCGACGGCATTCTGGAATGTGTTGCAACTGGTAAAAAATTGGCTATTACAGAGAAACTCAGTGCTGGCAAATATACGAGTGTATGCCCTTCACCAGAAATATCGTAATACCTGATAAAAGCGTTCCATTCAGGCAGGTATAGATTCTTTATAACACTCTCCTTATTTTTTTAAACACAGCACAACACCAACTAAGTCAAATGGTTAAACCTTGCTATTATGCTCGACAGTTATTATTACTTTTCCTTTGTGCTTTCCTTCACCAAAATAGAAAATAGCCTCAGGCGCTTCACTTAGTTTATAGGGACCATCGATCACAAGTTTGAGTTTACCTGCCTCATACAGTTCGTTAATGTAATCTAAGTCTTTGTTTGGTTTCAAGGCAACGATATGCACTTTCTTTTTACTAAACAATGCAATGAATGGCTTTAGCAATAAAATCTGGAAAAGACGAGTTAACTCTCCCCCAACTGTGACATACTTGCCGTTGGAATTGAGCGAAGGTAAATAATTTAATGTTGGACGAGTTGTTTTTGCGTCCAGAATTAAATCGTAACACCGACCATTTTTTGTGAAATCTTCTTTTTTGTAATCAATGACATGGTCAAAACCAATCGACGTCATCATTTTTAGCTTATCACCAGTATCCACTCCAGTAACTTCAGCGTTATACAATTTGGCTATTTGTAAGCCAAACGTGCCCATACCACCGCCAGCGCCGTTAATCAATATCTTTTGCCCTGTTTGAATCTTGCCAACATCAATCAGCCCTTGCGTGGCCAACATTGCCGCATGAGGGATTGATGCAGCCTCTTCAAAGCTCATTTTGTTAGGCTTAAGCGCTAAGGCTTTTTCATTGATACAGATATATTGCGCAAAACTACCAAAGCCGTATTCTGAAATATCGCCATACACGGCGTCTCCTGCTTTGAATAATTTTGCACCATCGCCAACAGCCTCGATAACGCCAGCTAATTCCATACCAGGTATTTGTTTTTTTGGCTTCACCAAACCAAACATTAAGCGATACAAATACGGCTTTCCCCTCATCAAACTCCAATCGTAATCATTCACCGCCGTCGCGAAAATTTTAATCAATACTTCGTTTTCTTTAGGAGTGGGCTTTGCTATCTCTTTAAGATGGAGTACATCCTTGATACCGTATTTTAATAATACAATTGCTTTCATAACTATTTAATAAACGGATTTAATATATCCGCGCCATAAAAACCAAGCCGTTATAAAATTCCAAAGCGAGAATATATAATCAATTGTGTTTATAGCTGAAAAGTCGTTCATTGCCGCGCCTTCAGCCGCTGTTAATAATGAGCTAACACCAAAAAACGCACCGGCGCCCAAGGCAATATGACCGAACACAATAGCAATGATTGGCACAATTGTTGCGACCACCCCTAAGGCTCCAGCAATTTTTAAATCGCGATGCCGATGTAGGTAAGCAACTGACCAAATAAAGATAGCAATCAACAAAGCAAATGCGTAAAGCAGGTAATATCGGTCGAGTGAATCTGAATGGGTTTCAACAAGCGCTGACGAGCGAGCAAACATCGCGAATATAAATGCAACAAACCCTGCTCTAATAAGCGGGTATCGCATTCCCATTTCATCGCATAATGCCCACACACCCAAAGTAATAATTCCCAAAGTCAGCAATCGCAAGGGTGTAAGAGAATCTTCTTGCGTTGTTAGAATTAACAAGGCAATAGCGCCAATCACTAGAGAAACAGCGCCAACTCTAGCATTTAAACTTGGTTTATCAATTGTAGATTTCGATTTCATATTAATGCCTTTAATAGATGTGCAACCCCTCGCATTATGCTTGCGGCATCCATTTAAAGCTTGACAGCATTGAAAAGAAAGCGGTTTACGCAGAAGAAAAATTCGCCTTTCTCTCCTAACTTTGCCAAATCCGATAACCACATCGCGGCCTCCTCCTCAGTGACAACGCCTTGCTCTTGAGCATAGTGAGCGGCCCATTCAAACATAGCGCCGGAGAAATTGTCAGGTGCATAGCTGGTGTTTAAAATGGGGATGGCATCCACCCGAATGTCCGTAAATCCTTGGGCTCGCAAGAGTGATCCCAGTTGTACTGGGAGGTTGGGATTCGGGACCGCACAATCCCAAGCAGAGAACATGCGGCGGCTAAGCGCTTCATCTGAGCTGCTGAGAACAACACCACGCCAATCAGTCTCCAGAACAGCAATACGACCACCGCGCTTGAGTACACGGTGCATCTCTGAAATTCCTTGTGACACTTCGCTCAGGTACAGCAAGACTTGAGTACAGGTCACCGCATCAAAGGTTTCTTTTTTCTCCAGCAGCTCTTCCACGCTACCTTGTTTCAAATGGACCTGGGGTAGCCCTTGACAACGCTGCGTTGCTAGCTCAAGCATGGCTGGACTGTTGTCAACACCAACCACCCAGCCATTTGAACCCACCACCATTGCGAGCTCTTGAGTGAGAAAGCCGGTTCCACAACCCGCATCTAGAACATATTCACCAGAGTGAAGTGCGAGCGCCTCCAGCGTGCGGCTACGCTGCAGCACAATTTCTGGTGCAGTGTAGCTGCGCTCGATTTCTCTCGCAGCCTTCTCATCATACTCGAACATTCCTAAGCACTGCCCTAGACAGATTTAACTATTAACTAGATAGCCCAATCATACCTTTAAAGCACACTCGATATCTTGCCAGCAAATAAAAATTTAGTTATGACCTCGTGAATAGAGGTCTGTAAGAGGTGATTTAGTTGACTCGAATTAGCGCAACGAGAAAATTGAATAATGAAACTATGACCCTAATTATCCAGGACGCATTGATTCAAATTTGAAATCAATCAATAATGTAATCTGCTGTAATTATCTCTAAGACATGGCCATTTGGGTCTTTGAAATACACCCCACGTCCACCATAGTTATGATTAATCTCACCATCATCAACAGAAGATGGATCACTACCAAAAGCAATATTGTTTGACTTTACACGACCAAAAATCTCATCAAATTGCTGATCGGAAACCTTAAAAGCATAATGATTCGATGGAAACTCTTTTGTATTTGTCGTGAAATCTAAAGACAAAGTTGAATTCACCTTTACAACAGCAAACGAACCCCACTCTTTGACAAATTCAAAATCAAAAATGTCAGCATAAAATTGTGCTGATTCAACATTATTATGAGATTGAACTATCGTATGATTTAGTGTGATTTCCATAACTTACTCTTTTTAGTTTGACATATCTAACGTCTATTATCACCGTGCTAGGGATGGCGATCAATAGCGCAAAAGGCTATAACTCTTGTCAATCTGCCGCATACCTCTGAAAAAGCGCAATCCCTAACTACGGTGAATTAAGTTGTTATACGCTCAGTCTCTTTTCCATGACAAGAACATCAACACCATGATAATTAACCTGCTCTAAAGGCTGCCAACCTAAAAGGCTGTATAGCCCTCCATTTAAATTCTCGGTTTGCAAATAAAGACTTTTTACGTTCAATGATTCAGCAATTGACAACAACTTAATTACTATTTTTGAGGCAATTTTTTTTCCTCGATATTCTGATGAAACAAAAACACCACCAAGCCAATGCTCTTTTTCAGGATAAATATCCATCTCCCTATACTTCAACTGAGCTGCACCTAAGATTTCATCTCCTTCGACAGCTAAGACAATCAACGGAATCTGTTCTTTGTTCAGATAAGAATGGAGATCTTCGGTAACTTTTTCCATGGTTGTTCCTTTTCCTAAATGCCCCCACTCGTCAAAGTACCAGCTTGCAATTGTTGGAAGGGCTTTCTGATGATCAGTTAAAAATACTAACTCCATTTACTTCGTACTCCTTGGGTTTGGCGTATAACGATTCAAACACCGGCGTAGCGTAGCTGCGTCCGTGTACTTTGATTGGTTAGGCTCATCTATTATATTATTTATAGCCTATAAAGAAAAAACGATTAAACGGGAATAAAACCTTACCGTTTTTTTGTTTTGGGTAAGTCGCACTATATTTTCTTAAAACCTCTAATTCAAACGACTCTCTAGCTTGGTTGTCTGGTAGTGCCTCTAAAAAAGGCCTGAGTCCTGCGCCACGAAACCATTCCAATATAGCCTGAACATCATCCATTATATGAAAATACTTAGTTTCCCAAATATCTAATCGTGATGTTATTGGTGCAAGCAAATCATAATAAAAAGAAGGCTCTGAAAGTGATAATTGAGTTCTTGGTAAACCAGTATATTCAACCCATTCCGGCATTTCAGCAACCTCTATTAATTGCTTGTGTAGTGGAGAATTATAACGTGCGGGCATTTGTATTGCTAAAGCGCCGCCATCGTTGAGAATGTTAAGAAGTCTTGGGAGAACAACTTTATGCTCCTGAACCCATTGAAAGACAGCATTGGAAAATATTATATCGAAAGTTTCAGAGGGGCTCCATTCTTCTACGCAGGATTCAAACCAATTAATACTTGAATTAGAAGCTTTGGCTTGAGCAAGCATTTCAGGAGAGCTATCAAAGCCAGAGATGTTAGCTTCTGGCCAATTCTGTAACAGGACTTCAGTGCTGTTGCCTGGACCACAGCCAATATCAATTATTTTTTTAGGATTGGTATGCGAAATACTTGCAGCCAAATCATAAGCTGGCTGAGTCCTTTCATTAATAAATTTTGTGTATTGACCTGAATCCCATTGAGGCACGATGTATCCCCTATACGCCTAACGATAAGCTCACCCGCCAAACAAACCTCCAGAACATTGGGTCAAGCTGATTAACTTCAATTTTGCACAGCATTATAAAATGCCCCAGGTCTGTCTGGTCGGGTTGCTTGTCTTGTTAAGTGGTTTTCTGGCAAACAAACTATAACTTCTAGCATTTTTACCGCCCATTGTATTTGTATTGATAATTTCTTCGTTGATTATCTGTAGAGTGCTGATCAATTCTCGTAACTCTTCTGGGCTACTGTGAAGCATGGGAATTCCAATACTTGACATGAAAAATCTACTAGACGCCGAACAAAACTCAACCATGTGTAGCAAACCTTCCGGTTTTAGAACACGGCACAACTCTTTTATTTGAGTGCGCCTAGTTTCTTTGGATGTAATGCAAGTAAAAACAGCACATGCAACAACTGTATCAAAACTATTATCAGGGAATGGGATCGTTTCTCCAGAAACAGCATCGAGATTAAGCTCTGGAAATTCTCTTAGTCCGCGCTCGATCATTTTTAGTGATGAATCAATTCCTACGATGTTTTGATAGCCTGAACTCAGTAGCAGTTTACTGATTCGGCCATAGCCACACCCATAATCCAAAATTCTATGGGTGACAAGCACTTCAGTGCTAAAGCGTTCAATATCAATCTCTAGATTGAAATTTACCTCTTCTGCTATTTTGTTCGATTCGTGCTGATACATGGATATTCACTCAATTAGTCGTTCGATTATAGCTCAATTAAAATAATCGTCTAACAAAGCTCATTAAATAAACAACAAACTAATCAAAAGAACGCTTTAGAAAAACACTTTAAAATAAAGTCCATGAATTTCAGTGAACAAATTAAAACTCTCGATAAAAAACATTTATTACGCTCACGTAAAACAAGCGAAAACGCCCAGGGTGTTGAGATGATTATTGATGGCAAAAAAATAATCAATTTTTGCTCAAACGATTATCTTTCTCTTGCCAATAACGATGAGGTGAAAGCAGCATTAATTGACGGCGTTAAGCTATACGGCGTGGGTTCTGGCGCTTCACACCTAGTTTGTGGCCATTCGAGTGCTCATCACGAGCTTGAAGAAAATTTGGCAAATTTTACGGGGCAAGAGCGAGCACTTTTATTTTCATCGGGCTATAGTGCCAATTTGGGTGTTTTTTCAGCACTTCGTGATGAGGTTGACTGGGTATTGCAGGACAAGCTCAATCATGCCTCATTGATTGACGCGAATCAACTCATCGGCTTACCAGTTCAGCGCTATTTGCACAATAATATCGACTCTTTGACGAAAAAAGCACAAAAACAAAGTGGCCAAGGCCTTATTGTGACCGACAACGTCTTTAGTATGGATGGCAACAAAGCAAAAATCGATGAAATCGAAAATATCGCAAATTTTTCAAATGCTTTTTTGATGCAAGACGACGCTCACGGATTTGGCATTTTTGAAGCTAACATTCCTCAAAATTCGATCTATATGGCTACTTTGGGCAAGGCCGCTGGCACAATGGGTGCTTTTGTTGCTGGAAATGCCGATTTCATCGAGTTTTTAGTTCAAAAATCGCGTCCTTACACTTATACAACGGCAATTTCTCCCAGTTTGTGTGTCGCCACACTAAAAAGTTTGGAACTTATTAAATTAGGTGAACAAAAAGCTAAATTATTGACCAATATCGATTATTTCCGAAATTTTGCAAAATCACTCGATCTTAATTTCGAGCAATCTGAGAGTGCTATTCAACCCATGATTATTGGCGAAAGCGACAAAGCCCTAGAGTTCAGTAAAAAGCTGTTTGAAATGGGGTTTTTCGTTAGCGCAATTCGTCCACCAACCGTACCACCAAATACCGCCAGACTTCGCTTTACGCTTTGTGCCAATCACAGCTTTTTACAAATTGAAGCACTCCTAGAAAGGGTTAAAAATGTTATGGCATAACACTATTGGCAGCGGACCAGATTTAGTGCTTTTGCACGGCTGGGGTTTTAGTAGTGATATTTTCGAGACCCTTGTTGATAAATACAAAAACCAATATCGCATTACTTTAATCGACTTGCCAGGACACGGTCGAAGTGATGATGTTAACGGCGGTATTAATGAGTGGTGCAACACTATTGCTGAGCTTGTACCTAATAATGCCAATGTTCTTGGATCGTCTTTAGGTGGATTATTAGCAATGAAAATTGCGAGTATTTGCCGTATAAAAAATTTAATTGTTGTTGGCGCAACGCCTAGCCTTACTTGTAATGATAATTGGCAATATGGCATGGAGGTAGAAACATTTATGAAGTTTGCTGATGATCTTAAACAGAATTATGCCAAAACACTTAGACGGTTTGTTAGCCTACAAACAAAAGACAAAACTTTAATGCGAAGAATTTTTGAGATAATTGATAAATACCCACCTTCATCTAGCGCACTCACTCAAGGCCTTAGTATATTACTTGAGACTGATTATCAAGAATTGTTTAAATCACTCGACATACCAAAATATACCATTTTGGGGACGCTCGATATGCTTGTACCGCGTTCAATTGAGCCTTGGTATCAAGCCAATGGCGCTCAAACTACGCTAATGCGCACTGGACACTTACCATTTTTAGAAAGTGAATTTTCACTACCCGAAAATGTCTAGTTGATCACAACCTCAGAGGTCTGAGTGCAATCATTGTTTTGGTATAATTTAAGACTTCATTCCTTAGAGGGTTACTAAATGAGCGCATTAGTTGGTGTAATTATGGGGTCAAAATCCGATTGGCCAACGATGAAACACGCTGTTGACATGCTAGAAGCATTCAACGTGCCTTATGAAGTTAAAGTTGTTTCCGCCCACCGTACTCCTGACTTAATGTTCGAATATGCACAGAGCGCTGAAGAGCGTGGCTTAGAAGTAATTATTGCTGGCGCTGGTGGCTCGGCACATTTACCTGGCATGGTCGCCGCCAAAACCATTGTTCCTGTTTTGGGTGTGCCCGTGCAATCACGAGCACTCAGTGGCAAGGATTCTCTGCTTTCCATTGTGCAAATGCCCGGTGGAATTCCTGTTGGCACATTGGCAATTGGTGATGCGGGTGCAAAAAACGCTGGCATATTGGCCGCGCAAATTGTGGGCAACCACAATGCTGAGATTCGAGCAAAAGTGTCAAAGTTTCGCTTAGAGCAAACACAAGATGTTCTGGATAATCCAAACCCTCAAGACTAGAAACCCTCTGAGCAAATATGATTATTTTTGACAACGCCAAGTTATTACAGGCAAAGAAAAATTACAAAAGTAACGTTATTCATATACTGAGAAATGCATCGAAGCCTATCGAAACTTTGCTAAGTCCCACAGGGCAAAATTTTATGATAGTTGCACAGAGGGTTTCTTAATGAAAATTGGTGTTCTTGGTGCTGGTCAATTAGGCAGAATGCTCGCTCTTGCGGCCTATCCGCTTGGTCATCAAATGGCATTTATTGCTAATTCTGAAGATGAGCCATCTACTTTGCTAGGGAAAACATTTATAAATAGCAATAAAAAAGACGCCACCAAACTTCTCACCGACGCCTGCGAGGTAATCACCTATGAAAGTGAAAATACCAATGTAGAAATTGTTAAAGAAATTTGCAAAACCACGGCCGTTTACCCTGGTGTAAAATCATTATTCACAACCCAACACCGTGGACGCGAAAAAGCAATTTTTGATAAGCTAAGCATTCCTTGTGCGCCCTATCAAATGGTCAACTCTCTGGACGATTTGGAAGTAGCAGTTGAGAAAATTGGCTTGCCAGCTATTCTTAAAACAGCAACCGAAGGCTACGATGGTAAAGGCCAGTTTGTGATTCGCGCCAAGGATCAAATAAAAAAAGCATGGCAAAGTATGAATGGTGTCGAAGCAATTCTTGAGGGCTTTGTCAACTTCAAGCGGGAGCTGTCTCTGATTGCCGTTCGTGGAATGGATAATAGCCATAAATATTACCCTTTAGTTGAGAACACTCACCATAACGGTATTTTGCGTCTAACAATTGCACCGGCTGAAAATATTAGCGCCAAGGTGCAAGAACAAGCTGAGCATTACATGCAAACATTGCTTGACGAAATGGAACATGTTGGCGTGTTAACGATTGAACTCTTTGAAACGGCTAATGGTCTTGTTGTTAATGAGATGGCGCCACGAGTGCATAACTCGGGTCATTGGAGTATTGAAGGTGCTCGCACATCACAATTCGAGAATCATGTAAGGGCTATTACTGATTCTCCTTTGGGGGCGACAGACTGTCTACAGCAATACTGCGCAATGATTAATATTATTGGTAAACACGGTCCAGTTGATAAAGTGCTCGAGCTTGGCAATGCCCATCTTCACTTGTACGGTAAGAGCGAACGCAAAGACCGTAAATTGGGCCACATTACTATCACTGCTAATACACTTAACGAATTCAATACTACGTTGAGTGCGTTGGAAGCGTTTATGCCTTAGCGGAGAGGCTCTGCTCGAACCGATCAGCTAAATCATCCTCGTACTCATAAGCATCCGCTTCACTCACTTCGGTACCTGCTAGAAACTGACAAACATGAATCATTTCATGACAAAAAGTAATGATGAATTGATGCTCAGTTAGGCTAGCTTCTATTTCAATAAAAAACTTGCTATCGCCTTCATAATCCGTCCACGCCATTGCGCCTTCAACACTGTGAATACTGAGGTCAATAAGCGGTTTCTTGGTGTTCGGAAATAAGTCTTCACAGCAAAAATTGAATAATTGCTGTGAGAGGGTTTTTTGATTTGTACTGCCGCCTTGTACGTAGAGCATGTCAGCAATATTTAGAGATCTTTGCACAAACCATTTTAAATGATTTGTGCAAAGGCCCCTATTACGCGAAGCGCTTCTCTAAATAATTGATAATGGCTTCAGATTCGTAGACCCAAGATGTTTCATCCTCGCCTTCAATCTTAAGACAAGGTACTTTGATCTTGCCGCCCATTAACCCCAATTCTTCTCTATATTCTCCCGCTTGAGCGTTTCGAGTTTCAATTGTAAGGTTGAGTCGCTTCACAGCACGACGTGTTTTAATGCAAAACGGGCAAGCATAAAACTGATAAAGCTTTAACGTAGCTGTTTTTTGATTGACTTCAGCCTGAACATCGACTGTGCGTTTTAGTCTTGAGGGGCTAAAAATCCAATCAATCAAAATGATTAATCGACCCAGCCCTTCACGCAATGCTTTAAGTACTAATTTCATAGTTTCGCTTTGTATGCCGTTAGTGTGTTTTCAAGTAACGTTGCAATCGTCATTGGACCAACGCCACCAGGAACAGGAGTAATACCGGCTGCTTTTTCTTTAATTGCATCAAAATCAACATCGCCACACAATGTGCCGTCATCCAATCTATTAATACCAACATCAATAACGATTGCGCCGTCTTTAATCCAATCGCCTTTAACAAAATTCGGAATACCCACGCCCGCGACAACAATATCTGCTTGTCTAACTTTGGCTGCCACGTCTTTTGTTTTAGAGTTGCAAATAGTGACCGTGCCTCGTGCGTTTAACAATTCCATAGCCATCGGACGACCAACAATATTTGACGCACCAATTACCACACAGTCCTTGCCCATCACATCAACGCCCGCTGATGCCAACATAGTCATCACACCTTGAGGCGTGCAAGGACGTAAGTAAGGCTTGTTCTGCATTAACTTACCAATGTTTTCACTGCAAAAACCATCAACATCTTTCAGTGGTGAAATGCGTTCTAAAACTTTGTTAGAATCGATGTGCTTCGGTAGTGGCAATTGCACCAAAATACCGTCAATATTTGGATTGTCATTTAGACGATCCACTTCATGCAATAGCTCTTCTTCGGTAATATTTTCAGATTTCTTAATTTTGTCTGAATAAAAGCCAGCTTCAATACACGCCAACTCTTTGTTGCGAACATAAACACGCGACGCAGGATCTTCGCCAACTAGAATAACGGCTAAGCCTGGTGGGCGATCCAATGTTTTTACTTCTTCTGCAATCTTACCTCTTAATTCTTTAGCAATTTGTTTGCCATCAATGATGTTATTCATTTTTAAGTTCCTTTATAACTTTATCTAAATCATATTGTGTGTCAACACCTAAGCCCGTTGGACCGCAAGCTGGAGCGACGTGAATATCGAAACCTTCGTTCAAAATTGTTAGTTGTTCTAGTTTTTCAGCCTCTTCAAGACGCGAGCAACTCAACTGTGCATATTGAGCTAAAAAACCAGCCCGATATGCGTAGATTCCAATGTGACGATAACAAAGCCCTAAGTCCAATTCAGGCGTGTTTCGAAACGCAGGAATCGGTGATCTTGAAAAGTACATCGCTTTGCCGCGCATATTATATACAACTTTGACGCAATTTGGATCAAAGTAGAGGTCTTCTGACTCTATCTGCTCGCACAATGTAGCCATATCCATTTTGCTTTCTTTGAGATTTTTTGCTACTTGATCAATCACTTTTGGGCTTAACATCGGCTCATCGCCCTGTACATTAACAATGATCTCATTATCTGCAATACCCAGTATTTCAACCGCCTCGGCAATTCTAGAGGTGCCTGAAATATGACTGTCGCTCGTTAAACAAACTTCAGCGCCAAAAGTTTTAGCTACATCGCTTATCCTTACGTCATCTGTAGCAATAATAACGCGCCTCGCGCCACTACGAGCTGCGCTCAAGTAAGTGCGTTCAATCAGAGATTTGCCATGAATATCTTTGAGTAATTTCCCCGGCAAGCGGCTTGAAGCGTATCTTGCGGGAATGATAACGGAAAAATCCATTATGGCTTGGGCTGTAACTCCCGAGCCTCTTCTACAAGAAGAACAGGAATACCATCTTGAATGGGGTAAGCCAACTGGCTTTTTTCACAAATAAGCTCATTGCCCACTTGCTTCAATGGCCCATTACTTTTTGGGCAAACTAGCATTTTTAATAGAGACTCTTGTATCATAATTTTGATTCCAATTGCTGATAAAAGTCTTCGCTTAATTTGGCTTCTACCACCAAATACCACATCTGACTTGTTGCAAAAGACCTACATTTTACACAATCCTTAGAAGTCATTATGATCGGATACTCTTTGTCAAAGCTCAAGTCTTTGTCACAAAATGAGTGATGGTCGCCAAACGGCTTTTCAATAACATCAACATCTAGGTTTGTTAAAGTGGCGAAAAACCGCTCGGGCTTGGCAATGCCAGCGACACCATAACAGCGGATCGCTTTAAAACCATCCAGAGACTTTTCTTCTCCTGAAACAACATTAACGAATTGTTTGGGCACTAGATGACTAGAGATCTCAAAATCATCGCCCCCACCCTTATTGATAACAATATCAACCGTTTTCAAACGAGATGGTAATTCTCTAAGAGGGCCTGCTGGAAGTAGTAATCGATTACCTAGTCCATCAATTTGATCAATAACCGCTATTTCAATTTTCCTACCCATAGCATAGTGTTGCAAGCCATCATCACTGATAATAATGTCTACTAAATCATATTCAGTCAAATATTTCACTGCTAGTGCGCGCTTTTTTGCCACCACCACTTTTGCCTTGGTTTCACTGTAAATCAATGCCGGCTCATCACCACATTCTGACGGTTTAGTAGAGCTTGTAACCAACAATGTGTCTTGCCCATACTCCCCTCCATAACCTCTAGAAACAACACCTACTCTCTTGCCTTGTTGCTCGAAATAGTGGCAAAGAGCAATGACAATCGGTGTTTTCCCACTGCCGCCTACGGTAATATTGCCCACCACAATAACAGGAATTTTTGAGTGGAAAACTTTTAATATGCCTAATTTATAGCAGTAAAATCTGAGTCGGCTAACGATAAAAAAGACAATAGACAAAGGCAGCAAAAGCAAGTTTGTTAAACGCACTTTATTCAAATCAACAATCCTTGATGGGCTGGACATATTCGAAGCTTTTATTACCTTAAATAGAGGAATTATGACAAAATATTGCCACCATGAGTGTTGAATTTCAAATTTCCAATCAATATTTACGATCCAATCGTAAAAAAGGCTTTGTTTCTTTTATTTCAGGCGTCTCTATGATTGGCCTCATTCTGGCAGTAATGGCTCTCATTACCGTACTATCGGTGATGAATGGCTTTCATGGGGAACTGAGAAATCGTGTCTTAGATGCTATTTCTCATGGCTACATTACTGGCAACGATCAAACACTTTCTAACTGGGAACAACTGCATAGTGCGATTAATGAACAACCTCATATTGTCGCTTCATCTCCTTATGTTGAAGATTTTGCTCTTATGACCTCAAGAGCTGGCTCAAAAGGCGTAAGTGTTAGGGGGATTATCAGCAAACTAGAACTTGGAACGTCGAAACTTTTAAGCGACATTAAATACGGCGAATTAAAACTCTCAAAAGAAACAAAAACAACACTGATTGGTATTGGTTTGGCAAACTCATTAGCTGTTGGTATTGGTGATTCAATAAGTTTAATTGCACCCAGCAAAAACGACATCGGCATGCTTATACCAGTATCTGATCAATTTAAGGTTGTGGGTATATTTAACGCAGGCCTTAATGAATACAACAACGTTCTAGCCTTTATTCACTTAACTCATGCACAGGCTCTATTTAGCTTGGACGATAGAGTCTCGGCAATTCGACTGAAAGTAGATGATATTTTTCAAGCAGATAAAATCAGTGCTGACGTTGTAAGCGCACTCGGTAAAGATGATTATTATGCTGTCGACTGGATGCAACAAAAGCGTAACTTTATTCGTGCACTCAATCTTGAAAAACAAATGATAGCAATTGTATTGTCGCTCATTATTGCAGTTGCAGCCTTTAATATTGTGTCAATGATGGTGATGGTGGTGACCGACAAAAAGTCCGATATAGCTATTCTAAGAACAATAGGAATGACGCCCAGGCGAATTGTAAAAATCTTCTTCTATCAAGCTGTTAGCATTGGACTGATAGGCATATTTATCGGTGTCGTCTTAGGCTTGCTACTGGCAAGCAATATTGAAGTGGTTATTTCTACTATTGAATCAATCTTGGGTTTTCAATTTTTCCCGAGCGATGTTTTTTACATTGATCGATTTCCATCCGAAATAAAAATAAACGACGTCATAAATGTTGCTTTTGGCTCTTTTATACTTGTGCTCATCGCTGCAATTTATCCTGCAAGACGTGCAGGAAAAATGCAAATATCTGAGGTACTTCGATATGAGTAATTTAATTGAATGTCATTCACTCAGTTTTTCTTACGGCGATGACACCAATCAAACCCATATCCTAAATAGCCTTAATTTTTCAATGAAATCTGGTGAATCAGTGGCAATTTTAGGTCAGTCAGGTTGTGGCAAATCTACTTTTCTCAATTTGATTGCAGGCCTTGATACACCAACCTCAGGAAAGGTGTTGATCAACAATACCAATCTTTATTCACTTAACGAGAATTCGAAAACAAAGCTTCGAGCCAACACCTTTGGTTTTGTTTATCAGTTCCACCATTTGTTGCGTGATTTTAGCGCTCTAAACAATGTTGCTCTGCCTCTGCTTATTAGAGGTGATGATAAAAAAGAGGCCTTAGAAAGTGCAGAACACTTATTAAAGAAAATCGGTCTTGAACATCGTCTACATCACAATCCGAGCGAACTTTCAGGCGGTGAGCGCCAAAGAGTAGCCATTGCTAGGGCAATGATTACCAAGCCAGCATGTCTTATTGCAGACGAACCTACAGGCAACCTTGATGCATACAGCGCCTCTGAAGCGCTGTCTTTATTATTAGAGCTAAGGGAAGAAGAGCAATCTTCGCTATTGATTGTGACACATGATCAAGAAATTGCCAATAATATGGACAGAATTTTGACTCTCGACAATCAAACACTTAAATGAAATTCAAATGCAACTTAACCATTTAGAGCTAAGTTATTCACCTGAGCAAGATCGTCTGATTTTGCGTATTGGTACAACCACTGATGAAATTATTCAACTGTTTTTTACCAGACGGTTTGTTTTTGTTTTTTGGCCAGTTTTACAACAAGCAATCGGCGTGCTGAAGAGTGAGTATATTTCTAAAACAGCCTCAGATAAATCCAAAAGTAAGTTATCAGGAACCGGTGCTATCAGTCATAAAGAGGAGTCTTTAACTTCAAACGAAGACCTACTAACAGGTGAAAAAATTGTGTTAATCACAAGCTTTAGCCTCAATTACAAGAGTTGGGATATTACAGAATTTAGCTTTACAGGTATTGATGGGATAGTTGTGACGCTTAATTTAAATCGAGGCCTTATCGACAGCTTATCCGACCTTATTGAACAAATTCTACCTAAAATTGAGTGGGATATAGACCTTAACGTGCTTGAGGTTCAAGCGCCCAACAAGGATGATAGAGTTATTCACTAAAAACCAAAGAAATCAGACTATTTCTGACTTAACTATTGTTGTCTTATAAATATTTTTTCGCTTTAAGATAAAAAGTTATCAAGAGTTTTTAAGTGAGCTTAAGCCAAGAATTTAATCATGATACC
>Ga0208335_1000253_pt1 | contig 21173 bp, 18 predicted proteins | sample DeeseametaMP0759_FD_184202 | JGI IMG/M metagenome (GOLD analysis project Ga0208335, IMG submission 184202) | Marine microbial communities from the Deep Atlantic Ocean - MP0759 (SPAdes) | ecosystem: Environmental > Aquatic > Marine > Oceanic | place: West of Cape Town, South Africa, South...
CACTGCAGTTGAAAATAATGTCAGAAAATGTCTTTTCATTTTAGCCTCCCTGGTTAAACATTTTTAAACTTAAGGGTTGAATTTTCGAGCGTTCGTCTAATGCCCAACTCAAATCTAATCAATTGGTAATACGTAATAACAAGACCATAAATATAATTCCAAATTTCATGCGAGAATATAAAACTAATACAGACAAATGTGAGATTTGGGAAATTATAAAGCTGGTTATCTGCTATTAAACTACAACTCCCCCATCCACCGGCAGGATTGCGCCACTGATATAACTGGCTTCATCGCTGGCCAGAAAACAATAAAGGTTGGCCACATCTTCCGGCTGTCCCCATCGTTTTAAAGGTACTTTTTCTCCCATCATTTTGATAATTTTTTCCGGCATACCGGCGATCATGTCTGTTTGGATAAATCCGGGAGCTACGGCGTTTACGCGAATGCCATGTTTCCCTAGTTCCCTGGCCCAGACTTTGGTCATGCCTTCCAATCCTGCTTTGGCAGCAACATAATTGGTCTGGCCAAAATTGCCGAATCGCGCTACCACAGAAGATGCATTCAAAATCACACCGCTGCCCTGTTCGCGCATGACTTCAGCAGCATATTTGGTACATAAATACACACCACGCATATTCACTTGAATCACTTTGTCAAACTGATCTTCTTCCATTTTCTCCAATGTCTGGTCTTTCAGAATGCCGGCATTGTTTACAATAATATCAATACTCCCGCAGTCTGCTTTTACGCGTTTTATCAAGGATTTTACACTATCCGAATTGCTAACATCCGTTTTTATAAATGTACATTGCTCGCCCAAGTCATCAGCGGTAGCAGTTCCTGTAGATGCATCAAAGTCAGCGATGATTACCACACCACCTTCTTCTATAAACTTTTTCGCAGTTGCTTTGCCGATACCACGACCGCCGCCGGTTACAATACATATTTTATCTTTTAATAGATTCATTCAATTCTCCGTAAAAATAACATTAAGTTTTAACCTGTTAATTTACCCGTTTTGATGGACTTATTGAAAGGACTCCAATGATTTTAAATACAATTTTACAGGCAATCGGAAATACACCCACCGTAAAGCTGAACAGCGTCGGAAAAGAGTTGGATTGCGAATTATATGCAAAATGCGAATTTTTTAATGCAGGCGGCTCGGTAAAAGACAGAATCGGACGCCGTATGGTGGCAGAAGCTGAAAAATCAGGACGACTTAAACCGGGCGATACCATCATTGAGCCTACATCCGGGAATACCGGGATTGGCTTGGCTTTGACCGCGGCTGTGAAAGGATATCGCTGTATCATTGTGATGCCGGAAAAAATGAGCATGGAAAAACAAGTAGTGCTGGAAGCATTAGGCGCAGAAATTGTACGCACTCCCACAGCAGCAGCCTGGGATGATCCGGAAAGCCACATTGGCGTTTCGAAGAAACTAAATAAAGAAATTCCCAATTCACATATTTTGGATCAATATTCCAATCCCGATAATCCGGATGCTCACTATGAAGGAACTGCAGAAGAAATATTAGCAGATTTTGGTACAGATTTGGATATGTGCGTCATGGGTGTGGGCACAGGTGGTACAATCACCGGTGTAGCAAAAAAATTAAAAGAGAAAATTCCAACAATCAAAATTATTGGCGCTGATCCCTTTGGCTCTATTCTTGGCGGCGGCGATGAAATTTATCCCTATCAAGTGGAAGGAATCGGTTATGACTTTTTTCCGGACGTGCTGGATAATAATCTTGTAGATGAATATGTTAAGACTAAAGATAAGGATTCCTTCATTTTAGCTCGACGATTGATTAAAGAAGAAGGATTGTTATGTGGTGGTTCCAGTGGATCTGCCATGTCTGCAGCATTAGAAAAAGCAAAAAACCTAAAAGCCGGGCAAAAATGTCTCATCTTACTTCCCGATGGTGTCAGAAATTATTTATCCAAATTTTTGTCTGATGAATGGATGAAAGAGAACGGATTTTCAGAATGAGGAAACTAATATTGATTTTTTCCATTTTTTCACTTTTAGGCGCTGAAGAACCAATAGACAGAGGATATATCGTAAAAGTGGGAGATGAATGTCCGGATTTTAAAATGCAACTATTAGACGGGAAAACAATAACCAAAGCTGATTTAAAAGGAAAAGTAACCGTTCTCCAATTCACCGCCAGTTGGTGCTCCGTGTGTCGAAAAGAAATGCCTCACTTGGAAAAAGATGTCTGGTTAAAATTTAAAGATAAAGAGTTTGTATTAATTGGAATCGACCGTGATGAACCATTGGATGTGGTTAAGAAATTCATTGAAGAAATGAAAGTCACCTACCCCATTGCACTGGACCCTGGAGCGGATATATTTGCCTTATTTGCTCATCGTGAAGCAGGCATAACAAGAAATATCGTAATAGATAAAAATGGGAAAATCGTTTTCCTAACCCGGTTATTTGAAGAAAAAGAATTCAAGTCCATGATATCAAAAATTGACGAACTGCTGAATGATTGAAAATAAATAACAAAAAACCCCAGCAACAAGTACCAGGGCTTTAATTTAACTGTTATCATTAAAATATGATTTAAGGCCGTCCCAAAATAATATCCACTAAACGCAATACATCAGTGATTGTAATAACACCATCAAAATCCACATCGGCAGAACAAAGGTCGACTTCGCTGTATTCTTCATATTCTAATGCAAATAATAATACATAAATCACATCGAGCAAATTAATAATCTGATCACCATTAACGTCACCATGCATGCAGTCACCACCAATTGGAATTACTGTAATATTAGCCGGGGTAGACGTTGAATCATTTTCTGCTAATCGCGTCACAAAAGAATACTGATAGGAATTTCCACTCAAGAGACCATAATCAGTAAATGACTCTAGACCAGCAGGAAGACTGGTGTAAAATAAGCCGTCACGATTTATTTCAATCGTATAATCTGAAATGGGATCGCCGCCAAACAATGAAGTAGGATCCTCCCAAGTTAATGTTGCTACATACCAAACATCAGTATTTGCGTGTAAGTTGGAAACCGGATTTGGATCCAATGAATCTGATGCTAAAAATTCCTGCACTAAAACAGCTGAATTATAAATATTCAAACGTCCGCCGCTGACGGTGATACCGTCCAAGGATGCCAATGGGTCCGTACCTTCCAGGATTATTTGTTTAAGGATCACACCTGCATCAGCTCTATTATTTTTGAAATAATTTGCAAATCCAGAACTCATGGCAGCATGCATAAATCCTACTGCACCTGCTACTTGGGGCGATGCCATTGACGTACCGGACAGATTGCTCGTTCCTCCTCCTGTATAGGTAGAAAGAATACTTGTTCCAGGAGCGCCCAGATCGATCATAGTGGCACCATAAGCAGCACCTGAATTCTTGACATCATTCCTGGTTGTGTTCGTTACTGCAATCATATAATCGCTTGTACAACCTGTGGGCACATCACCTGTATTATCTACATTGGAATTGTTATTCATTGTGGCCGCAGCGCTTAAAATTCCATATTCACCCATCGCATCATACATATCATTCCACATGGAATAATCAGCAGAACTGCAATCGGCATTATCGATACCAAAACTGCTGTTCGTCGCTACAACAAAAGCGCCAAGAGCACCATTCGTGGAATCGTAGAATGCCCGTTGGTCTAATGCATAGCCGTAGGCTTCAAGTACCGTTGAGGTGGTTCCAGAAGATCCGGCAATAACCATCAGTTTCACATTCCAGTTAACACCGGCAACTTGGCTCCCGTTATTTCCTTTGGCGCCAATTATTCCCGCAACATGTGTCCCGTGCCCATCACTTGGAATGGAACCATCACTATCATATGCATCCCAACCATGAATATCATCAATATAACCATTGTTATCATCATCGATTCCATTTCCGGGTATTTCATTATAATTCGTCCAAAGATTTGGAGCAAGATCAGGATGGGTTATCATCATACCGCCATCAACTACGGCAACAACGATTGTATCTCCCAGTGCATTCACACCACCGGTTGTAATATCCCAGGCTTCAGGTGCATCGATGTCTGCATCAGGTGTACCCCCGTTCTGACCTGTATTATGTTTTGACCATTGACTGGAAAATTCATTATCATCCGGAAACGTTTGCCGTGTCGTCACTTTATGATCTAATTGTGCTTTTTCAACCCAAGGATTGTTACGTAATTCTTCTACTGCCATTTGGGTGGTTAATTGATCACTTAAAATACGAATTTTGTAAATGCCTAAACGTCTGACAACTGTTTTTTCGATAGCATATTTTGTTGGATCAAGAATAGATCTAAATTCGCTCTTTTTTACATCCCGATCCAGTTTTACCAAGACATAATTTGGGTCATAATCCTGGGCAATCATTCCGGACAAGACAGATAATATGATGAATAATATTCGCATTATAGTTTTAATTTAAGGTTTATTGTGTATTGTATAGTGTGATTTGGGACTCATTCAAGAAACGATTCTTGAACGATGTTTACTTAAGTATAGATAAAGCTTTTTGAATAATCTCTTTAGCAATCTTTTCAGGAATTCCTGTTTTTTTGGAAATATTTATTTGATTTGATTTGGCAATCAATTCTGTAGAATCGAAGGATTTTAAAAGTTTCTCTACTCGTTTGGGTCCCATTCCTTCAATGTCATTAAATATGGATATTAAGCTATCTTTGCGTTTGCTGCGTTGAAATGTAATAGCAAATCGATGTGCTTCATCTCGAATACGCCGTAAAAGAATTAATCCGGGAGATTGCTTATGAATAGATTGCGGATCAGAAATGCCCGGCACGAATACTTCCTCTAAACGTTTGGCTAATCCCACAATGGGAATATAGTCCAACCCAAGTTCTCTCAATGCTGATACGGCCATACTTAACTGTCCTTTTCCGCCGTCAATTAAAATGAGATCAGGCAAACTACCCTTCTCCTTTTTTACACGTAAATAACGCCTGAAAACAACTTCCCGCATGGCTGCAAAATCATCAATGCCAACTACAGTCTTAATCTTGAATTTCCGATATTCAGATTTCCGTGCTTTGCCATCCACAAAACACACCATGGATGCCACTGTATTCGTTCCGCCCAGATGGGAGACATCAAATGCTTCGATGCGCCGTGGTGGCGCTTTTAACTGCAAATCTTCTTGGAGTTGATTTACCATTTTCGGTACAAGCTCTCGACGCTTTTTGCGGTTGATCAACCATTCACCCAAAAGTAGCTTGGCATTTTGGTACGACATACGAACTTCTTTTGCCTTTTCGCCGCGTTGGGGCTGACGAATGACCACTCTGCTACCCTTCTTTTCTGAAAGCCATTCTTCCAGTTCATCCAGACCTTCGGGTAAAACGGATACTGTAATTTCTTTTGGAAGAAAATCCGAATCCATGTAAAAACGGGATATCACTGAAGAATAAACCACCCCTTCATTTTCATCCACGTTTTGTAATGATACTTTTTCCCGGCCGAAAATGCGTCCATTTCTAATTCGTATAATCGTCATAACTCCAATATCATCTTTTCGTGCTAATGCAAAAATATCTCTATCTTCGAAATCAGCTGTTACTTTTCGCTGGCGTTCTTTAAATCGTCTAACAGCGTTATATTGGTCTCGGTACATAGCCGCATCTTCGTAGCGTAAATCCGCCGCGGCTATGTCCATTTGCTTACGGACATATTCTTCCGTTTCCTTGGTTTGTCCTTGCAAAAATTTTATAACCCTGCCAATCATAGCATTATAATGATCTCTACTTACGAGCCCTTCGCACGGACCTTCACATTTATTGATATGATAATCCAGGCACAGTTTCACTTTTTTGGCAGCTACTGATTCATCATCCATATAAAAACTACAGCTCCGAACTGGAAAAATCTTGTGCAATGCTTTTAGTGAATATCGGAGACTTTTTACATCGGTGTATGGACCAAAATATTTTGAACCATCCTTTTCAATTTTCCGTGTAAGAAGTACTTGAGGATAAGGCTCGTTGGTTATACGAATAAATGGAAATGACTTATCATCTTTTAGATCAATATTATACTTGGGCTGAATTTCTTTAACCATATTTGCTTCTGTCAGTAACGCTTCCACGCTAGATCGTACAATTATCCACTCCACATCCTCTATTCGTTTTATCATGGATTGATTTTTGGGTGTTTGGTATTTATTCTTCTGAAAATATGACCGTACGCGGTTGCGAAGATTTTTAGCCTTTCCGATATATATTATATTCCCATCCTTATTTTTAAACTGATATACACCGGGTTTGGTCGGAATATGATTAAGTTTTTCTTTTAAATTCATTTTACTGGGAAAATTTCATTTATTTTATCAGCAACTTCCACGCCATCCAGATAAAGTATTATTGCATCAAATGAATCGTAAGCTAGATTTTGAGCTACGTTATCCGGAGAAATTGTATAACGCCCTACCGTTTTTGTAGTATTCCAATCCAGATCATCAAATGAAACGTAAATGAGTTCCGAACATACAATCTCATTTTTGGATTCCACATCAAAGTTGAAATCATAGCTTTTGCCGATTTGCGCGAAAGCATTTAGTAAATATGATCGTTTATTTTCTAGGGTTAAATCATTATATCGAATAACGCCAAGGTCATCAATATTTAAAAAATGCTGCAGTGTATTAATCTGAACTCCCGGCCGCAGTGCTTCGATCACCATATGTCCATTTCGAATCGCATCCTGAAAATCTGGTCCCGAATAATGATACGTTTCTTTTGCTTCATTATAAATAGCAGGAAGTTCATCCCAAACACCTAATTTACTCAATTCTTCCTCCGTCCCTGACCAAAGCGCCACATGTGACCAGTATCCGGGAATTAAATAATCTGTTAAACGAAAAGGTGCTTTTTCCAGTAAAATATCCAACGGTTGCAGATTTGCAATAATTTCAGATTGTTTTTCCTTTGGTAATTCATCCAACTTACCTCTACGGGCAACAATGATACCGGCTGCATTACCAAACATTTTACTCACTTGATTGGTAGCATCACTGCTGATTAAACGAATATTGTCCTCAATTTTATTTTTAAAAATATTTATTCTGTTTATTGAAAACATTGATTCGGTTTCCAGCGAACTGTTCTTTCTAATTTCTGTATAAGACGGACTGCCGTAGATCATCATATTCAAATACTGGTTATCGGGATCGCTCTGCACCAAATCAGATTTTGGATGATCACTCTCCCACTGTTCGATTTTGGAAATGAATTCGATTGCTTTAATCAAGCGCTGCATTTTTTTCCTGTCCGTATAGCTTTCAGAAACAACACGCAAATAACCTTCAACTTCCGGGTCAATTCCGGATTCATTGATTATATAACGCAGCTTATTGTGTTCTTCAAACGGTGCTACAGCCACGAGATAATTATCATATAATAATAATGCAAATGTTAAGCCCAGTTTTACTTTTTTTATTACTGACTGTCCCGATTCATCATTGGGATTGATTTGGATAATTTCTTTTGATTTTCCGCCAAACAATTGCCTTATTTTTTTCTTTTGATGGAAAATCGAGGGACTAGAATCATTGATAATTAGTTCAACATTTTCATTGGTTAATGGAGCAAATCGAGCGATGCCTTCAAGCAACGTCTCCCGTAAGTCTTTATACCTGTTGGCTGCATAGTTTAGATAATTAATATCCGATGCCTTTAAAACAGATTTTTCGCTTAAGGCTGAATATGTACGGACAGCTCGAACCCGCCAAACTAGAGCATATTCGATTTGAGGCTGATAATTGTAAATTAAATCGTGCATATCTACATTATCTGATTTCAACCATTCGACAGCAGATATCGAAGATACTTTCTCATCAAATTTGATATTTGGATCAACATTTTGACTAATTACGAATGCATTAAAAAGCAAAAATATTAATATATTTAAAGAATAATATTTCATGATGATTTTCTATTTGATCAAAACTCCTTTTACAACTTTCATTTCATTTTCAAATTTCATTTTAAAATAGTAAATACCCGTAGAAACATTTTCTCCTGACCACGTAATTGAATATTCACCGGGTCTATGAAATTCGTTCACAACTTCATCTATACTTTCACCTCTTATGTTAAAAACATTTACTTTTACAATGCCCTTCTTCATTAGTGAAAAGTGCAAAGTCGTCTGGGGATTAAACGGATTGGGATAAAGGGATTGTATTGCAAAATAGTTTGAATTGATTAATTCATCGTCAATTGATTCTACAATATAATATGTAGATAAATCAAACGTATCACTTTCTGTAAAATAATGCAAAGTGGCATCGGAAATTCCGGGTAACACACCATTAAGATAACCTGCGTATCCATCAGGGAATGCATCCAAAATATGTGCATAATTTGATACTGTCATTAAGCCATTTTCATTAATTGAGACAGAACAATTATCATCTAAATAAAAAACAAATTTAGGAGGATCAGAAACAATCCCATACAGTCCACCGATGATACGGTTCGGGAAATAATAATAATCAGTCCACATTTTTGGAATAATAACCGCATCCGGCACACTCGTATCACCTACGGTTGTACCTAACCCGCCATACCACCAATTGTCCGAATCTCCTGTAATTCCTGTAACAATAATTTCACCATAATTCTCACTGCTTTGATTTGATCCGTTAATCGTTAAATCAGAATAATTATTAAGATATTCGTAGGGCATTTCATAATAAGACATATTCTCACCGGGGTCTACTAAAACTCGATTATCAATATCATACACTGCGCCATGAAGCAGCTGATGGAATTTCAAGTGCGTAAATCGCAGCGGTTCAGCCGGCACGCAGTATAATTCTGTATCATCAGTTTGGTGAATGACTGTAATCATTTTACCATAAACGGTGCCGATCTTGTCTTGATCTATGCAAAATGCAGTTTTGATTCCCATACCCAATCCTAAAATATCTTCGCCATGATCTTGGGCTCTCCTGGCAACCATCGTAACCAATCTCCCCAGTCGTCCACGGTCATTGAAATGGGAATCTGTGAGAACGCCTGAAAGTATATCTAAAAAATCGTCTGTAAATGAAATCCGGGGATGATACGGATTTGCTATGGCTTGATCCGATGTTAATGATCCATTCTCCGCATCAAACACGATTTCTCCTAAAATGGCCAATCCGGCACTCGTACCGCCAATGACTCCGCCATTATTGAACACCACATGAATAGCAGAATCAACCAATGTTCCTTTCCAAGTCTGTACATAATCCCATTGGTCACCTCCCTCAATAAAGATACCATTAGCTGTAACTAGATCATGATATATATTTTGACTATTTGCCGAAAATATGTTGGGAATTTGTAATTCATGACTGGATGAATCTGCACCCAGATTAATAAAATATGCCGGATACCAAGCACTGGCTTCAGACACATCTATATTTACAATTTTACCTGAATCTGCCTGTTGTACAAACCAGCCGTAAGGATCATCTGACCAGCCACCGTAACTTTCGGCATTTCCCCCCACAAGCATGACAGAACCTTGGGCAGATAAATGAGTCATTAAATAAAAAAGATAAAATTTCCTCATGTATAATTCTTCATTGCATCAACCAATGCTTCCACACCTTCTTTTGGCATGGCATTATAAATAGACGCTCTAAAACCACCTATAGACCGGTGACCTTTTAGAGTCAATAAACCACGTTCAGTGCAATAATTCAAGAAGTGTGGTTCATCTCCTCCATTGGCAAAAATAAACGGTACATTCATTAAGGAACGATCTTCCACTAAAATGGGACTTGTAAAAAGAGGATTGCGTTCTATTTCATCATAAAGGAGTTTCGCCTTGGATTTATTTTGCACTTGCATTGATTCTACTCCGCCCAATGCCTTCAGCCAGTGCAATGTTCTGTTAACAACGTAAATTGCAAATACAGGCGGTGTATTAAACATGGAATCTTTGTCAGCGTGCATAGCAAAATCCAGCATGGCGGGGAGGTCACGTCCGGATCTTCCAATAAGGTTATCCCGAATAATGACCATGGTTACTCCGGCAGGTCCCATGTTCTTTTGGGCACCAGCATAAATCACTCCAAACTGGCTTACATCTATTGGGCGACTGAAAATATCCGAACTCATATCCCCTACTAAAAATCCATTGGCTTCAGGAAATTTTTGCCATTGAGTACCATAAATCGTATTATTGGACGTTACGTGCAGATAGACTTGATCAGTACTTTGTTTAAAGTCTTTTTGAATATGATTATAAACTGATTCTCTAGAAGAGCTTACCACATTTACATTTCCATAACGCTGGGCTTCTTTTATAGCTTTTACGGACCAAACACCTGTTTCCGTATAATCAACAGTTTCTCCATCTTTGAGTATATTCATGGGAATCATGGAAAACTGAAGACTGGCTCCGCCCTGTAAAAATAAGATTTTGTAATTTTCAGGAACATTCAACAATTGGCGAATCAGTTGACGTGTTTCTGTAACCATATCCACAATGGGAGCAGACCGATGACTCATTTCCAGAATACTCATGCCATGTCCATCATAATTCACAGCTGCCTCGGCTGCCTGTTTTAGGACGTCTTCCGCCAATACTGCCGGCCCTGCACTGAAGTTGTATATTTTTTGCATTTCCATATGATTAGAAATTAATCGCCTTTTATGCTACTTTATAAAACAAAAATGCCCTAACAAAAATTTGTTGAGGCATTTTTTATACGCTATAAATGAAACTTTACGGTCTAATTATTCGATATGGCAGTGACCACACAGCCGTATTATATCCCCCATCACTTATGAACAATGTGGCATTATCAATTAAATCATAGTGCATATTGAAAACTCGCGCTTGATGATTCGGACGAATAGTATGAGCCCGCCATAATTTTGTAAAAACATTATCATCAGCAGCAGCATCTCCAAATACACCAGCGTCATTCAAGCGTCTGCGAGCCCGTTCTCCACGTCCCCTACCATAATGCATAGCAACTCTTTCTCCACTATCTATATTACCCATGTCGAAAACAGGATCATCATTTTCTACTGTTAGTTCAATGCGCAGTGTATCGCCGGGATTAAAAGCGGGAAGATCATTCCTGGGAATGAATACTTCACTTGCATTATCGGCTGTATAATTAAAGAGTGCATCCGTTCCGTTAAGAGTATAAAAGGACAAACCAGTAATTCTTACTTTATTGCCAGCACCTCCAAAACCAATTGTTATTCCTTCAATTCTCCAAGGGCGGTTACTGCTGCTGTCTGTGCGAACAAAACGTACTCGTCTTTCAAATTCTTCAGAAAATGCCTTTACGAATGAGTCCACCATTGTATGGTTAGAATCGAACGCAATCACATAAAAGTTACCACTCATGGAGCGGTGCATTTCTGCGTAAGCTGTATCATCCTGAACGTCAAAAGTGAAAGTTCTTTCACGGTCGGTAATGTGCCTGCCAAAACGGAGTCTATATCCGGAATGAGGCCAGAGCGTATCTGCCATGGTTTTCATTCCGCCATCAATATCTAATCCATCGGAATATTCTTCATCCATGGCACCTTCTGTATTGAGTATATCCGTGTTTAGTATTACATCATTTTCCAACAACTTCATTAGTTGTGAAATTTCATCTTTTTCTTGATCATGAATATCAGCACATGACATCCATATCAAGCTGACTGCTGTTAAAATGGGTATATATTTTTTCATTTTATTTTTCCTTATATTATATTATTACCAACGATCTCTTTTGTAACGGCGCTGGCGTGATTTTTTATGTTTCATTATATTTTCTTTTGCTTCTCTGCGCATTTTATCCGGGGCCAACATCAACTTTGCTCTTTGAGATGTAGTAAGCACTCCTTCAAGGCTTTCTATAAAATCCACTCGAGTACTGATTTTACTGGTTTCGATTTTCTCAAATGCTTTTATGGCAGCGGCAAGGTCTTTATCCGAAACATCTTTACCATCTTTTAAAGATTCATGTATTGACTTTAAAGACATTCTTTGTTCTCTACGCAATTTATCCACAGCCTCCTGGTGAGCTCTGAATTTGGGAAAAAATTTCTCCGCTTGATTTTCAGTTAATTCCAGTTCTTCGGTCATTTTCCAGATTCCCATTGCTTTACTAGATTGACTGTCTCCACTTTTGTAATCAGGCTGTGCTGATAGAGTCATCAATGGAAGAGTTAAAATGAGTGTAATCAATAACTGTCTCATAATTTTATCTCCTTTGCGTTGAATGCATATTCATATTTTTCTTCTTCAAAAAATTCTAATACGTCCCAAACATCATCCTCATCCAATAAATAAAGGGCCATATCTGCAACATAAAGATCATAGTCACTTGAATCAATTTCACTGAAATAATTATAATCGTCATCATAGCTGTAATATTCTTCATAGCCCATGTCAAAAATTGAATTGTTCAATTGTGTAAATGAGGCCCAACCAAAGATAAGCAGGAATACGGCAGTCGTCATACTGCTTTGAAACCTTGCCTGATGCAATTCTAATTTACGCTGTGTAGCATGCAACCTGCCGATGAATTGTGTTTCATCGACGGCAGCATTGTCAATATTTAATGCGTTTTGTAATTGGTCTTCAAAGTTCATAAATATCTTTCAACCATTCACGGAGTTTGTTGATGCCATGATGATAATTCACTTTTGCCGAACTTTCGGTCATGTTTAGCATTAAGCCAATATCTTTAAAGGGTAATTGTTGATTCAAACGCAGCATGACCACATTCCGTTGTTTTCCGGGGAGTCTGGCCACATGAGCCCAAATTTCTGTTTTGCTGATCGGTGCGTCTTCATTGGAATAGGATTGTTCCGGCATCTGGTCAAGGTGTAAAAAATTCCGCCATTTATTCCTTGTGAGATAAGAATTGGCAGTGTTGACTTTTGCTCTATATAAATATGTAGTGAATTCGGCTTCGAATCGAAATCGTTTAAGTCTTTTGAAACATTTGATAAAAACAGTTTGCGCCAGGTCTTCCGCATCCATTTCATCAATTGTGATGCGTACAAAAAAACAGTAAACTGAGTCCAAGTGACGTTTAACCAATTCGTCAAAGGCTGACTGGTCTCCTTTTTGAAATAGTCGTATGAGTTCATGATCTGTTTTCATTCATTTACACCGTAAGACACGATTGTCACCAGAAAGGTTAAAAAATATTTTACTTATTTTAAAGAATAAAACAGTTTGTTTGGATTTTTGTAAAATCTTTCAGAAACATATTTTTATATACTTCATTTACCCCGTCATTTATGGCGGGGTAAATATTTTTTATTTGGATTCAGTCTAAATGGAAAACTTTTCCAAGATTATTTAAGATGATTTAAATTATACATCTATTTGCAGATCAATTTAGAGAAAAATATCTTTATTGAAGAAATTATATAAAACACAAAATTATTGAAAGAAACATACTTCTTGCATTCGGTAATTTCGACTATGTCAGATATTACTCCCAACAAACAACAGCGCAAAGCAATTGAGCATCCACCTGCACCACTGATGATACTTGCCGGCGCCGGAACGGGCAAAACGTTTACCCTTGAGCACCGTATCGTATATCTCATTAAATATTATCAAGTTAACCCAGCTAATATTTTAACAATAACATATACTGAAAAAGCGGCGCGAGAGCTCAAAGAACGTATATTAAAAAAAGTAGGTAAATCAGCCCATAGCATGACCGTCTGCACCTTCCATTCATTTTGTTATCAATTATTACGAGATTACGGTTCAGATCAACTTCCCCAACTTCTCGAAGAAAGTGAAGCGATACATATGCTCTTGGAACGCTTTGATGAATTAGGTCCTTTTCAGTCAGATGAATTCCCACTCAATCCGGCAAAAGCTGTTATAGATAGTTTTATTCCTTTTTTTAATCGTTCCAGAGATGAATTGGTGAATGTTGCACAAAAACCAACTCCTAAAACTGACGATAAAACATTTAAACCTGAAACTGTTGCCCAGATTGATGATTTAAAACGGATTTTTCCCACATTCCAAAAGTGGAAACGAGAAATGAATGTGGTTGATTATGGCGATATGATACTTCTGGCATATGATCTATTGAAGGATAACTCAACTGTATTAAGAAATGTTCAAGCTCAATTTCAGCATATTATTGTTGATGAATTCCAAGATAATAATTTTGCATTGAATGAAATTATCGGACTTATAGCTAAAGAACATCGTCACATCACTGTTGTGGGAGATGAAGATCAAGTCATCTACAGTTTTCGCGGTGCCAATTCTTATAATATATCAGCATTTAAAAATCGATTCGGTGGAGAGCCAATTACATTGGAGGAAAATTTTCGTTCTACTCAACCTATTTTGGATATTGCAAATGAATCCATCAAGCACAATACTGAACGAACAGAAACGAGTCTTTTTGCTAAAAATGGATCTTATGGTTTATTACCAAAAATTTTCTGGGGAGAAAAAGCTGATCAGTTAGTTTATTTAGCAAACGAAATATCTGAATTGATAGATATGGGCAATGATTTTCATTCAATCGCTGTTTTGTGCAGAACACATGGACAAGCAAACACTGTTGCAGAATCATTATTAAAATCAGGAATTACTGTTCAAGCACGAATTCCTTCCTATTTCAGTATTCCCACCCTTTTGGATCTTAATGCTTGGTGTCAAGTAGTTGCGGGAGGAGAATATCAAGACAATGCACTTTTTCGACTTATTAAGAATAATGCTAATGAAGAAACTGCACACTTAATATTTAATATATGGCAGCGCAGAAATGAAACACCACGCCTTCAACTGATTAAAGAAGATGATCGTATTCTTACTGAATTTCCTACAATCGTTTCATTGATTGACCAAATAGTAGCATTTCAGCAAGTACTTCAAAAACGATCTGCAGGTGAAATGGTTTGGAAAATCTGTGAAAAAACTCAATTATTACGAAAACATTCAACACATTATTCACTGGATGATCGACTTGCCATGCTGAATGTGGGAGATTTCCTTAAACGGGCACAAAGCTTTTCACAGCGAAATCCCGAAGATCATGGTTTGGCAGCGTTTAATCTTTATATCGAAGCAATCATGGTTTCAGGCGGATTGCAAACTATCGTTCCCAGTGAATACAAAAAATTAAACGGAATTCGTGTATCTACCGTTCACAGCGTTAAAGGTGGTGAATTTCCCATCGTATTTTTACCCTTCCAACGTTCTGGGAGTTTCCCATTGAATTTTCGATCAAATATAATGATATCGCGGCCGCCGGACGAATGGCTGGCCTATGAACAATCTGCAACCAATACTCCCAAAGACCATCATTATGAAGAAGAGCGTAGATTATTTTACGTAGCTGTCACTCGAGCACAGGAAAAATTATACATACTGGCGCCACCCAAAGCCACATCTAAGTTTATTAAGGAATTACCCCAAAACATTATGGAGAAAACCGTCATGAAAGACGCAAACAAAGAAACAAAGTCTTATTCAGACTTACGAATCAAATATGAACAGAAAATCCAAAAAGCATTGGCGAATGATCAATTTGAGCATGTCCGTGACCTTACCAGCGCATTGGAAGCAATAAAACAATCTGAAAATGGCGAAGCGGTAAATTTGGGATCCAGTGATTGGGAAACAGATTTGACTTTGGAATTAGAACAGGATTTTGAACCACCGGTTAATGAAAAATTATATTTGTCTGCCAGCGCAATTGAAACGTTTGAACAATGCCCATTAAAATTCAGATTTGGGCGAATTGACGGCATTCCCCAGACGGCGAGTAAACCGCAATTGCTATTCGGTACAATCATTCACAGCGTCCTGCAGCAATTTCACGAACCGGAAAAAGAATTATCTGAAGAACGCATTTTAAAATTATTAGAGATAGAATGGAAAAAAGGTGAATTTGATTATACTGTTCGTGAAGAAAAATTCTATGAACAAGGACAAGAAATGTTGGCTCGCTATGCCAATTCGATCCAGAACAATCCACCAAATGTCATTGCTCGGGAAGAACGATTTTCTTTCGAGTTAGGTGATATTACAATAAATGGCGCCATTGACAGAATTGACAAAAACGAAAATGGTGTTCAAATTGTTGATTACAAAACAAGTAAAACGGCATCTCCGGCCAAATCGAATCTGCAGTTAGCCATTTACAGCATGTTCTTATCTCAATCCGAATCAAAAGAATTTGGCGGACTGCCGGCTAGTGCATCTTTATTGTTTCTCCGTGATGAAGAAAAACCAATCAGAGCTCATTCATTCACGCATGAAGAATTGAAGAAAACAGAGGAAAAGATAAACGATGTTGCTTCAGGAATACGAAAGAAGGAATTTGAAGCGAAAACGGGCAGACATTGTGATTGGTGCGATTATAAGCACCTTATTTGTCCGGCGTGGGAAGTTGGTTTGCGGTGAGTAGTAGCTAGTGTAATGGTAGTAAGTAAGTCACCCACTATTTCTTAAATAACGAAAATTGCATTATCCCTGAAAAGTCTATTCCTTCAAATAACAATTTAGTGGGATAATATTTTGCATCAGCTGTTAATGAATCTATAGACGAATAGGTCAAATTTCCAGTAATCTGAAACCAAGAATATGTTGTATCTCCAGAATTCATCATAAAAATTCGCGATGTGTCATTCCCAGACCAATTGGTAACTATTAATGATGTGGTTAATACAGAATTGGAATCCGGTTTCATAGATAACGTATACTCTTCCTCAAAAGAATAATTATTACCTTTTAAATTAAATGTAAATGCATCGACTGTATTTACTACAGCCGGTAAGTCCTCTAGTAACCCATCGATTGGATCTTCCGGTCCTACGCAATTCCAAAAAATCAACATACACGCTACCAATAACCCGTTACCAATCAACACTCTCATTCATCATCCTCAATTTGTTTTATATCTTCACTCTGCCCCATCTGCAATTCAGTGATTTTATCCATGGGTTTTTCTAATGCTCTTCTGCGAGTCCCGGCAAGTTCTTCATAGTGATTAGACACCGTTCCCAATGTTTTTCCTAATGCCTCTAGCTTATCAATGAAGTTATCCCATTGTTCACGGAATGTTATGACCAGTTTTTGTACTTCGCCCGCTTTTTCTTCCATATGAAAATTGGACACAGCCTGACGAATTAGCGACAAAATCGCATATAATGTAACCGGAGAACACAATAGTATTTTTTTGCCCAATGAAAAATCAATCAAATTATGGTCTTCTTTGTTTAAAAAGGAGTAAATACTTTCATTGGGAATAAACATCATAACATAATCCACCGTTCCGGCATTGGGGTCTATGTAAGAACGTCCGGAAATTTCTTTTATATGGTTGCGCACATCTTTTAAAAATGCTTTTTTCTCGGATTCTTGTTCTGCTTCATTTTCTGATGAAATATATTTTTCATAATGACTCAATGGAAATTTCACATCCATATTAATGTGTTTTCCATCTGGGAGTTTGAATTTAAAGTCCGGACGATCTGATCCTTCCTGGGATTGCTTTTCGTAGTTGATGCCTTCAGTAAGGCCGATAAATGCCAGAATATCTTCCACCATCCGCTCGCCCCATTGACCTCGTGCTTGGGAACTGGATAATATTTGGCGTAATTGAGTAGTTGTATCTGATAATTCAGAAATGCCAATTTTAGACGCTTCCATTTGACCGGTGAGTTCTGTGGTTTGTTTTTTCAGCCCCTCCAGTTGTTTCTTCATTTCAACTAAACTGGAATCAATAAGTTTTTTCTTTTCATCCAGTTGGGCGTCGCTGCTTTTCATGAGATCACCAAATTTGCTCTCGGCAATTTTCATGAAAGTTTCGATATTCTGGTCTAATGCTTCTTTGGATAGATTACCAAATGCATCCTTAATTTGCTGTTGATCTTGACTCGTATCCTTTTTCAACAGCAATAAAACGATTACACCGATTGCAATGCCGAGAAGTAATAATAAAATTCCAGTGGTTATTGTCATGGTGAAAACTAATAAACTATGTTAATTGATTGAGTCTTAATTATGAGAAAATTTCAAAATATCCACAACCGTTAAAGACCAAGTACATCCAGTACAAGTCTAACAGTATTCCCTGTAGCACCGGATTTCGGACCGTAGGGTTTTTCTTTTTCACCCCAAGCAGTTCCGGCAATATCAAAATGACACCATGGAATATCTTCACCTACAAATTCCTTAAGGAATGCACCACCGGCAATAGATCCGGCTTGCATGGGAGCGCCTATATTTTTCACATCTGCAATCTTGGATTGAACTTGTTCGCAGTATTCTTCCCACAAAGGAAATTCCCACACTTTTTCACCTGTTTTCCTTGAAGACTTTTTCACACGCTCAACAAGTTTTTCATCGGTGCCCATGATGCCCGTAGCTACGTGACCCAATGCAATTAGTACCGCACCGGTCAGAGTGGCAAAATCAATAATATAAGCAGGATCATAATGTTTACTCACATAACTCAAAGCATCTGCCAAAATCAAACGACCTTCCGCATCCGTATTTAATACTTCGATTGTTTTACCGTTATAAGCAATGAGAATATCACCCGGTTTATAGGCTTTTGCGCCACTCATATTTTCTGTAGAAGCAATAGCTGCTACAACATTGATTTTGGGTTTTAATGCTGCAATTACATGCATACAGCCCAACACTACGGCTGCCCCGCACATGTCAAATTTCATTTCATCCATTTTTGAAGCGGGTTTGATTGAAATTCCGCCAGAATCAAAGGTCAACCCTTTTCCAACTAACACTTTTGGTTTTACAGACTTTTTAGTTCCCCAATATTCCATGAGGATGAATTTTGGCGGTTCATCAGTTCCGGCAGCCACACCGGCTAAAGCACCCATACCTAATTCTGTAAATTTTTCACGATCAAAGACCGTTACCTTCATTTTGCCTCTACGTCCGATCTTCTTCGCATCTTCAGCTAAACGCGTGGGAGTGCTTACATTTCCCGGATGATTGCCCAAATTACGGGCAAAACAGACACCATTCGCTATAAATGAACCTTTACTCAACCCAACCTTCGATCCGCCGGAAACAGTCACTTTATCCAGTTCAAACAACTCATCCTTCTTTTTAGTTAAATAATCGTTGAACTGATAACTGCCCATAATCAAACCTTCTGCTAAAGCCTGACCAAATTCTGCCGTCGCTTTTCCACCATAATTCTCACATGAAACGTGATTATATCTTTTTGCTATTGCCTTTTTGGCCAATGTACCGCCCACTTTGCGAAGAGATTCTGTTTCAAATTCATTCGCTTTTCCAAGTCCAATAACAATAACGGGACCATCTTCAGAATAGAAAATTGTTGTTTCGCAATGCTTACCTTTGATGTCCCCACGATCATGTGCTTTAATAATCTGATTACCTATTAATGTATCAACGGCATTGCCATTATTTGTCATAGATCCATCTTCATATATTCCGATGGAAATTGCATCCGATTTGATACTATTTAACAGGTCAGTTGTATGATTAAGTTTTGATAAATGAGCCATCATGTCCTCCTTGTTATGAAAATTAAATGTGTATTTTGGGGGAGTAAAATTAGGTTGTATCCATGGCTGCTGCAATGGTATCTGGCAGGAAATATTCAAGTGGTCCATTCCAATCGATATTCAAGACTTGTTCATCTACAATTTCACCACGTTTGTATACTTTCAAAACGTGATTGCCCGACTCTACATGAAGTTTTATTTTTTTATCCCACCATTCATGTTCATCATCCAATACAAACTTCAACCCATCCTCATTCGTCGTGAAATGGAGAATATTCAAGCGGTTTAATCGAAATTCTATGTTTACTTTTTTCGCTGGTTGAATATCTAATGTTTTTTTCAAGGGAGTATAACCTTCTTTTAGTAGTTTAAAAGAATGCTCTCCAATTGACAAATTCAAAATGCCGAGAGGAGTTTCTCCTTTTAACTGCCCATCGATATATAATTCAGCTTCATCTGGAGCACTGAAAATAAAAGCCTTTATATTTTTTAATTGAGGTATTGCAGTAATATCAATTGAATCGACAACTGATGACATATTTCTTTCTTCACCTCTTATGGGAGTTTTGGCAATATGTAATCCTTCGACTAAACCCGATAAACCAACTCCCCCGCTATCCACTCTTGAAGAATCAGAAAATTCTTCCGCCAACTTAATATATTGGTTTTCATAATAATATGGCACTTTACGTAATTGAAATTGTGGAAGAACAATCTCATCTTTACCACCATAAGAAAATGAAATTTCTTGTTGTTGAAAATCATCTCCAATCGCTTTTAAAACGGCTATGTTACCATGTGGAAATGCGTTTAAATGATTTTCAGCAATCATTAATTCCAGAGTATCACCGGGAAAGAACATTCTCTGTATAATCGGTGCATCTAAAGCTGCTCGGTGAAAAACAGCAAAAATATATGCATGAGGATCATATTTTCCAGGTTCTACAGAACCTAAAATTCGGATTTCATTAAATTGGTATCGGACATACACATGTTCATTATTAGTTATCAAAATAGGAGTTGGATAAGTCATCGTCTGTAAATAAGAACACCCCCAAAACTGGAGGTGTAAAAACAGTAATACGAAATAACAAATTTTTGACTTAATCAACAGATTTTCCGTGCTCTAATTTCTCATATTCCCCTGTTTTATTTTTTACAACTGCTACCATGGTAATTAATGCAGTGCAGGCTAATCGTTTATCATGTTCTCGGCCTTCAGCATATGCTTCTACAAGTACCTGAAATGAGCTTCTACCTGTTTTAACAACAGTACTTTCAAAATTAACCCATTCTCCTTTATACACCGGCTCTTTGAATTCCACTTTTTCAATTGCCCGAGTTACAGCTCCATTAGAGCCCGTCCCTTTTAAAAAACGGTAAGTGACTTTTGCAGCTGCTAAATCCATCCAAGAAATCATTTGTCCACCAAATAATGTACCAATTACATTAATATTATCCGGCATCACCAGTTGTGAATATTTAGCTGTGTATTTCATGTATAACTTTAAGTCTTTCTTTGATATTCTTTTATATTAAAGTAAAGCCCCGCAATGTTACCCTCGAGAAAATCTTTTTCCCTGAAGAGCACGCCACACCTGCGGGGCTGATGAAATATTATAGGATAATGCATGTTTAAAT
>Ga0208335_1000256_pt1 | contig 21008 bp, 18 predicted proteins | sample DeeseametaMP0759_FD_184202 | JGI IMG/M metagenome (GOLD analysis project Ga0208335, IMG submission 184202) | Marine microbial communities from the Deep Atlantic Ocean - MP0759 (SPAdes) | ecosystem: Environmental > Aquatic > Marine > Oceanic | place: West of Cape Town, South Africa, South...
TGAGATAGGCTTTGCGAATTTTGTCATCTGCTGCCAACTCCAAAACTCGTTCCGGCTGCTGGCCTATTTCCCTGAGACTTGCTGAAACGTTTGGTTCGCTTCCGGGTTCGAGACCATCAACAAACCAGCGCCGATATGTCACTGGAACATATTCCGCACACCAGCCTTCCTGCATTCCGAGCACCGCAACACTGTTGGCAAGGTCAAATTCTTTCAGCGGATAAGGAGCAGGAACTTTTGCCTCAAATCCGTAGCTGTTTGCACGCCGCTCAATGTCACGCCACATGTAATCCGCCTTAACTTTCTTTGTTGGTGGAAAGGGCACGTTGTCCATCTCGATCATTATTATTCTTACACTGAAAGGCTGCCAGGAAAACTTCACTCCAAATTTTTCTTCAACTTCTTTGAGGCGCGTAACCGAAAGATAAGTGTAGGTGCTACCGATGGAAAACCAGAATTCAATTTCTTTCATCAATCAATTTATGAAAAAATGTTAATCGTTCACCAATCAAAGTTGATGGCCTAGTAAATAGTCTAAATGACTCACTTGTTTGTCATTCCCGCAAAAGCGGGAATCCATTATTTAAGATACTTATAAGTTCCTGGATTCCCGCTTTCGCGGGAATGACAACTATTTGCGAATGTATCAAAGTTGGTGCATGGAAAAATGAAACTGTACTCTAACACTCCAAAAATGAGGTGTCAATTTGTATTATAAGGGGATGCTACCCTATTATTGAATAAAAGGGGACGCTACCCTTTGATTCGACCGAATTGTTTTCTTGAAATATTTTGAATTTAGCATTAACATCGCTTGCTAATAGTTAAAAGTAAAATCAAACTTGGAGATTTACATTGGAACTGACATCAAGCCAACTTGCGGACTTGGATCGAGATGGATATTTGCTGCTTGAAAATAGATTTTCAGCTAAGGAAGTTGAATTGATCAACGCCAGATTACCGTCACTTTTTGCAGAAAATCATCCTGGAAACATTGTTGAACAATCTTCCGGAGCAGTTAGAACCACGATGGGTCTGCATTTACGCGATGAATTGTTTGCACGTGTTGCACGCCATCCCAGACTGATTGGTCCAGCGTTGCAGATTTTGCGGGAGCCGGCCTATGTTCAGCAGGTCAAGGTAAACGTTAAAGCCGCGTTTTCAGGAGAAATCTGGCAGTGGCACTATGATTTTGCAACACACAAAGAAGAAGATGGGGTGCCGAAACCACTTGCGCTAAATCTTCATATTTTTCTTGATGATGTTACAGAATTCAATGGACCGCTCTACTTCATCCCTGGATCACATAAATTCGGAGAGCATGGCGCGTTTAAGGATGTTGAGACGACCAGTTATCAACTGTGGGTCTGTGACCAGGAACGAGTCAAAAAACTTATTGAGGCTCATGGTCTGGTTGCAGCCAAAGGTGCCAAAGGTACAATGCTGATCTTCCATGATACCATGGTGCACGGCTCCCCAAACAACATGTCTCCCTGGGACCGCGCAATTTTTTCGCTTTTGCTTAACCCTGTTTCGAATGCATTTCAAAAGCAGACGCGCCCTGATTATAAACACCACCGCGATTTAACTCCGATTGAGATGCTTCCAGATGATTGCCTGAATGTGCTTCCGGTGGTAGAGTGAGGCTCATTTTATATACACTTGAATTGTTAGAGATTAACACAAAACACTGAAAAGCAGGGTAATTCCTTGTTCAGTGAAAGACCAAAATAACTGATCTCTTTTTTGGCTTTGGTGCGGCTTATTGGAGGAAAGGAAGGGGAATTTATGAAAAAAAGAATCGTTTATGAAGAAGACCCGTTTGGCTTAGAGGCAATGCAATTTGGAGAAGAAGTGGAACTTCCGGCACTTTCTGCCGAAGAAGTCCAAAAAAAATTGCGTCGCACCATGCGGGGTGAAGAACTCAGGAGTGTTCGCCTGGAATTGGGAGTAACTCAAAAAAGAATGTCGGAATTGCTCGGAACCAGTGTGCGGAATGTTCAGGCTTGGGAATCAGAGCAAAACAGAATTACCGGCCCTACTGCCATCGCAGTTCAGTTGCTGGAAGACGTTCAAGGAACTGAAATTGGAGAAAATACGGAATTTAATTTTGACTTGAGGGGATGGTTTTGTCGGTTACAATGCTGACTTAAATGTCCGCATGGCAACTTTTCCCCGAAACGGAGTTCGGGGCTACCAACTTCGAAAATTCGAAAATTTCCCCTTAGTGTTCTTAGCGTTCTTAGCGCCCTTAGCGGCTATTTCCCCCGGCATGTAATCTGTTGCTACCAAAATATTTTATTCCAAAATAGTTCCCACGATTTGCGGCTGTCCGCGTAAAAATGAATCTGCGTCCATTTCCTGTTTTCCTTCCGGTTTGAGGCGCAAGATACGCAAAGCTCCGGAAAGTGTTCCGACAATCAAATCCGGATAAACTTTTCCCGGCTCAAAGTTTCCGTTTTCAATTTCAACTTTTGTAAACTGAAGTCTACGTTTTTTTCCGGAATTATCTCCTGTAGAGTAAAAGCCGAATATTCCGGGCCAAGGCGTAAAAGCACGTAATTTACGTTCGATTTCAATTGCACTTTCTTCTTGCCAGCGAATGTGTCCATCTTCTTTTTTGATGATCCGGCAGTAAGTTGCCTCTGTTTCGTTTTGTTCGGTTTGATTAAAATTTCCGGAAAGCAATTTTGGAAGAGTTTCACGAATCAGTTTTCCACCAATTTCCGCCAATCTGCTTCCGAGCAGCGGTGTTGTGTCATCCGGAAGAATCGTTTCACTTCCGGAAGCGGCAACCAGTGCTCCCGCATCAAGACGTAAAATCATTTTTTGTAAAGAAACTCCGCTGGTTTTAAATCCGGAAGAAATTGCAGTCTGAACCGGAGACGCCCCGCGCAATTTTGGTAAAAAAGAAAAATGCAGATTGAAACAGCCGATCCTCGGAATGTCCAAAAACGACTGCGCTAAAATTTGTCCGTAGGCGCAAACTAAAATCAGTTCCGGAACCAGTGCACGTACTAACTCAAGGGTTTCCGGACTTCCCGCTTTTTCCGGAGTGTAAACTTTCAGATTTTGTTCTTGCGCAATTTGTTTTACCGGAGATGGTTTCAATTGCCGCTTGCGTCCAAACGGACGATCCGGTTGGGTGAAAACGGCACTGATTTCACAACCGGAATCAATTACTGCTTCTAAAGAAAGAATCGCCCATTCCGGGGTTCCCATGAAAATAATGCTCATTTTTTTATACCAGACACGAAATTAATTTTGAGAGTTGTACTCGAAAAAATTCAAAATGCAAAACTTGTTTGTTGTTTCCGCAAAGCAGGAATCTGAATCCTGTAGTTTAACTTGCTTTGCGAGCGATTTGGGATTAAAGTTTTCTTTGTGTCATTTTTAATTGAAAGTCTAATTTTTCCGGAGTTGACCCGTGGAGGAGCTAAGTCTCGAAAATCCATTTGAACCAAAAAGCACGGAAGCAGTTTCTGTTGAAGAAAGCCCAAAAATGCTTTACGACAAGATGCTTGCGCGCGGTGAAGAACTGCTGAAAAAACCATTGCGCGGCGGCGGTGAATCACGGGTTCGGGTGCAGCACAGCAAAGGCCGGATGACGGTTTGGGAGCGCATCAAAGTTTTGACTTCCGCAGAACCACACATTACTTTTCAAAACTGGGGTTCTGAACTGGATGGAGCCGGAATTGTTACCGGAATTCTCGACATTGACGGACGTGATGTTGCCGTTTACGGACATGATTTTACGGTACGTGCCGGTTCGATGGACGCTACCAACGGTGGGAAAATCGCGCGCCTGATTTTGATGGCGGGAGAACATGGAATTCCATTGATCGGTATGAACGATTCGGCAGGAGCCTTTGTTCCCGCAGGTGTTGGAGGACTTGACGGATATTCCGAAGCGTTTGCGGCAATGCGGAAAATAAGCGGAGTAGTGCCTTCTATCATGCTGATGTTCGGTTACAACGCAGGAGGCGGGGCGTACCTGCCAAGGCAGGGTTCTTTCGTGATTCAGCCCGAAAATACTTTTTTTGGTTTAACCGGACCGAATGTGGTGCGCGAGGCTCTTGGTGAAGACATTTCTGCGGATGATTTGGGGGGGCCGAAAGTTCACAGTAAAAGTGGTGTGGTTGATCTGATTGCTCCGGATGAGTTGGGAGCATTGCGTTTGGCTTTGCGTCTTTTGCGTTATCTTCCGGATAATAATCACACTTCTCCACCGATTCGTTCCACCACGTTATCGTTGGACGATTATGTTGAAGAGGAAGCAATTTTGCTCCACAAAACATTTACAAATCCAGTCAGTGGTTTCAACACGCCTTTTGATATGCGCTTGTTTTTACAGCAGTTGGTGGATTATGGAGATTATTTTGAAATTCAGCAAGTCAGGGCAAAACAGCTAACCACTGCATTTGGTAGAATGGGCGGAAATGTGGTAGGATTTATTGCCAATAACAGTGCGTATGCCTCCGGAAATATCGACACCGAAGCCTCCAGAAAAGGCGCGAAATTTATTCGTTTTTGTAACCTCTATAATATTCCGGTAATTTTCCTGGAAGACGTCAGCGGGTATGCTCCGGGCTCCGAACAGGAACGCGCGGGAGTCGTTCAGGCAGGACGTGAACTGCTCGATGCAATTGTGGATTTACGAGTGCCGCGGTTGACGCTGATTGTCCGGAATGCTTTTGGCGGTGCATACTGTGCCTGGAACAGTTATCACGTCGGCGGTGATTTTGTTTTTGCTTTGCCCAGTGCCCGAATCGCGGTGATGGGTCCGGCGGGAAGGCAGTTCGTTTACAAGGATGAATTCCGGGAGATTCTGCAAATTTATCAGCAGAGTCTTGATTCAGGAATCGAAGAACACGAAGCCGCCGTTGTTCGTGATGCGGCAATGGCAAAACTGACCGCACGTTATGAAAAGGAATTGCTCAATCCTGAAGAAGCCCTGCGGCTCGGTTCTGTTTCCAGAATTGTGATGCCCGGACACAGTCGGAAAGTTTTAGGCAATACGCTTTGCTATCTGCTCAGGCATTATCAACCAAGTGCCATGGCTGGGCCGCAGAGGGAATAGCTGAAACAGCTTGAAATATCCATAAAAAAGACTATCCTTGTTTGTCTTATGACAGTCTTTTAGCGACTGTAGAAATCTCATAAAACAATACAATGCTTAAATTTCTCAGCCACCGCGGCCGGATACTGGTTATACTAATTTTACTTGCCACACTGCTGGGGATAGTTTTGTTTTTAAACACAATTCTCTTTCCCTTTCTGCTGGCCAGTTTTCTGGCTTACGTGCTTGCTCCATTGATTGAAAATCTTCACCACAGAAAAATCCGCTCGTACAGCATTTCGCGTGGACTCGCGGTACTGCTGGTTTATTTCGTGATTTTACTTGTACTGATCGGCGGCGGCAGCTATGTGGTACCGAATGTCTCCACTGAAATGGGACATATGATACAGGAACTTCCAAAAGCAGTTACGAAAATATCCAAAGAATGGGGGCCGGTTTTAGATGAAAAAATAAAAGACATTACATCTTTGTTCCCGGACCCACCAAAAGTGGAGCCTTTGCCCGAAATTGAAAAAAATGAAAAGCAACTTAAAACTGAAGTTGTAACGACAGAAAAAGGAGAATTACTGAAATTTCTGGACGGTTATACTTATGAAATTCGTGGGTTGGATTCCGATAGAATTGAGGTGGTTCCGCATCGAAAAATCGGTAGAGAAAGTGGAATTGAAGAGAATCCGCAAGTTCCTCTTGATATGCACACTCAGTTATCGCTTTTGGCTGAGGAAGGTATAAACCGCTTGAAAGCAGATATGGTTCGTTTTCTGGGGCTTGGGCGTAAATTGATTGCGAATGTGGTCGGCTCTGTTTTTACCTTGTTTTTAACACTCATGGTTGCGGCATTTATTCTGATTGACACAGAACGGATTTTAGCTTTCTGGCGTTCGCTTGTGCCAAAGCAGTATCATGCACGTTATAATGATTTGCTGAAAAGTCTGGATAAAGGTTTGAGTGGAGTTGTGCGTGGTCAATTGATTATTTGTTTGATCAATGGAGTTTTGACTTTTATTGGTTTGCTGCTGATTGGTGTTCCGTTTGCTTTCACGCTCGGACTGGTGGCCATGGTTTTTTCATTGATTCCCATCTTTGGTACTATTCTTTCGAGCATTCCAATTGTGATTATGGGACTGACTATTTCGTTAAGCACAGGTTTGTTTGCGCTGGGTTGGATTTTGTTGATTCATTTTATTGAAGGAAATTTTCTCAATCCAAAAATCATGGGCACGGCTGCACAAATACATCCCGCCATAATTGTGTTTGTCCTCGTCACAGGAGAGCACATGGCGGGAATCGCGGGCGCGTTGTTGGCGGTTCCGGTCTATTCCATTCTGCAAACTTTTTTCTTCTTCCTTAAATCGATGGTTGATGAACTGGAAAACGATGCCGCCGTGGTAGTGGAATCCTCAAACTAAGAATTTTTTAGGAATTGTTTATTTTTAAAACCTGATGTCAGAATTTGTAAAATTTGCCCACGAATTGGCCGACGCGTCAGGAAAGGTGATCCGTAAATATTTTCGTACAAAAATGACGGTTGAAGACAAAGCCGACGACAGCCCGGTTACGGTGGCGGATCGTCAAACGGAAACGGTTATGAGGAAGATGATTTCAGAAGAATATCCGGATCATGATATTCTGGGCGAAGAACACGGATATGAACCGACGGGAAGCAGATGGAAATGGGTGCTGGATCCGATCGACGGCACTCGGAGTTTTGTTGCCGGAATGCCGATATTTGGCACACTGATTTCCCTGCTGGATGAGGATGTTCCGCAATTTGGAATTATTGATATTCCGATTTTACGCGAGCGCTGGGTTGGAATCCGGAATAAAGAAAGTGTTTTTTATGCGGATCAGCATGGAGGAAAACCGCAACCCTGCAACGTTTCTGGACAGAAAATAATCGAGCAGTCCATTCTATACAGCGCCGATCCGGCAATGTTCAACTCTTTGCAAAAACCAGGCTTTGATCAAATTGCCGCTCAAGTAAAAATGACACGTTTCGGTGGAGATTGTTACAGCTACGGATTGCTGTCTTCCGGATACATAGATTTGGTGGTTGAGGCGGATCTCAAAATTCATGATGTGATGGCGCTTGTTCCGGTGGTTGAAAATGCAGGCGGTGTCATCAGTGACTGGCAGGGCAACAACTCCTTTGATGATGATTGGGATGGCTGTCTAGTCGCCGCTGCCACACAGGAATTACACACGCAAGCCCTGAGTTTGCTGCAGAATCCTTAACTCTTTTCCTAAAAAAACTATGCAAATTTCTCGCTTCCCCCGTCTACATTTCGCCCACTTGCCAACTCCACTTGAACCACTTGAAAATTTGAGTAAGCTTCTCGGCGGGCCAAAACTCTTTATCAAACGTGACGACTGTACCGGACTTGCCACTGGGGGCAACAAAACCCGTAAACTCGAATTTCTGCTGGGTGAGGCACAGCAAAAAAACGCGGATACAATCATTACTCAGGGCGCAACACAATCCAATCATGTGCGGCAGACTGTCGCGATTTCCGCCAAGTTAGGATTGCGCTGCGAAGTTTTGCTGGAGCACCGTACAGGCAGCGATGATCCGGACTATCTCGAAAATGGTAATGTTTTGCTGGATCGTCTATTTGGCGCAAATATCCACTCGGTTCCAGCCGGAACTGATATGGATGCGGCGATGCAGGAAATGGCGGATGATATCAGCAAAAACGGCGGCAAACCCTACATCATTCCAGGCGGCGGATCGAATCCTACCGGTGCGCTCGGTTATGTTAATTGCGCTATGGAATTGGTGGGACAGCTCAACGACCGCAGTTTGAAAATTGATCATCTGGTTACTGCGACCGGAAGCGCCGGGACACAATCCGGACTTGTAGCAGGCCTGGAAGGAACACGCAGCGGAATTCCTGTTTTGGGAATTTGCGTGAGTGCTGACAAAGAAACTCAGGAGGAAAAAGTGTTTGCGCTGGCCGAAAAAACCGCTGAATTTCTCGGAATTCCGGGCAGTATCAAACGTGAAGCAGTCGTGGCGAATGGTGACTATGTGGGGCCGGGTTACGGTTTGGCGACTGACGGAATGATTGAAGCCATCGAATTGCTCGCTCGTGAAGAAGGAATTCTGCTGGATCCGGTTTATTCCGGAAAAGGAATGGCTGGACTGATCGACCTCGTGCGTAAAGGAGAATTCCGTAAAGATGAAAACATTGTCTTTCTCCACACCGGCGGTTCCGCGGGTTTGTTTGCCTACCGAAAAACTTTTACTGCATGAATCCGTATTCACTGGATCGCACAGAAAAGTTCACTGAAACAGAAAATAATTTCAGTTTTAGAATTATTTTCTTCTTAAAGACAGATAAACCTGCAAAAGTTAAAAACTGTGCAAAAGGTGTTTAACCACAGAGTACACAGAGGACTGTTCTTATTGTCTTTTCTCGGTGATCTCTGTGGCTCTGTGGTGATTTTATTACGATTCTGTACTTTTTAATAGGCCATCAAAGACTAATATGCCAAAGAAAAACGACTTACAAAAAATTGAAAACTTTGTCATCTTTCAAACCGAAACAGGCAAAGTAAATGTTGAAGTCTTTTTTCAAAACGATACACTTTGGCTAACTCAAAAAACAATGGCTGAGCTTTTTGAAAAAGGAAGAAGTACCATGACAGAGCATCTTTCTAATATTTTTGATGAAGGGGAGCTTGACGAAAATTCAGTATGTCGGGATTTCCGACATACTGCCACCGACGGAAAAACTTACAATACCAAATATTACAATTTGAGAGCCATTACAGCAGTCGGTTACAGAGTAAACTCACATAGAGCCACAGAGTTTAGAAAATGGGCCACAGAAATCCTTCACGAATATATCATCAAAGGTTTTGCTATGGATGATGAACGGCTGAAGCAGATGAAGCATTTTGGTAAGGATTATTTCGATGAAATGCTGGAGCGCATTAGAGAAATAAGACTTAGCGAAAGGCGGTTCTATCAAAAAATTACTGATATTTTTGCTCTGTCAACTGATTATAACCCCAATGAAAAAACCACAAAGGAATTTTTTGCGACAACCCAAAATAAATTACACTGGGCAATTCAGGGAAAAACAGCCGCAGAAATAATTTACAATGAGGCTGATGCCACTAAAACTTTTATGGGGTTAAAATCCTGGAAACATGCTCCGGGCGGTAAAATACTCAAATCAGATGTAAGTGTTGCTAAAAACTATCTTGCAAAGGAACACCTAAAGCAATTGGAAAGATTGGTTACCGCTTACCTTGATTTGGCCGAAAACAGAGCAGAACGTGGCATTGTGATGAATATGAAAGATTGGATTTTCTTTTTGGAGAAATTTTTGGAATTATCAGACTATCCGATTTTAAAAGACAAAGGCAAAATAACGGCACTGGAGGCAATGCTAAAAGCTGAAGCTGAATACGATAAATTCAGGGTTTTTCAAGACCAAAACTATGTTTCTGATTTCGACATAGAAATAAAAAAACTCCGAATTAAAAACGAAAAAGAGACTCAATAGAAGACAAGCTTTGCGGGTAATATAAAAAAACAGTGCCTTTTTTACCTTTTACCTTAGTGCCTTTGTACCTTTGGCCTCAGTACCTTTGAGCCTTAGTGCCTGAGTGCCTTTTTGGAGAAACTATTTAAAACAATTTTTTTAATATGATCCGCTTCATCAAGGATATTCAATCTGCCCGTCTATTCTCCGTATTGCTTAGGACTCCACTCTCTGGAAAGCCGCTGAGCTTCCGCAATTTGTGCCCGAGTCATGCGTTTTCTTAATTGTTTTTTCATGTTTGCAGCGTTTTTATATCCTTGTGCCGCGGCTAAATTCGCCCACTTGTACGCCAGTATATAATCTTCAGCTACTCCTTCACCTTTTAAGTACATAAGTCCAAGATTGGACTGCGCCCAGGCGTGTCCCTGTTCTGCGGCTTTTCTGTACCAGTAAACCGCCTGCGTATAATCTTTCGCGACTCCATTACTATTGGCGTACATATATCCTAGATTGTACTGCGCTTTGGCGTATCCATGTTCCGCCGCTTTTCTGTACCAGTAAACCGCCTGCGTTGCAGCTTCAGCCACTCCGTCGCCATCGGCGTACATAATACCAAGATTGGACTGCGCCGAGGACTCTCCCTGTTCCGCGGCTTTTCTGTACCAGTAAACCGCCTGCTTGTCATCTTCCGCGACTCCATTACCTCTGTCATACATAATTCCAAGATTGAACTGCGCCCTGCCATCTCCCTGCTCTGCGAGCGGTCGCCACTTTTGCAGGGCGGTCGCAAAGTCACCTCTTTGATATGCTTCCCAACCTTTCTGAAAATCAGCCGCAAAGACTGGTGCGACAGAAAGAAGTAGCCAAAAAAGAATCGTAAATAGATTTCGCATTATAGTTGATTTATTCATGAGAATTAGCTCAGGCTTAATTAGTTATGTTTGTCATCCCGGACTTGATCCGAGATCCAGATACCCGATCAGGCCGATGACAAGATTTGAAGAACTTTCACTGGATTCCCGCTTTTGCGGGAATGACAAATTATTTCAAAACGTGTGTCAGTTGTCAACCCGGACTTGATCCGGGATCCAGTTTTCCGTTAAGTTGAGAGGTCAAGATTTAAAGAACTTCCTCTGGATTCCTGCAGTCGCGGGAATGACAAATTGTCTTAAAAAGTTTGTTTCTTGTCATCCTGGACTTGATCCGGGATCCAGATACCCGATCAGGCCGATGACAAGATTTGAAGAACTTTCACTGGATTCCCGCTTTCGCGGGAATGACAAAAAACAGTGCCTCAGTGCCTCAGTGCCTCAGTTCCTCAATGCCTCAATGCCTCAGTGCCTTTGTGCCTTTGTCTATTGGTTCAGCGTGAATTGGAATTTTCCATGTATTGAGTTAGAGTGATTCATGGTCAAGGCGGTTCATGCCGTTAAAAGCTGCGATGCGGTAGGCTTCATCGAGTGTGGGGGAATTAAAAACGGTGTTCATGAAATATTTAATAGTTCCTTCAAAAAACATCACCGAATGTCCTAAGTGAATCAATTCTGAGGCGTGTGGGCCGATAATGTGAACACCTAAAATTTTGAGTGTTTCCGGATCAAACAAAAGTTTAAGGATGCCTTCATTTTCTCCCATGATGTGTGCGCGGGAAATTTCTTTGAAATGAGCGATGCCGATTTCATAAGGAATACAGGCATCAGTCAATTCTTCTTCCGTTTTTCCAACCATCGAAACAGCCGGAATGGTCCAGATTCCAAGGGGTAAATCTTTGGGCATTTTTTCAGATTCAAGCTCGCCAAATGCATGCAAGACGGCAATCCTTGCCTGTGACATGGAGGTGGATGCTAAACCCGGAAAACCGATTACATCCCCTACCGCGTAAATATTTGATTGTGCGGTCTGGAAATTTTCAACTGTTTTGATCAAACCGTTCCTTCCCAATTCGACCCCAATTTTCTCCAAGTTCAAGCCGGTTGTATTTGCAATACGACCGGCCGCTACCAAGACAGTTGAACAGGGTAATATTTTCTGACTTTCAAGTTTTACATGGACTTCACCAGCATTGATTTTTTCAATATCTTCAACGTTTTCTCCCAAGCGGAGAGTGACTCGCTGGTTACGCATCTGGTACATCAAATTTTCGGCAATTTGGCGATCAACAAAGGGCAGAACGTTACGGTCACGTGCTATTAGATTCACACGAATACCAAGTTTTGAAAAAATGGAAGCGTACTCGCAGCCGATTACTCCTGCGCCGATAATGGTTACTTTTTTGGGAAGATGTTTGATGTTCAAGATAGTGTCAGAATCAAATACACATTCGTTATCAAAAGGCGCCCAACTTGGCCTGATAGGAGATGATCCTGTTGCTACTATAAAATAATCAGCTGTGATTTCAAATGCTTCACTTCCATCGGCAGGAGAGATTTCAAGCGTTGTTGTTGACTGGAATCGAGGTGTTCCCTCGATAACAGTAATGTTATTTTTTTCGAAGTTTCGGCGCAGAGAATTTTCTTGTTCCAGGATTACTATTTCTTTACGATACATCAATTCCTGGGTTGTCAGATTTTCTTTTAAATTAATCTCAATTCCATGAGTTTGCTGACGTAAGAGCGACAAATGCATCACAGTTTCCCTCAATGATTTAGAGGGAATTGTGCCGGTGTGAAGTGAAGCGCCGCCAACACGCGGCGATTTTTCTATGAGCGCAACCTGTTTTTTAAGTTTACTGGCCTGAAAGGTAGCCTTTTGACCTGCTGGACCGGAACCAATTACAATAATGTCGTAATGATGATTTTCCTGCATTAAGTTCCTTTTATTTCTTAGCTCTATTTTTTAAAATGAAAGCGATTAGACCAAACACTTCACACTCCCGGCACAATTCAGCTAGTAAGGCAATGCACCACTCAGACTACAAGCCACCAAGCAATATTATTTCGTATATGGTGTTGGAGGATTGAGTTACCATTTGCCAATCGCAGCACTATTATAGCGATTTTAAACACAATAACAATCTTCTAAAGCAAGCGGTTGATTTTGACACGGGGATTTTGAAATAATTTAGCTCATTGGTTCATTGAGTTCAATCACGTAACCGTCAGGATCCTTGATGAAGGCCAGAATCCGCGTCCCGTTTTTCATCGGCGAGGGTTCCTTGGTGAATTCCACTCCCTGCTTTTTCAAATAAGCACTTGCTGCATAGACATCCGGCACTTTGAGCGCTAGATGTCCCCATGCATTGCCTTTGGTATATTCTTCCGCTTGATCCCAATTGTAGGTCAGTTCGAGATTTGTACCCTCATCTTCACCAATATAGCCAATGAAAGTGTTGGTGAATCGACCTTGCGGATATTCGGTTTTACGGTGGATTTTCATGCCCAGAATTCTCGTGTAAAAATCAAGACTTCGATCCAAATCCTTAACCCGTAACATGGTGTGATCCAGACGAAAATCGGGCATTGATTTTGATGTATCTGTCATAATATTTTCTCTATGTTTGATTCATTTGAAAATAGTTGTCATTCCCGCGAAAGCGGGAATCCAGGAACTTGTAAGTACCTGAAATGCTTGTCCTCGACCTGATCGGAGAATGGATTCCCGCTTTCGCGGGAATGACAAACAAGTGTGTCATTTAGACTTTTTGCGGTACCATCATGTTTAATTTGTTGATAAAGCCGTCCGCATAGAATCCGCAACCAATTGCTGAAATTGCCGTACACCGGATTCCCAATGAGGTGATAAAAATCCACCTTGCTCGCTTACTTCTGAGTGACGTCCCTGCTGAAGGCGTTCGCAAATCTCATGATCTTCTTTGTGGACACTTTTCCAAAGATTCCTGATTTTCGCAACCGCAACGGAACTTTGGTCTGCGTCCTTGTGCTGGTAGATCACTCTTCGTTGAAGGGTGATACCCGCTGATACAGGTTGATTGAGATGAACACCAAGTTGATCCGGATAATAAACTCCCAGTACAAAGTTCGGAAAAAGCGTTAAATATCTTGAACTGACAGAAAGCGTTCCTTCCTCTGCCTTGTCTTGTTGCTCAGCGCTTAAGTCTACCGCACTTCCCAGACAATGGCCATCACTGATGAGATAGTGATCAACCAGCGGTTGGTTTGTAGTGGTTTTATGAACAAACTGTACATGATACGGCTCAATGAAATTTTCCATCAGGAGTTTCCAATTAGTTTTTATTTCATCAAATTCAATGTTGGCAACCATGATAAAATCATTTAGATCAAAACCGGCTAATTGTTTTTTCAAGGGCGAAAGAAACGTTTCGAATGATGACGCGTCAGCATTAAGATTGACAAATAACCAATCATGAAAAAGTTTGCAGCTTACTTCTATTAGACCGTGGTCTTCGAAATTAAAGTCTTGAGGGAGTTCAGTTTTTCGACCACCGAAAAATGGTGCAGCCCGTAATTCGCCATCAAGGTTATAGGACCATTTGTGATACGGACAGGTAATCAGGTTCTTACAGTTGTGAGCTTTGTCCACCAGTTTCAGGTTTCGATGACGGCAGACATTGTGAAATGCGCGAATTATATTTTTTGAACTGCGTACCAGCAACAAAGGCTGTCCTCCAACCTCCACAGGTTTCACGTCACCGATGTCCGGAAGATCATGGGCAAAACCGACGAAAGTCCATGATTTTGCAAATAAAAGCTTTGCTTCATGCTCATAAAAATCAATGTCGGTATAAGCCGCAGACGGCAGGCCGTGTTTGATGTTACGGATTTTATCAAATGCCGAAAATAGATTTTTGTCAAGTAATTGAGTCATGAGGAGCAATCATATTGGAAAGTTGACTCTGTCGTAAAATATTTTTTCTCATTCTCTTGCATTGACTTTTGGGACAGATTCTGTGAATTTCGTAGAACAGTATCATAATTTTTTGATTTTCGAAAATAAAAAAAGTTGAAACACACGAAACAAGAGATGCTCAAAATACAAATTTTTCTATTAAAGGAGTCGTTTTGATTAAAATTGAAACGCCAAGTCCTGTGAAATTTAAAGCAACATTTCGCAAACAATCAAAAAAAGAAGGAAAATATTATGACACGTAACTATCACGAAAATTTTGCGGAGGCACTGCCGGATTTGGCAAGAGTCACTGAAGAAAAGAAAAAACTTGAAGCGGCCGGAGTAAAATACATTTTGTCTTGCTGGATTGATCTCTTGGGCGTGCCAAAAACCAAACCGGTTCCGATCAGTGATTTTGAGCTGCTGTGCATGGGTAAGGGGCCTCAATTTGCGGTGCATTCAATTTCGTTTGTGCCGGAACTCGGTCCGGCGGATGCAGATCAAATTCCGGTACCTGATTTAGATAGTTTGGTCATTTGTCCGTGGGACAAAACATGCGCCTGGATGTTTGCCGATTTGTGGTGGGAAGGACATCCTTACAACCTTTGTCCGCGTAGTGCGCTGAAACGAATCGTGAAAGAAACTGCAGATCAGGGTTATGTGGTTTTTGCCGGAATTGAACCGGAATTTATTGTGATGAAATGGGAGGACGGGCAGCCGGTAAAAGCTTTTGATAATGATCCCAAACAAGGTCAGGGACTTCGCCCCCGCCGTCAGGCTTTCGGATATGATGTAGAATACTCAATTGATTCGATGGGATTTTTGGGAGAGTTGATCGACATTATTGAAGGACTTGGCTGGAATCTACACGATGTTGTGGCAGAAGGGGGTTACTCACAGTTTGAACTTGATTTTCATTATACTGACATCCTGAGCATGGCTGATCGTTTGGTCTTTCTGCGGGTACTGCTCAAGGAAGTAGCCAAGCGTCACGGCATGTTTGTCACTTTTATGCCAAAACCAACTATCGGCGACTGGCGTTCCGGAGCTCATATCAATACCTCTATGCAGCCGCTCGAAAATCCCGGAGTTAATATTTTTGAATCTGAATCAGGAGGTTGGTCGGAATCAGTTTTTTGCGCGGTTGGCGGATTGTTGCGCCACGGCGGTGCTCTGACGGCGATTGCCTGTTCAACGGTGAATTCCTATAACGGCCTTGTTCCGCGAGTCGGAGGTTTTGAAGGCGGAACCGTAACTTGGGCGCCAACTCACATGACATACGGATACAACAATCGCTCGGCCATGTTACGCTTGCCGCAGAGTCGTTTCTGTATTGAAAACCGCGCGGCGGACATGTGCATGAATCCATACCTCTCTCTGGGTATGACTGCCGCAGCAATGACCGAAGGCATTGTTAATAGTTATTCTCCGGGAGAACCGTTGAACCAGGATTTATATTCAATGAGCGAGGACGAGATTGCAAAATCCGGAGCTCAAAGGCTTCCGCGAAATTTGCTGGAAGCAATTGAAATTTTGCGGGCCGATGAACTAGCCCGAAATGTGTTGGGAGACGCGATGCTGGATTCGTTTTTACACTATAAAACGGACGAATGGGAACGCTATCACCAGGCCGTCACCGATTGGGAAGTTGAAGAGTATTTGAGATTGTACTGATTTAGTTGGAGTTTTATGAGATGAAAACGCCGTTACAACATTTCCAACTCGGAGACATTGAATTACTTTCCGGAAAAGTTCTTCCGGATGCGGTACTGGCTTTCACCACTTATGGCGAATTGAGTTCGGACAAAGATAATGTTGTTCTATTGCCGACCTTCTACACGGGTTCCCACATCCGCAACGAAGGGTTTTTCGGCGCAGGACGAGCCATCGATCCCGCGCGGCATTTCGTTATTTCTGTCAATATGTTCGGCAACGGGTTTTCGTCTTCACCGAGTAACGCTGCCGTTCCGGTGAATGGCCCTAACTTCCCGGACATTTCCCTCTACGACAACATCTTTTGTCAGCATCGTTTATTGACCGAAAAATTTGGTATTGAGCGCATCCGACTTGTTAGCGGTTGGTCAATGGCGGGTTGTCAGGCTTTTCACTGGGCTGCACAGTATCCGGAAATGGTGGAGGCGATTTTACCTTTTTGCGCTTCTGCCAGAACGTCGCCCCACAATTTTGTCTTTCTGGAAGGCGTCAAAGCCGCTCTGACTGCTGATCAAAATTTTCAGGGCGGACATTATGATTCTCCTCCGGAAACAGGTTTAAAAGCGTTTGGGCGCGTTTACGCGGGTTGGGCATTTTCTCAAAGCTTTTACCGTGAAAGATTGTACAGAACTTTAGGATTTGAAACCGTGGAAGATTTGTTACAGGATTGGGAAGAAGATCATTTGAATTGGGACGCGAATAATCTTTTGGTAAAATTAAGAACCTGGCAAACCGCCGACATCAGCGCAAATCCGCTTTACGCAGGTGATTTTCAGCTTGCTCTCAGCGCGATTCGGGCTAAGACTATTGTGATTGCCTGCAGTTCGGATTTGTACTTTCCTCCGGAAGATAACGAGATTGAGATACGAAACATGCAAAACGCCGAATTGCGAATTTACGATTCGCCCTGGGGACACTGTGTCGCTTCTCCGGGCAACGATCAGGAATTCACCCGTTTTCTTGATTCTGCTATTTCAGAGCTGTTGGAAAAGGATAATTGCTGACAACTATCAAAACTTTTTCACAAATTTTATTAACCCCAAAAGGAGCTTAAAATTATGACAAAACCAACTGTTTTTAAACGAGCCGATATTCAGCATCGCAAAGATGGACTGGAAGACGGCGGAACCTATATCAAGCCGTTTGTAACCATACGCAACAGCGAAAGCATGGCAGGCGGAGTGAACTTTCTGAAAAAAGTTTCCATCCCCTGGGATTTGACCTGCGATGAAATCATCTATTGCCACGAGGGTAATTTTCGTTTGATGTGTGATGGAGAGGCCTACAATCTTGCTCCCGGTGACATGATGTTCGTTCCAAAAGGCAATCATATTGCCTACGAAACGGACGATGAGTGCAGCATCTTCTATGCGGCATATCCGGTTAACTGGAAGCAACTGGCTGGATTGACAGAAGTGCCCGGAATTGATCCAGACGAAATGTAAAATTATCAGGTTTTTCTAAAGTCGCGTATGCTGATAACCCCAAGAAGCATTTCAGCCCTCAGGCGCAAATTAAGCAAAAATTTCAGGTAGAAATTAAATCTGGGCGTTCGTTTAAAAATTTATCCAGTCCGGAAAGATCCTCGCTCGCTACTTTTAATCTCAGGACACCTTCTTCAAGAACTGCTTGATCCGCAGCTATTGAAAGGCGTAGAAAGTGTTTCCCATCCGCGCCGATTTGTCCGAAAGATTTACGGTCCAGCACCGCGACCTGATGTTCATAGAGCGCAAACATCTGGAAAATGTTGGCCGGAGAACTTTGCTGTTCTTTGGGGAGAAACTCGTGTTTTTCGAGCAGATCAAGATTTTCACAAACTCCGGAAATATTTGGAAATAAGTAAAACGCTCCTCCGGGTTTCTGGCAGGTGATTCCCGGAATTTCGTTGATTTGACGCCAAATCAAATTTCGGCGTGTTTCAAAAGTTTCCACCATTTTTTTGACAGCAATTTTGGAAAGCGGATTTTCCAGTGCTTCTCTGGCAGCTTCCTGATTGTAAGGCGGAACGCAGGAAAAATAATTGATGTTCAGCGTTTTAAAAACGTCTGCCTCTTCCTCAGTCGGAAAAACAGCGTATCCGACTCTACCCCCGGTCCAGGCATAAGTTTTTGAAAAGCCGCCAGCAATAATTGTGCGTTCCGCCATTTCCGGAAAAGATGAAATTGAGTGGTGCTGTTGTCCGTCAAAAATAATGTTTTCATAAATTTCATCTGAGTAAATACGTACGTTCTGATGACAGCGTTCCAAAATAACTTTGGCGGTTGCTTCAAGCAATGCTTTTCCGGCAACGCCTCCAGTTGGATTGGATGGGAAATTGAGGTAAATGAGCTTCGTTTTTGGCGTAATTAAGTTCCCCAGTTGTTCCGGAGAGAATGTAAAATTTGCGGATTCTTCAAGATGCAGTGGAACCGGAATCGCGCGAACATAACGAATAAACGATTCATAAATCGGAAATCCCGGACTCGGATAAATCACCTCGTCTCCAGGTTCACAGTAAACCTGCTGAGCGAAACCAATAGACGGTTTACCTCCCGGAAAGACAACCACTAGTTCCGGATTAGTTTTTAAACCACGGGTTTCATTGATCTGATTGCAGATCGCCACACGCAGGGAAAGCAAGCCTTTGGGATCACAATAATTAGTATTGTCCAGATCCAACTGCCGTTTGATTTCTGCCTTGATATGTTGCGGCACAGAAAAATCAGGCTCACCCAAATTCAATTTTATAACCGCCCCTTTTTGTTGCTCTACGCGAACAATGTGCGGTCCGACTTTGAATGCGTTTTCGGTATCAATTCTGGAATTTCGTGTTGCGAATAAATTCATATTATGCTTTGTATTGGAGTTGTTCCGCGTTGATTCGTTATAAATATCAGCAAGTATTATTTTTCATTTCGTCCAAAACAAAAAACAGCGGCGGTCACAAAGAGGAAGTGCAGACAAAAACCAATGAAAACCTGATCGACCAGCAGCAACGGTTCAATGCGTTGAAAATTTGCAAAGGCTGGAGAAAAATCTGCAACTACAAAAGAAAGGGAACCGAATACTACAATCAGCTCCACCTTTTCACGAAAAAATACAAGGAATAAAGGTAGCAGTATCAGGGCGTTGAGAAAGCCTTGTCCAAACAGCAAGAGAACTTTTGCTTGGGCTGAAATTGGCGGCAAACTTAATAATTCCTGCAGGCGTCCCAACCAGAATGGTGAAGCAAAACTTTCATCAAAAGTGCTTTGAAAAATCAGAAATAAAATAGCATAAAGAAAACCGCAACCGAACAGTTTTAGTAATCCTGAAAGGTTTATTTCTTTTTGTAATCTCCTCCAAAGCAAACCTGGACTGATGGTTTGTTGCGGAGCAGGAAGCAGAATTGTTGCTAAAATACTGACAGCAATTGCAGCAATAATTTCCGGAAACAAAAGCAGCCAAAAAGTATCATCAAATGGATTGCCCCAAATCAGGCGTCTCAAGATTTGTCCAACCGGTCCCAGTATCAGCAAAAACATTGAGAAAAAGAGAATTGAGGTCGTCCGTTTCCAATAGATCTGGTTAGTAACAGGACGCAGCGCGAAACCGAGAAGAATTCCGGCCAGAAACTGATAAGTGAAATCCTGCGCAATTGCCAACTCTGTATCAAGCGCACGCAGCGAAAGCATTTTGGCGATCGCGTAACCTGCACCAAGTGCAGTAGGCGCAATATATTTTCCAAGTCCGGAAGACAACATCAGTAAATCTTCAGTTTTTGAGTTGAGTTTTTTGCTAAACTGGCTCTGTAATGGATGAGCATTCTTTCTTTATTTTATAAATTTCCGTAAAAAGTCAGATGTTTTCCGCACCGTTTGAACTTCCGTCACGCACTCTGCATTCCGGACAGAAAGAATTAAAACTGGATACTCCACGCTTGATGGGAATTTTGAACTCAACTCCGGATTCATTTTCTGACGGCTCCAGTTTTTATAAGTTTGACGCTGCTCTGGCACAGGCCAGAAAAATGATTACTGACGGTGCAGACTGGCTCGACATTGGCGGTGAATCTTCCGGCCCCGAAAGCACGGATGTCTCGCTGGACGAAGAACTGCAACGGGTGGTTCCTCTCATTCAAACAATTCGCGCGGAAAGCGATATTTGGATTTCAGTTGACACCTGGAAAGCAGAAGTTGCACGTCAATCACTGGAAGCCGGAGCCGATGCCGTCAACGATGTTACCGCACTGCGTGGTGACGCGGAAATGGCAAAAGTGATTGCGGAATATCAAGTTCCGGTGATTTTGATGTTTTCCAAAGACAGTTCAGCGCGTACAACCAGAGTCCAATCAGATTACGAGGATGTACTGGACACCCTCAAGAGTTTTTTCCGTGAACGTCTCGAGTTTGCTGAGTCAAATGGAATTCATAAATCACAAATTGTGCTTGATCCGGGCATGGGATTATTTATCAGTGGAAAGGCGAAATACAGCTTTGAAGTCATCCGGAGCATTTCAGAACTGCATGAATTCGATTTGCCTTTGTTGCTTGGACCTTCTAGGAAATCTTTTTTGGCCGAAGTTTCTCCGGGACGTAGCTTAAATTTTTCGGAACGTGACATTCCGTGTGTAGCCGTTTCCAGCATTGCCCTCTGGCAAGGTGTTTCAATCATCCGCTTTCATGAAGTAGAACAGGGACGCTTGTTGATCGACACAATTAAGGCATTAAAAAGCGGTGCGGCAATTTAATTTAGTGGATTAAATGAGATGAAGAATTGCAAGTGTATTGGTTTACACTATGATTTCATTCTTGACAACTAAGAGTAAACTTATAGAATTATGTGGAATCGATTGACAACTAGTACATCGTCAATCTTAATTAGATACAATTTAATCAGAGGATATAACCGTTTCAACTTAATACGAGCATCTTCATTTTTGAAGCGCCAAATAATTT